>Ga0302312_10002224_pt1 | contig 11371 bp, 8 predicted proteins | sample III_Palsa_N2_1_FD_200529 | JGI IMG/M metagenome (GOLD analysis project Ga0302312, IMG submission 200529) | Peat permafrost microbial communities from Stordalen Mire near Abisko, Sweden - III_Palsa_N2_1 | ecosystem: Environmental > Terrestrial > Soil > Palsa > Peat permafrost | place: Sweden...
ATGTTACGGGCCATTGCGGCGGGCCGGTTTGAGGCCTATATTGGCAAGGTGAGCGGAGAAAAATTCGCACTATGGATCAACCGGCTGGCGCCTTCTGTCATCGTAAAACTGGCGCCCGGATTAAAGCCTAAATAAAATCTATGAATATCAGACAGTGGATATTGATCTTGTTTGTAGGTGGCGGCCTTGCAGGCCCTGCCGCCGCCCAAAGCACGAAGGCTTCCGGCGTCACCCTTAACCTGATGAAAAGGGTGGGGGACTGGCAGTTAAAGACATGGCAACAGGATGGGATGAAATATGCCCCCTGGGATTGGGTGAACGCGGTTGGCTATACAGGGCTTTTTGCCCTGAGCCAGGCCTCCGGAGACGCTAAGTATAGCAGCGCGCTCTATGATATAGGCAGGTCCCTGGGTTGGAAAACGGGGCCGAACAGGACCATGGCGGACGACTATTGCATCGGCCAAACCTATGCCCAACTTTACCCGCTATATAAAGACACGCAAATGATATCGCCCTTCCGTTCACTGGCGGACTCTATCATTTCCTTGCCGCATACCGAATCGCTGGAGTGGAAAAACAATATTCAATTAAGAGAGTGGGCCTGGTGTGACGCCCTTTTCATGGGGCCGCCCGGGTTGGCATACCTGTCGTCGGTGACAGGGGACCGGAAATACCTGGATTTGGCGGATTCCCTTTGGTGGAAGACCACCGCGTATCTTTTTGATAAGGATGAAAAACTGTATTTCCGTGATAGCAGGTACTTTTCCAAGAAGGAGGCCAATGGAGAAAAGATGTTTTGGGCCCGGGGAAATGGATGGGTCATGGGAGGCCTGGTGAGAGTGTTGCAGAATATGCCCGAACATTATCCCGATCGTCCCCGGTTTATCCGGTTATACAAGGAGATGGCTGGAAAAATCGCCTCCCTGCAACAACCCGACGGTACATGGCATGCGTCCCTGTTGGACCCCGGCAGTTATCCGGTGAAGGAAACCAGTGGAACGGGTTTATATTGTTATGCCTTGGCCTGGGGGATCAATCACGGTATATTGCCTTACCGGAAATACCGCCCGATAGTAAAGGCGGCATGGGACGCGTTGTCAGCGGCCGTCCATCCGGATGGAAAACTAGGCTATGTACAAAAAATAGGAGATAAGCCGGGTGCCGCAGATGAAAACAGTACGGAGGCTTATGGAACAGGTGCATTCTTGCTGGCAGGATCGGAAGTACTGAAAATGGAATCAAAGGAAAGTACAAAATAGTAGAGGGATGCAAAGAAGGAACTTTATCAAATGCTCTTCCCTGCTGGGGATAGCCGGTGTGCTCCCGGTGATCCACTCGCCGGCTGGCGCGGCCACCCGGTTGCTTGGAGATGCCGCCATTCCGCCGGGCAACGCGGCCACTCCGTTGCTAGCCGACGCGACCACTCCGTTGCCCGCCAGTGCGGCTATTCCCCTTAGCCCCACCGACAGGACCTCCTGGGCGGGCCTCCTGCAAAAGATCGCCTCTCCGGTACTGGACAATATGAGCAAGGGAACCCTCCGGAAAAATATGCCGGTTGAGTACAGCCCCATATGGGATGGAAGGGAGAAGACGGTTGCTTACATGGAAGCCTTTGGTCGGTTAATGGCAGGGCTTGCGCCCTGGCTTGCATTACCTGATGAAGGCACGGAAGAAGGTAAGGTAAGGGCGCAATTAAGGGAGCAGGCCTTGCAAAGCCTGGTCCACAGTGTGGATCCTTCCAGTCCCGATTGTTTGAACTGGACTGCAGAAGGGCAACCGCTGGTGGATGCATCCTTTATCGCACAGGCCTTTCTGAGGGCGCCCGCCGCCTTGTGGCAGCCCCTGGATCAGGCTACAAAGGGCAGGTATATCGCGGCATTTAAGGGACTCCGGCATGTCAGGCCTCCGTATAATAACTGGTTATTATTTGCAGCGATCATAGAGGCGTTTTTACTTTCTATAGACGAGCAGTATGACCCGTTCCGGATAGACCTGGCTATGCATAAAATGGAAGAATGGTACGTAGGTGACGGATGGTATTCCGACGGCCCTCATTTTCATTTCGATTATTATAACGGGTATGTGATCCAACCGATGATGACGGATATATTGCAGATTACGGTACAAAAGGGGAAGGCCCAAAAGGCGGCATATGACCTTTCAGTCAAAAGAATGCAGCGCTACGCAGAGTTCCTGGAGCGGTTCATATCGCCTGAAGGCACTTATCCTGTATTCGGGCGTTCGATCACCTATAGGATGGGGGTGTTTCAGCCACTGGTGCAACTGGCATTGAACGGGCAACTACCCGAAGGGGTTTCACCGGCGCAAGTGCGCTCGGCACTAACAGCGGTTATGAAAAAGATGTTTGGGCACCCCGGGGTATTTACTAACGATGGATGGCTGCAACTTGGATTTGCGGGTCATCAACCCGGCATTGCTGATTCTTATTCTAACTCAGGCAGTATGTACCTGACATCGCTGGGCTTCCTGCCCCTTGGATTGCCGGCGGACAACGGCTTTTGGACCGATCCCTTTGCAGACTGGACCCAGCGAAAGGCGTGGAGCGGTCAGCCGTTTAAAAAGGACTATGCCGTGGATTATTAAAACGATGTGTGGCTCAAAGCGACTTTCTTTGCGTCAGGTAAAACGGAATGGGAACATGCTCGGTCGACTTCTGCAATATCAGCCTGGCCGTTTCCTTTCCCATCAGGTGAAAATCGGTGGACATGGTGGTGATACCGTCCAGGATGATCCTTTTTAAAGGAGTATCGTTATAGGAAATGACACCTACCTTCTCTCCAATGGGTAACTTAGCATCCAGTATCTTCTCGATCAGCAGGACAAGATCATTTTCCATCAGGCTGATATACGCCACGCCTTCGGTTATATTTTCGGTCTCTATGTGCTGGACGATGGCATAGTTAAACGCATAGTCTCTGCAAAAGTTGGTGAAGCCTTGCAGTATCTCCTTGGGATGATAAGTGTATTCCGGGAAGATGATCTTGATGGTATTGTATTTGGACAAACTGTCGAGGGCTTGTTCCAGGGCGTTGTAAATATCTTCTTCAAATCGCTCGTATACGGCCCCGTACGTCCCTGTGATACCCGGGATCAGCTTGTCCATCAGGATGAGCTGGTGTTTCGGAAGGGTGTTGATGATCTCGAATGACTTATCCCCGCCTTCCACAAAATGGGGAATGATCACGTAATAGGAGTACCCTTCTTTTCTCTCAGCCAACAGTTTTTTGAATAAAGAATAGTCGTTATTATAGATATAAAAATCAATCAACGCTTCTTCTCCGATGGCGGCGGCAAAAGCGTCATAAATAATCTTTTTGTGGGTGCTGAGCTTGTTGAAAAGTAAAAATATCTTGGGCCTTTCCCTTGGACCGGTTTCCATTATAAAATATCCTTTTCCCTGAACGGAGCCTACGATCCCCTGCTTTTTCAGGTGCTTATACGCCTTTTCGACCGTGTCTTTTGCAATATCCAGTTCATAGCTCAGGTCATTGATGGAAGGCAGTGTATCACCGGGGAGGACCAGCTTTTGTTCCACACCCTTGAGGATGGAATTAGCCACTTGTATGTATTTCGGTGTCACAGAGTGCCCGTCAATAGAGATCAGCCGAAATATGTTGGTTGCACTCATGAATGTCTTTTGGCAAATGTATATCTTTCAGGGAGACTACCGGGGCAGGACAGCACAGGAGAGTCAATATGGTTACAATGATTATTTTAGTGCCGTTGAGCAGCCATACGAAATAAGTGCGTCAAGCCGCACGAAAAGTTTTATCTAACGATTATGCAAGTAATAGCAGGAATTTTTTTCCATTTCATCGGAGGATTTGCGTCCGGTAGTTTTTATATGCCTTATAAAAAGGTAAAGGGCTGGCATTGGGAAAGTTATTGGATCATCGGAGGCCTGTTCTCCTGGTTGATTATCCCTCCGCTGGCAGCCTGGTTCACGGTCCCGGGGTTTGCCGATATCATCCGGCATACGCCCATGGAAACGATCAGGTACACCGTATTGTTTGGAATGCTTTGGGGAGTAGGAGGACTTACTTACGGACTCGGAGTCCGGTATCTGGGTATGTCTTTGGGCAATTCCGTGGTACTGGGTTTTTGCTCCGTATTCGGCGCCCTGGTACCTTCCGTATACTACAATTTTCATCCCCATGCAGGGAAGACCACGTTCACCGAACTGCTTACGACTCCCTGGGGACGGATTGTCCTGGTGGGAGTGCTGGTATGTTTGCTGGGCATTTATATTTGTGGTAAGGCGGGGATCGGAAAGGAACGGGAACTTCCTGACGCCGAAAAGAAGAAAAGCGTATCGGAATTTAACCTGGCAAAGGGCCTGGTCGTAGCCGTGGTATCCGGCATCCTGAGCGCCTGTTTCAACTTTGGTATTGAAGCGGGTAAGCCCATGGCCGACGCGGCAGTAAGGGCGGGGTTCAATCCCTTATATCAAAACAATGTCATCTATATCACATTGTTGTGGGGAGGACTTGCCACCAATCTTTGCTGGTGTGCGATCCTGAATGTGCGCAACCGTTCTTATGGGGATTACACGGATGCTAAGACGCCGTTGTTGAAGAACTACTTGTTTTCCGCCCTGGCGGGAACCACCTGGTTCCTTCAGTTCTTTTTTTACGGTATGGGGGAAAGCAAGCTGGGGAACGGGGCCAGCTCCTGGATATTGCATATGGCTTTTATCATCCTTGTAGCCAATATGTGGGGTTTTGTGCTAAAGGAGTGGAATGGAGTGAGCAAGCAGACGAAATGGACCATTTCATTGGGGATAGGGGCTATCTTGCTCTCCGTGCTGCTGGTGGGGTATGGAAATGCATTGAAATAAATGATCTTATAAAAGAAAATATATGGATACGGTAAAGACCCGGTTTAAGCACGTAAGCTACCTGTGGGACGAGGCCTACGCTACTGCGCTCGCCGACGATCAGGTGGCATTATTGGTATATCGTTCTAACCTGTTGGGGGCCGATCTGAGGTTAACCAATTACGGGGGAGGCAACACTTCCTGTAAAGTGCCGGCTAAGGATCCCTTGACAGGGAAACAGGTAGAAGTAATGTGGGTAAAAGGCAGCGGGGGAGACCTGGGTACGATGAAACGGAGTGGGCTGGCTGCTTTATATGTGGATAGGCTGCGCAGCCTCACGAACGTATATGGAGGCATTGAGCAGGAAGACAAAATGGTAGAACTGTTTAACCATTGTATTTATGACCTGGCGTCCAAAGCGCCGTCCATAGATACGCCGTTACACGGTTTTTTACCCTTCCGTCATATTGACCATTTGCATCCCGATGCGGCTATTGCCATCGCAGCGGCGGCCGATGGGAAGAAGATCACAAAAGAATTGTTCGGTGGGACAATCGGTTGGGTGGAATGGCAGCGGCCTGGGTTTGATCTGGGTTTGCAATTGAAACGATGCCTGGATGAAAATCCCGGTATCCGGGGGATCATGTTGGGGTCTCATGGGTTGTTCACCTGGGGAGATACGGCCTATGAAAGTTATATCAATACCCTGGAAGTCGTAGAACGATGTTCTCAGTATATAGAGGATAACCTGGGCAAAAAGGGTCCTGTATTCGGCGGCGGCGTCATCTCTTCACCCGCAAAGGACAGCCGGCTGGAAAAGGCGGCCGCACTGGCGCCTATCCTTCGGGGGCTCTGTTCCTCCCGGAGCAGGATGATCGGTCATTTCACGGACGACGACCGGGTACTGGAGTTCATTGATTCCAAAGACCTGGGGCGCCTGGCGCCCATGGGGACCAGTTGCCCGGACCATTTCCTGAGAACAAAGATATCTCCCCTGGTCCTGGACCTGGGCCCGGAGGCCGACCTTTCCAACGCGATAGCCATCAGGCAGCAATTGGAGCCTGCGTTCGCCGCCTACCGGGATATGTATGCAGACTATTACAATACCTGCAAACATCCCAATAGCCCCGCGATGCGGGATCCCAATCCCGTCATTATTCTCTATCCGGGAGTGGGATTATTCTCCTTCGCCAAGGACAAGCAAACCGCAAGGGTGGCCGCTGAATTTTATATCAACGCCATCAACGTGATGAAGGGGGCGGAGGCTATTAGTCAGTATACCTCATTACCCAGGCAGGAGGCGTTCAATATAGAATATTGGTTATTGGAAGAAGCCAAGTTACAGCGCATGCCTAAGCCCAAAGCCCTGAGCGGGAGGGTCGCCCTCGTCACCGGCAGCGCAGGTGGCATAGGCAAGGCCATCGCCAAACGCTTTGCAGAAGAAGGCGCCTGCGTAGTGATCAACGATAATGACGCAGAACGGCTGAAGACAGCCGTGGAAGATTTCAACCGCCAATACGGCAAAGACGTTTTTGCAGCTGAATTGCTGGACGTGACTCAAAAGGCATCGATCCGTAAAACATATGATACGGCCGCCTTGTCTTTCGGAGGGGTAGATATCGTCGTGAATTGTGCGGGACTTTCCATCAGCAAGCCCCTGGAAGAGCATACCGAGCAGGACTGGGACCTCTTGTATGACGTACTGGTGAAGGGGCAATTCCTGGTCACCCAGGGAGGCGTTGAACTCATGCGCAAGCAAGGCTTCGGGGGAGACGTACTCAATATTGTGAGTAAGAATGCCTTGGTGAGCGGGCCCAATAATGCAGGCTACGGTTCGGCAAAGGCTGCCCAGTTGCACCTGAGTCGCCTGAATGCGGCGGAGCTGGGTAAAGACCATATCCGGGTAAATGTAGTGAATCCGGATGCGGTCATATCAGACTCCAAGATATGGGAAGGCGCCTGGGCAGAAGGTAGGGCGAAGGCCTACGGCGTATCCGTGGCAGACTTGCCCGCTTACTACGCGAAGCGCACCTTGCTGGGCGAGATCATCAATCCGGCGGACATCGCCAGCGCCTGCTTTGCTTTCGTAGGTGGCTTGCTGGATAAATCGACGGGGAATGTCCTGAATGTGGATGGAGGTGTGGCTATGGCGTTTGTGCGCTAATGAAGGTGCCCTCGGGCGGCGGCCCTCCTGGCCGCTCTAATTTTAATTCAAGGTTATGCAAATAGACAAATCAACGATTGCGAAATATAATGACAGCCTCCTGGCCGGGCACCAGCGGAAATTCTCCTTTCTGGCGGATGGAGTAGAAGGCATTGAATCCATTATTAAAAAATTAATTGCCTTCCAGGTGGCTATTCCTTCCTGGGCGATCGGAACAGGGGGAACCCGCTTCGGGCGTTTTCCGGGTGGAGGCGAGCCGCACAACCTGGAAGACAAGATAGCAGATATCGGGTTGTTGCACGCGCTTAACCGGTCCAGCGGCGCCATTTCACTGCACATCCCCTGGGATATTCCCGATGACGCCGTCCGCATCAAAAAATTGGCCGCCGAAAAAGGACTAGCCTTTGACGCCATGAACTCCAATACCTTCCAGGATCAGCCGGGACAGGCGCTGAGTTATAAATTCGGATCGCTCCAACACGTAGACAAGGGCGTCCGCCGCCAGGCCATCGAGCACAATAAAGAAGTCATCCGCTATGGGGAAGCATTAGGCTCAAAATCCCTGACCGTTTGGCTGAGTGACGGATCCTGCTTTCCCGGACAGCTCAATTTCAGGAAAGCGTTTCAGCATACCTTGGAAGGGTTGGGCGATATTTACACTTCGCTTCCTTCGGATTGGAAGATGTTCGTCGAGTATAAGGCCTTTGAACCTAACTTTTATTCAACGACCGTTGGGGACTGGGGACAATCGCTGTTATACACCAGCAAACTGGGAAAACAGGCTTACACCCTTGTAGACCTGGGCCACCACTTGCCCAACGCCAATATCGAGCAGATCGTAGCCTTATTACTAAACGAAGGCAAACTGGGCGGATTTCATTTTAACGACAGCAAGTACGGCGACGACGATCTAACCGTAGGCAGCATAAAGCCGTACCAGTTATTCCTCATCTTCAGCGAACTCGTGGAAGGTATGGACGCCCGGGGCATGGACCACGCCAAAGACCTGGGGTGGATGATCGACGCATCCCACAACGTCAAAGACCCTTTGGAAGACTTGTTACAGTCAGTAGAAGCGATCATGATCACATATGCCCAGGCCTTGTTGATCGATCGAAAAAAATTGACAGAGGCCCAGGAGAACAATGAAGTAGCGTCTGCCCAGGAGATATTGCAGGATGCCTTTAGAACAGACGTAAGGCCCCTGGTGGCCGAGGCCAGGTTGCGTAGCGGTGGCGCGCTAAGTCCGCTGGGCGTGTTTAGAGAGGAGAAGGTCCGTCAGCAACTGATCAAAGAAAGAGGGATGACCGCCAGGGTTTCGGGGCTATAGCTAAGATGACCGCCCGCCGCCGCGACTTTTAAAGTGTTAATCATGCGTATTCCCGTAATTGCCATATTTGATGTGGGGAAGACCAACAAGAAATTCCTTCTGTTTGACGAATCCTACAAAGTACGATTCGAGTCCGGCGTACAACTGGAAGAGACGGAGGACGAAGACGGTTATCCCTGTGAGGATGTCAACGCACTTACTTTCTGGGTCAGGTCCAGCATGGACAGCCTGTTAAAAGACGAGCGCTGGGATGTCCGCGCGGTAAACTTTTCCGGGTATGGGGCCAGCTTTGTTTACATAGACGAAGGCGGTAAAGTACTGTCTCCTTTGTACAATTACCTGAAACCCTATCCTGAAAAATGGCTACGCCAGTTTTATACCCGGCACGGATCGAGAGAAGAATTGCACCGCGAGACCGCTTCTCCCCTGCAAGACAGTTTGACTTCGGGACTTCAGTTATACCGGATGAAATTCGAAAAGCCCGAACTGTTTAAGCGCATTCGTTATGCACTGCACCTTCCTCAATACCTGAGTTATATCCTTACGGGCCTGCCCGCCTCCGATATCACCAGCATCGGGAGCCATACAGGGCTATGGGATTTTGGCAAAAATCACTACCATGACTGGGTCAGGGAAGAACATATCGACGCCAAGCTGGCCGGGATATTACCTTCGGACACCTGTTTCCCCGTCAGGTACGACGGGAAGGATATGCGGGTGGGGATTGGGTTGCATGACAGTTCCAGCGCCCTCATTCCCTATCTGAGCACCTTCCGGGAGCCCTTTTTGCTACTGTCTACCGGCACCTGGTGCGTAAGCCTGAACCCCTTCAATAAGGCCCCCCTGACCCAGGCAGAATTAGAGAAGGACTGTCTGTTCTATTTGTCCTATAGAGGAGAACCCGTGAAGGCTGCCCGCTTATTTACGGGGTATGAGCATGATCGGGTGACCCGCCAATTGACCCTCCGTTTTGACAAGCCCCCCGAGTATTTCGAGTCGGTCCGCTACGATGCGCAATGGTTGGAGCATCCCTCTCCCCCGAAGACCTTCGAACAAGCCTATCACCAGTTGATATCCGATATGGTAGCCCGCCAGGGCGAATCCACCGGCCTTGTTTTAAAAGATTCTCCCGCTTCCCGCATTTTGGTAGATGGGGGATTTAGTAAAAACCCTATTTTCATGGCACTGTTGGCGAAGAGATTTCCCGGCCGGCAGGTATATGCCGCTTCCGTAGCCCAGGCCTCCGCCATAGGGGCGGCGCTGTGTGTGCACGAAGAATGGAATGGCAGGCCCCGGCCCGAAGATATCATAGAATTGAAGTCATAAAATAAATAATAGCGGTAGCCACTGTGACAGGTTTGTCGATCCTTTGCTTAATTTCGCCCTTCCATAGGTCTGGACACTTCATGGATCTAATGTGCGCATTATGAACAAGACCGTAGGATTATTCATCCCCTGTTACATTGACCAGTTTTACCCCAAGGTAGCCATCGCTACCCTGCAATTACTCGAAAAGCAAGGCTTGACGGTGGTATACCCTACCAATCAAACCTGTTGCGGTCAGCCTATGGCCAATTCCGGTTTTGAGCACCTGACCGGAGGATGTAATGAATTGTTTGTAGAGAACTTCGCCGACTTTGATTACATCGTTTGTCCCTCGGGCAGTTGCACCTTGCATATAAAGGAGCACCTGCATAGTAGAGAAGAACAGGAAGCAAAGGATATTAGAAAAAGGGTATATGAGCTCACCGAATTTCTCACAGATATTGTAAAAATAGAACGGCTGGAAGCCTCCTTTCCCCATCGCGTTGGCATGCACCAAAGCTGCCATGGGCAGCGAGGCCTCCATTTATCTCAGATGACAGAACTGGTGGCGCCCCCTTTTTCAAAACCAGGCAAGCTACTCAGTATGGTAAAGGGGCTCGAAGTCGTTGAACTCGATCGTTCCGACGAGTGCTGTGGGTTCGGAGGCACCTTTTGCGTGGCAGAAGAGGCCGTGAGCGTAAAGATGGGCAAGGATAGGGTGACCGATCACCTGAAACACGGCGCTGAATTTATCACGGGCGTGGACATGAGCTGTCTCATGCACCTGGAAGGCATTTTACGCAGGCAAAAGAGCGCCGTGCAGATCAAACATATTGCAGAGATTTTAAACCCGGTAGGATAGGATATGAAAGAACTGGCCCATGCGGCATTGTCAGCCCGTTTCAATGAAGACGAACCCCGTGTCGACTGGCATGATGAAACACTATGGTGGGTGAGGCAGAAAAGGGATAAGATGGCCCGGAGCATTCCCGAATGGGAAGAGCTCAGGGAAGGGGCATCACAGGTCAAGGAACACGTGCTCTCCCACCTGAGCGAATACCTGGAAATGTTCGAAGAGGAAGCCATAAAAAACGGAGTCCGGGTACACTGGGCTGCCGATGCGGCAGAGCACAATGCTATCGTAGCGGGCATTCTTAAAGGACATGGGATTGACAGGATGGTCAAGAGTAAGTCCATGCTTACCGAAGAATGTCATTTGAACGATTATCTGAAAGAGCAGGGGGTGGATGTAGTAGACTCGGACCTGGGAGAGCGGATCGTGCAGTTGGCAGGGGAACCCCCCAGTCATATTGTGTTACCCTGTATCCATTGGAAGAAGGAAGAAATAGGAGAACTATTCCATAAACATCTGGGTACTCCCAAGGGGAATGCCGATCCGCAGTTGCTAACCCATGCGGCAAGGCTAAGTCTCCGGAAGGAGTTCCTGACCCGCAAGGTGGCTATTACCGGCGTCAATTTTGCCGTGGCCGAAACAGGGGAATTTGTCGTATGCACCAATGAAGGGAATGCAGATATGGGCGCCCATCTGGCCGATGTGCATATCGCCTGCATGGGCATTGAAAAACTCATTCCCGAACGGGTTCATTTGGGAATATTCCTTCGTCTGCTGACCAGGAGCGCCACGGGGCAACCCATTACGACCTATAGCAGCCATTTTCGCAGGCCCCGCAAGGGCCAGGAAATGCATATCGTGCTGGTCGATAACGGCAGGAGC
>Ga0302312_10002226_pt1 | contig 11369 bp, 2 predicted proteins | sample III_Palsa_N2_1_FD_200529 | JGI IMG/M metagenome (GOLD analysis project Ga0302312, IMG submission 200529) | Peat permafrost microbial communities from Stordalen Mire near Abisko, Sweden - III_Palsa_N2_1 | ecosystem: Environmental > Terrestrial > Soil > Palsa > Peat permafrost | place: Sweden...
AAACCGACCAAACGATAGCGTTTATACTTAAACTGGCGTGTATAAGGTAATTGATGGAAATAAACATGAATAGCCCGCAGCCATAGTATATCAAAAATGCTATGTTAATCCAATTTAGTCCGCTCTGTCCCCAGCTATCGTTAATTTCAATGCTGCTTTGCTGGTTAAGATATAAAACACTATATGCTATAATTATAATAGCCTCAACTGTATCGGGATAAGTATCTACCTGAATACCAGGCTGGATATATAAGAAATCTACTAAGCAAAAAATGCAGAGAACAATCACTAACACCATCATGATTTTCTGCCATGTTCCCTTAAACAAATAGTTATAAAACAAGGATATAAGGGTGAATTCAACAGGGGTGTAAATGTGAAACATTATTGTGGTAGGTATATGATGCACGCTAAGTGTAATATTAACTGCATTTGCAATGGCTGAAAATACCAGGAACCAAAAAAGTACTTTAAACGGAGGGCTAAGTAATTTATATCTTAATAACGCTACAATAATAGGTATTACAATAGAAGCCGGGGTTATGTAAAGGGTGTAGTAACGTAAAAAGACCATCAAATATGTTTATTCTGCCTAAATATTGCTATTAAAGCAGAATAAACATAATAAATCCCAATAATTATTATTCAGATAATGGGCTTCCGGGGGCTGCGCACGTTGGCGGGCAAACCGATGTGTAATCATATATATTACTTGGCGGGCTGCCAACGCCACCATCTCCGTCACCATTACCTTGTGGCAAAGAAACTATATCCTGCCCCCCGCTTACCGGTACCAGCAATAATTGTGCGGTAGTTGGGTCAGTCGGGTCTTCAAGCCCTATATATGCCCTAACACTATCAGCATCAGGATTATATTGCAGGATGTTTTGAAAATTGATTATTGGGATTAAAAAAGATTGCGCTACAAAAGCTTGCCCGGATGTGGCAAGATAAACGCGCCAGTTTGCAGCTAATTGTACAGCCTGGTTAACAGGGATAGTTCCTTCCGGATCTTCATTTAGATTGTTTGTGCTCATGATAAAATGTGAAAGGTTATTTTATAATTATGCTAAAACGGAATTAATTACGTTTTAGATTTTATACCTCGGCCCTAATTTATAGTAAATTCTTTTTAATGCCAATGAATAAACTGAACATGGTATAAATTTTGTGAACAAGATGCCATGTCCTGAACGGACTGAACAAACCGACCGTAATCAACAATAACTGAACAAAGTGTTTTGATGATATGCTGAAAGGGCTGTTTAATTTTAGATGTTAATTCATCTAACTTAAACAACTTAATCATGAAAACCTTTACCTGTGTGGCCAGGTACGTTTTGGTATTGTGCCTGCTACTGATTTTCTCTTTAACTTCCAGCGCTCAGCGTATCTACGCCTCCAGTCAGGATGTTGGTTCAACCGGCCTGTTATGCCTTGGTTGTTCGGTAACCAACCCCACAAACGCTGACGATGGCAATGTGGAAACGTATTCAACCCTTAATGTTACGGTTGGTTTAGCGGCAACAACATACCAGGAGCTTATATTTGGCACCACCACAGTTGCGGCCAATACACCGGTAACGGTTAAGTTGGGCACAGGTAATAACCTGCTGAGTGCTACAGTACTTGGGGGTATCTCATTACAAGCCTATAAAGGAACAACGGCAATCGGGCAACCGGTTTCTGTATCAACCCTGGTAAGTGTATTAGCCAACAATAATCAGATAGAGGCTAGCATAACCCCTACAGCAGCTTATGATCGTATAAGAGTAACACTTAATGGCGGCTTACTGGGCGCGTTAAGCACTTTATATTTATACGAAGGTTTTTATAACGGTACCGCTGCCGGCGCGTGTAACTCACCTATCGACGAGCTGTATGGTATTTCATCAGGCTTACTTAACCTGGGCTTGGCTGTTGGTGGGGTGCAAAACCCGCAAAATGCTGATGATGGTAATTTAACCACGTATTCAACCCTTAATGCAGGTATTGGTTTGGTTGGTGCCTACGCCCAGCAAACCATTATCTACGAAGCTCCATCTGTAGTAGGTGATTCCATCAGATTGACACTATCCGTACCGCAATCGCTGCTTTCGGCAGGTGTGTTATCAAATATTTCAGTCTCAACCTATGACGATTATAACGGTGCCAATGGCACCGCCGAAACTTATACTATAAACTCATCCTTATTAAACCTTCAATTACTTGGGCTAATAGGCGGCACCCAAAATTTCACGGTCACCTATGCCCCGAAAAATATATTCGATCGTGTACAAGTAACCTTGGGAGGAGGCATAGCCAGCGTGCTATCAACCTTAAACCTGTACGAGGCGCAAAAGCTGATACCGCGCCCGGTTATACAGTTTAATAATGTAATTACAAATACGGCAGCCATATGTAGCGGTAGTTCGGCCACCTTAACTGCTGTCGCACAGCCTAATACTACATTTTTATGGTATACTGCAGCCACAGGCGGCTCACCTGTTTATACCGGCAGTAGTTTCACAACCCCTGCATTAATTGCAAATACAACCTATTATGTTGCCGCCATGCGCGCAGGCTGTACCGATCAATCCGCGCGAACAACCATCGCCGTAAGCGTAAATGCCGTACCGGGAAATGTTACCGTGACCAATGCCGCGGTAACCGTTTGCCCCGGCCAACCGGCAACCTTTACCGCGCAGGCAGTTACAGGTGTAACCGTAAACTGGTATACTGCCGCTACCGGTGGTACGCCAATTGCTACCGGCAACAGTTTCACTACCCCTGCATTAACTGCAACTACAAATTATTATGCCGAGGCTCAATCCGGTGGTACTTGCGTAAGTCCCGGCCGTACCTTGGTTACCGCAACAGTTAGCACGCTACCTGCCGCACCGGGCATAACCACACCCAATGTAACCATCTGCCCAAATAATGTCGCGGTATTTTCAATAGCCACACCTGTAACTGGTGTTACCTATAATTGGTACAGCACCGCCACAGGTGGTACATCATTATATACAGGTACTAACTTTACCACCCCGGCATTAACTGCTACCACAAGTTATTATGCCGAAGCCGAAAATATAACCGGCTGCCCAAGTGCAACCCGTACTCAGGCCACAGTAACTGTTAGTCCCGCCCCTGCCGATCCGGTATTGGCTGCGAATAACCAAACCATTAGTGCCGGGCAAACAGCTACTATAAATGTAAGCAATGCCCAAACAGGTATCACGTATAATTGGTATACTTCGGCTACGGCGGCATCATCTATTTTTACCGGCACATCGTTTACCACGCCTGCGCTATATAGCAATACTACTTATTATGTAGCTGCGGTAAATGCCACAGGTTGCCAGTCGGCGGATAGAGTGGCCATAACCATAACCGTCACTATCAACACAAATACACCTTGCGCATTTGCCAATAACCAGGCAAGCAGCGTTAATAATATTTGTATTGGATGCGGCGTCACCAATAACGCGCTCGCGGTAGATGCCGATACCACCACTGCTTCAACCATAAGTGTTTTGGCGGGATTGCTTGGCGGCTCAGCATCGCAACAACTCATATTCCCACAACCGGGCTTCGCTGGTGATACCGTAAAGTTAGAACTTGGCTCACCTGCAAATTTACTAAGCGTAGGTGTAGCCGCTAATGTGCAAGTAGCGCTATATAACGGCACCACGCTGGTTGCAAGCTATGCTTTAAACAGTTCTTTGATTACAGTAAGCCTCTTATCTGGCGGCACTCGCTATGCGGTTTATGTGCCGGCAACTGGAGCTTATGACAGGGTGCAGGTAACGTTAAATTCCGGCGTTGCGGGTTTAATAAACTCCTTAAATGTTTATTACGCCGTGCAGGAATATCCGAAACCGGTGTTCACCCCTGCCAGTCCTGAAATTTGCATGGGCAGTACAGCTACAATCAATATCACTTCGCCAACAAATGGTACTTTCCAATTCTATACCGCCCCAACCGGCGGAACATTGGCAGGCACAGGCAGTAGTTTTACAACCCCGGTCTTAAATGCCAATACTACTTATTATATAGCCTATACCCGCGGTACATGTACAAGCCCTAACCGTTACCCGGTACAAATTTTGATTGATAGCCCGCCTGCAGCCCCGGTTGTTAATCCATCAACCGCGAGTATTTATAGCGGACAAACAGCAACCTTTACGGCAACTGTTCCAAATAATGTAACCGTTAACTGGTATACAGCATCATCAGGTGGAACCCCGGTTTTTACAGGTACAACCTTTAAAACACCTATTTTAACCGCCAATACCACATATTATGCCGAAGCCGCATCAGGTAGTTGCGTATCAACAACACGTACGCCAGCCGTTGTACAGGTACAACCTATTGTAGTGCCTGATGTAACGGTAACCCCACCAACACAAACTATAAATCCGGGCACTACGGCTACTTTAACCGCGTCATCAACTACGCCGGGTACTGTATTTGACTGGTTTACTACCCCAACAGGTGGTACCAGTATTTATACCGGTGCAACATTTACCAGCCCGCCATTATTTGCAGGCACAACATATTATGCGCAGTCTACTGTAACCGCTAGCGGGGCAGTATCTGCCACCCGTGCAGCCGGTGTTATCACGTTAACTTCATCAACAGTAAACCCAACACCATGCGACGCCGCCATTGCCGAAACAACTGCCACCAGCGGTTTGCTTTGTTTGGGCTGCGCGATAAATAATGAAGCCGCCGCGGTAGATGCCGACCGTAATACATTCTCTCAGTTAGAGGTACCGGTAGGTTTACTTAACGCTTACGCGGAGCAAACACTTCGTTTCGCCAACACAGGCATCGCGGGCGATACCGTTGTTGTTGAATTGGGCGTACCGGGAACCCTGGCCAGCGTAGGTGTGCTATCCGGCATAACCCTGGCTACTTATAACGGTACTACTTATAATAACGATAGGTTCGCTATCAATGGATCGTTATTAAGTGTTACAGTACTTAACGGAAGTACCCGTTTCAGATATGCCTTTGTTGCTACCGCGCCTTTCGATAGGGTAGAGATCAGGCTGAACTCAGTAGTGAGCGTTTTAAACGCGCTGAATATTTATGATGCTTATGAAGAAGTTGCCGCCCCTGTTATCAGTACATCATCAGTTACTGCCTGCCAGGGAACGCAAGCCACGCTTACCGCTACTGCAACTGCAGACGCGACAGTACGCTGGTATAGTACAGCAACAGGTGGTACACCATTATATACAGGAAACGTATTTAATACCCCTGCATTAACAACCACCACAACCTACTACGCCGAAGCCAGCCGCACAGCTGATGGATGTACCCAGGCGGTACGTACCCCGGCAACGGTTAATGTAGTGACATCGCCTATTGCTCCGGTAGTAAACGCGGCAACACAAAATATATGTTCCGGCTCTACTGCTACCTTTGCTGCCCAACCGGTAGCAGGTGTTACTTTTAACTGGTATAGCGCAGCAACAGGCGGTACGCTGTTATTCACAGGAAATTCATTTACCACACCTGCTTTAACCACCTCAACATCCTATTATGTTGAGGCTGATAACGCCGGATCATGCGCCAGCCCAACCCGTACATTGGTTACTGCCAATGTTACTACTACACCATTAGTGCCAACGGTATCGTCAACTCCGGTACAAACCTGTTCAGGCTCAACGGCTGTTTTAACGGCAACATCGGCACAATCAGGTGTAACCTTTAACTGGTATACAGCAGCAACAGGCGGTACGCCAATTTTTACCGGTTCACAATATACCACGCCGGCGCTTACCGCGAATACAAGTTATTATGTTGAGGCAGCATCAGGCACTTGCGTTAGCGCAACAAGGGCCGAAGCCGATGTTATTGTAAACCCTACCCCTGCAAACCCGGTTGTTACCACGACCCCTGCAAACGGGCAAGTAACATCCGGACAAACCGCTACGCTTGCCGCAACATCAGCCACTGCAGGTGTAACGTTTAATTGGTACACCACAGCCACAGGTGGTACGCCAGTTTTTACAGGGGCAACCTTTGTTACACCTGCTTTATTTTCAAACACAACCTATTATGTTGAGGCTGATAACGCCACAACAGGCTGCGCGAGCCCGCAACGTACCGCGGTTACCATAATAGTTAATACTATTTTTAACACTACGTGCGATTTTGCGTCATCACAAACTAATACTACCAGCGGTGCACTTTGTGTAGGATGTGGTGTTATTAATCCTAATAACGCCGTTGATGCCGACACGACAACTTATTCGCAATTAGATTTAACAGTGGCCTTGCTTAATGCCTCTGTATCACAAACCTTAATGTTTAGTGATCCGGGTATAGTGGGAGATACCGTTGCTATCAGGATGAGAATACCTGCCGCATTGCTTTCAGCTGCGGTATTAGGCAATATCCAGGTACAATCATATAATGGTACTACTGCTAATAATGACGCGGTTACTTTAAATAGCGCCTTGATAAAAATTCAATTACTATCAGGCAGTCAGGATGTGCTGGTAAAATTTGTTCCCAGCGCGGCTTACAACGCCGTTCAAATAACCCTTGTTACTAATGTGCTTGGTGCGCTCAGCACTTTAGATATATTTTACGCAACCAAGCAGGTTGAAAAACCACAGCTTGCCGCATCTACTGTAAATATTTGTTCAGGCACTCCGGCTACCTTCACCGTAAGTAATGCCCGTACAGGTTTAACCTATACATGGTACAATAGCGGCGGCACAGCGGTACATACCGGTACAAGTTATACCACTGGTGCATTATCAACAACTACAACATATTATGTGCAAAGCAGTCGTACAGCAACAGGCTGCGCTAATCCTAATAAAGTAGCGGCAACAGCAAACGTAACGCCATCACCGGTTACTCCGGTACTGGCCCAAAGTGCTGTACAAATATGCGCAGGCAGTAACGTTACCCTGGCGGTAACCAATGGTACAGGCTTCACCATTAATTGGTATGATGCTGCAACAGGTGGCAACTTATTGTTCACAGGTGCAAACTACCAGGTATCCCCGGTAACAACCACCAGTTACTATGCCGAGCTTACCAACGGTACTTGTACTAGCCCATCACGTGCAGTGGCTACGGTTACGGTTAATCCACTGCCATTGCAGCCGGGTGTACAGTCAAACAACATAACAGTATGTTCGGGCAGCCCGGCAACTATTACTATAACCAGCCCTCAAGCCGGCGTAACGTATAACTATTATGCGGCAGCAACAGGCGGTGCCATTTTAGGCAGCGGTGTTACATTCACTACACCTGCCATCACCGCAAATACAACTTATTATGTTGAGGCAGCAAATACCACAACAGGCTGTATTAATAACAGTGGCAGAACAGTGGTGAATATTAACGTAACCGCCCCAATTGCCGCGCCAACGCTAAGCGCTGCGCAAACCCAGGTTTGTAGTGGCGGCAGTGTATCAATAAGCGTAACCAGCCCGGTTGTAGGCCTGACCTATAATTGGTACGATGCTCCAACAGCAGGAAACCTCGTATTCACCGGTACCACATTCACTGCGAATAATGTTATTGCCAATGCTAAGTATTATGTAGAGGCCGCAAACAGCGCAGGCTGTTTAAGCATAGCCCGTACCGAAACAGATATTAATGTAACGCCGATACCAAGTCCACCGGTGGTTCAAACCTCGGTAGGAGGAACATCGGTTTGTTCAGGTTCATCAGCCACATTAGTTATTGTTAACCCGGTTGTTGGCAACGTTTACAATTGGTACAATGCAGCAACCGGCGGAACACTACTGTTCACAGGTACTGAGTACGTTACCCCTGCCTTAACAAGCGCTACAACTTATTATGTTGAAGCAGCTACCGCGGGGAATTGTAACCCATCAGTCGCTACAGCGGTAACCATCACCATTAATGCCTTACCAACCGATCCTATTTTGGTTAATAACGCGGTATCGGTATGTTTGGGTAGTACTGCTACATTGGCAATAAGTTCGCCGCAAGCAGTCAGCTATAATTGGTATGATTCTCCGGCAGCAACAAACTTATTGTTCACCGGTACAACTTATATAACCGGGCCTATCACCAATACAACTAATTTCTATGTATCGGGAGTAAATGCCACAGGTTGCACCAGCAGTAATATGGCCATTGCACAGGTAACGGTAGCACCAGCACCTGCCGCACCTGCCTTAACCAACATGGGTACAGTAACAACTTGTACAGGTACACAGGTTACCTTAAGTATTGCTAACCCGCAAGCAGGTTATACGTATAATTTCTATACAGCAGCAACCGGTGGCGCATCAGTGGCTACAGGCACCAGTTTTACAACACCTGTATTAACAGCAAATACAACCTATTATGTTGATGCTACAAATAGCGGTGGTTGTATTTCAGCCAGTCGTACCGCGGTAACCATTACCATATCTACCCCACCGGCAGCGCCAACAGCAGGCACAACCGGTACAACTGTATGTACAGGTAATATTACTACCATAACTGCTACAAGTGCTGATCCTGGCGCAACCATAAGTTGGTTTGCGAATGCGGCCGGAGGTACAGCGTTAGCCACAGGCAACAATTTTACTACCCCTGTATTAACCGCTACCATTACCTACTATGCCGAAGCGGATAACAGCACCAGCTGCCCATCAGCAACACGCACACCGGTAACCGTAACAGTATCACCACTGCCGACTGCACCAATAGCAGGTACGGGAGGTACAACAATCTGTACTAATAATGTCACCACTATTACGGCAACAAGCACGGATCCAAGCGCGACCATAACCTGGTATGCTGCTGCCACAGGTGGTACCGCTTTAGCCACAGGCAATAGCTTTACAACACCTGTATTAACAGCAAATACCACCTATTATGCCGATGCTACAAATAGCGGTGGTTGTGTTTCAGCTAGCCGTACGGCGGTAACTATTACCATATCTACTCCACCAGCAGCGCCAACAGCAGGTACAACGGGTACAGCTATATGTACAGGTAATGTTACAACGATAACCGCAACAAATGCCGACCCAGGCGCAACAATAAGCTGGTTTGCGAATGCGGCCGGAGGTACAGCGTTAGCCACAGGCAACAGTTTCACTACGCCTGTATTAACCGCTACGACCATCTACTATGCCGAAGCGGATAACAGCAACAGTTGCCCATCAGCAACACGCACACCGGTAACCGTAACAGTATCACCACTGCCGACTGCACCAATAGCAGGTACGGGAGGTACAACAATCTGTACTAATAACGTCACCACCATTACCGCAACAAGCACGGATCCAACCGCTACCATAACCTGGTATGATGCAGCCGCAGGTGGTACAGTTTTAGCAACAGGTAATAGCTTTACTACTCCTGTTTTAAATAGCAATACAACCTATTACGCCGAAGCTACCAATAGCGGTGGTTGTGTTTCAGCAAGTCGTACGGCTGTAACCATTACCATATCAGCACCACCGACAGCGCCAACAGCTGGCACAACCGGTACAACTATATGTACAGGCAGTGTTACCACCATAACTGCTACAAGTGCTGATCCAGGCGCAACCATCAGCTGGTTTGCGAATGCGGCAGGAGGAACAGCGTTAACTACAGGTAACAGTTTCACCACGCCTGCATTAACCGCCACCACTACCTATTATGCCGAAGCAGATAACAGCACCAGTTGCCCGTCTGCAACACGCACACCGGTAACCGTAACAGTATCACCAACCCCGGATGCAGCAATTGCTGGTACAGGTGGTACATCAATTTGTATTAATAATGCCACAACAATAACCGCTACCAGCACCGATGCTACCGCTACAATAACCTGGTATGCCGCTGCCACAGGTGGTACAGTTTTGGCCACAGGTAATAGCTTTACTACTCCTGTTTTAAATAGTAATACCACTTATTATGCACAGGTAACTAACAGTACCGGTTGTACTTCGGCAGCACGTACCGCGGTAATAATCACCATAAATGCGTTACCTGCCGATCCAACATTGGCAAGCGCTAACGTTGTTGTTTGTTCAGGTGCCAATGCAACATTAATGGTGAGCGCGCCGGTGGTGGGTACAACCTATAATTGGTATGATTCTGCTACATCAACCACTATACTGTTCACTGGCGCTACTTATGTAACCGGGCCTATAAGCAGCCCTACAGTTTACTTTGTATCTGCGGTAAACGGCACAGGCTGCACCAGTATGGACAGGGCACAAGCACAGGTAACCATACAGGCTGCACCTGCCGCACCGGCAGTAGCCAATGCGGGTACAATACAAACCTGCGCGGGCACATCGGTAACGATAAGCATTGCTAATCCTCAATCGGGATATACCTACAACTGGTATACAGATGCAACAGGTGGATCATCAGTATATACAGGTACTGATTTTGCAACACCTGCGCTAACATCGGGTACTACTTATTACGTAGATGCGACTAACAGTACAGGTTGTACATCTGCAACACGTACTGCGGTTAACATAAGTGTAACCAACGCACCTGGGGCGCCTACGGTTAGTACCACCGGCACATCAGTTTGTCCGAATAATTCCACTACGTTAACAGCAACCAGTAGTGATCCGGGTGCTGTGATATCATGGTACAGCGCTGCAACAGGCGGTACAGCCTTAGCAACCGGAGGTAGCTTTACCACACCGGTATTAACTGCTAACACTACATACTACGCCGGGGCAACAAATACAGCCAGCGGTTGTATCTCAACATCGCGTACGCCTGTAACGGTAACCATATTGCAGCCACTACCTGCACCGGTAGTCGCAGTATCTGCAACTACTATCTCTACAGTAACCTTTGCGTGGAGTTCAATAACAGGGGCAACAGGTTACCAGGTAAGTCTGGATAACGGGGCCACATTTATTGATCCCGGCTCCGGATCGTTAACCTATACGGTGGCGGGGCTCAACCCAGGGCAAAGCGCTACGCTGATCGTCCGGGCAGTGGGGGCTTCGGGTTGCGAACTCAGTGCTAACTCAGCTGCGGCTACCGGCACAGCGCAAAATCCATTCGGCGATGGAATTTTTGTACCGAATGCGTTTACGCCTAACGGAGATGGCAAGAATGATATTGAATATGTGTATGGAACAAGCATAAAGAGCCTAACGTTTTATGTGTATAATCAATGGGGAGAGATGATCTTTAAATCCGATAGTAAGGCAAGCGGATGGGATGGCACTTTCAAGGGTACCAATCAGCCGGTAGGCGTGTATGTCTACTACGTCCAGGCCACTATGAACGACGGAAAACAAATAATGAAGAAGGGGACAATAACATTGCTGCGGTGATCAATTCATCGCAGCCCCTAACGGGGTATTTAACCTTTAAATAATTCATTCATCACAAAAAAGACTCTCAACATGAAAAAGATTATAATCACC
>Ga0302312_10002235_pt1 | contig 11351 bp, 2 predicted proteins | sample III_Palsa_N2_1_FD_200529 | JGI IMG/M metagenome (GOLD analysis project Ga0302312, IMG submission 200529) | Peat permafrost microbial communities from Stordalen Mire near Abisko, Sweden - III_Palsa_N2_1 | ecosystem: Environmental > Terrestrial > Soil > Palsa > Peat permafrost | place: Sweden...
TACGGGCCTTACAAAGCGGTAAATAGCGCCGGTGCCTACGGAGGTAAAACGGCTATCGCTGGTAGCCGGGAAGGGGCCGCCATGCTGCATCGCCGCGCAAACTTCCACACCGGTGGGTACGCCGTTTAGTATAACGCGGCCCGCAATTTCGGTTAAGGAGTTTAACAGGTCAGTATATTGTGGTAGCTCATCTTTGTCTGCCATGACGGTAGCGGTAAGCTGACCATCAAGCGAGTTGATCGCCTGCTGCAATTCCTCCATATCATCAGCTACAACTACTAACGACCATGGGCCGAAGATCTCTTCGCTGAATTTTTTATTGCCGATGAACGATGCTGCCGATACGGTAGCCACTTTACATACCGATTGTGCGGTTAGTTCATCATTTATAGCTGTAGAACTGGCGGCAAGCGAAATGCCGGGTTCTGCAAGTACCTGAGCCGATAAGTTTTGATAATTGTTGTAAATACCTGCGGTGAGCATGGTTGCCGATGGCGTGGCTTGCACACTATCGCTTAACGCCGTAATAAAGCGATCCAATCCGGCAGTTCTTACTGCCAGTATCAAACCTGGGTTGGTGCAAAACTGACCCGCGCCCAGGGCTATGGAAGCGGCGCATTTGGCGGCCAGTTCTTCGGGTTGGGCGTTTAATATAGCCGGGAGCAGAATGATTGGGTTGATACTCCCCATCTCGGTAAAAACAGGGATAGGACTTTTGCGTTCCTGTGCCAGTTTAATAAGCGCCATACCGCCCTTGAACGAACCGGTAAAAGCGATTGCCTTAGTTTGCCCGTGTTTTACCAATGCCGCGCCAACGCTATAGCCATTGTCAAACAACAAGGAAAAAACACCCGGCGGCATGCCTGTAGCCAAAGCGGCTTTGATGATGGCAGCGCCTACCAAGGCGCTGGTGCCGGGATGCGCGGGATGCGCCTTTACAATAACCGGGCAACCCGCCGCCAATGCCGAAGCGGTATCGCCGCCGGCCACTGAAAACGCCAGCGGAAAATTACTCGCGCCAAAAACCACTACCGGCCCCAATGGAACCAGCATGCGGCGTATATCGGAGCGTGGTATGGGTAAACGTTCGGGCTGGGCGGTATCTATCACGGCATTAACCCATGAGCCTTCTTCCAGCAGATCGGCAAACATACGGAGCTGGCCTGTTGTGCGGCCCATTTCGCCGGTTATGCGGCCAATGGGTAGGCCGCTTTCGGCTACCGCCCTGGGGATCAGTTCCGGGCCCAAAGCGGTAATTTCATCGGCAATTGCGCGTAAAAATTGGGCCTTTGCTGCCGGTGCTGTATTTTTATAGATCTTAAAGGCGGCAGTCGCGGCGCTCAACGCCTCATCAACAGCCGAAGCATCCGCTGTAAAAAACTCCCCTGCCAATTGCTCACCGGTTGATGGGTCGGCGGCGTAAAAGCCATCGCCACCGGCCGGCGCGTATTCGCAGGCTATTATATGGTTACCGTTTATCATCCAAATGTGCTGTTAAGCAGTTACTTTATCTAATCTTCCCCAGCTTCCCTCAGGCAGTTCTGGTCGAACGGCCAGGGCGGCGTTAATTATGCCAAGCACTTTTTCACGTTCGGCGCCGCTAAGCGGTAAACGCGGCGCGCGCACATTTTCGGTTCCGATGCCCGTGGCCACTTCGGCCAGTTTAATGTATTGCACCAGTTTGGGATGAATATCCAGCTCCAGCACCGGCAAAAACCAGCGGTGGATGGCTATAGCTTCGGCAAATCTGCCGGCTTTAACCAGGCGGTAAATAGCCACCGTTTCCCTCGGAAAAGCATCAACCAAACCGGCAACCCAGCCATGCGCGCCCATTATCAGGCTCTCGGTAGCGATCGGGTCGACCCCGGTAAATATTTTATAGCGGTCGCCAAAACGGTTGATGAGGCGGGTGGTATTCATGATGTTGCGGGTAGATTCCTTTATGGCCTGTATGTTGGCATACACCTTTAAACGCTCAAACATATCAAGTGTTATCTCGATCTTGTAATCAACCGGGTTATTGTAGATCATGATGGGCAGCGGCGTGCTTTGGGCAATAGCGGCAAGGTAAGCGATGGTTTCATCCTCATCGGCGCTGTAACGCAGGGGCGGCAGCAGCATAAGGCCATCCGCGCCATATTCATAAGCCTTTTTGGCTATGCTTACCGCTACGCGGGTGGATTGCTCGGCGATATTCAATATCACCGGCACCTTGCCATCAACAAAGGCCAGGGTGTGCTTTAACAATGCAAATTTTTCATCTTCGGTTAAAACACTGGCCTCGCCTAATGATCCGCCGAGGATCAAACCATCCACACCTGCTTCCAGCTGCGCGCTGATATTGATATCAAAAGCCTCCAGGTCGAGCTCATCATTGGCTGTAAACTTGGTTGTTACCGCCGGGAAAACCCCTTTCCACTCAAATTTCATATTTTATCGTGTTATTTTATACAAAGATAGTTTTGAAAAACACAGCTAATAAACAGCAATTTAACAAATACTTGCCTTATATTATCATACAGGCCCGCGTGCGAAAACAGTGCGCATTGGTCGTAAAAAAGACACGAGTACGCTTTATGCCGAGCTACACGGCATATTCGCGCCAATAAAGGGGATGGAATTAAAGATCAGAAGTTTTTTTCTTTTGCGAATATTTGTAAATTGGTATACGATAACAACACCTGCCACCAGGCTGAAATTTTGTTTATATTCGTAATGCCCGACAGATATATATCATAAGTTTATGCAACCAGACTCACAGAACGTAACAGACTACACCAATAACAATACCATATTTATGGTTTGGAATTTTAAGGATAACCTGGAGATTGGGGCTAGTTTTAGCCGGGTTTGCAAGCTGCTTATCAACCTTAATAATTCCGCTAATGTCCGTTTCCCTGTTTCCAGGGCAAGCTGTGTGATGGGGATCGGATACGAGGCCTGGCTCCGGCTTCAGCTCCCTGTGCCATTGCCTAAAGAACTGGCGGATTTTGTTCCGATAATCGGCGCAAAACATACGGCAGTTTCTTCCACAGGGCACCTACATTTTCACATAAGGGCAGATAACGAGAGTATTTGCTATGATATGGCAGCCGCGATAGCGGATATTCTAAATCCGGTAGCTATCTGCACGGAAGAAATTCATGGTTTCAGGTATTGGGATAGCCGGTCTATTTTAGGTTTTGTTGATGGTACTGAAAACCCCCATGGGCAGGATAGGGAATTATTTAGCATGGTGGGCGATGATGACGCTGTTTATAAAGGAGGAAGCTATCTTTTTGTGCAAAAATACATCCATAATTTAAGCGCGTGGAAAGAACTTTCTACCGAACAACAGGAGAAAGTGATCGGGAGGTACAAATCGAATGATATAGAAATGGCCGACAATATAAAACCTTCCAATTCGCATATAGCTTTGGCCAATGTTGGCGATGAATTGAAAATTGTTCGGGATAATATGCCTTTTGGCAATATGGCTACCAATGAAATGGGTACCTATTTTATAGCTTATGCCAGCACATTCAGCACGGTACAAAAAATGCTGAATAATATGTTCATCGGTTCGCCCGTAGGGAATTATGACAGGATATTGGATTTTAGCACGGCCAAAACAGGCAGTTTATATTTTGTGCCGACATTTAATATGATAGATGATTTTTCATCGGATTAAACAGGGTTTTGAATGCTTCTTCATTTAATTGGCGTGGCTATGCTGTGGCTGATAGAAGCGTAGTATATTCCTTTCAATCTTTTTATATGCATTGGTGGCAAAAACAGACACGAGTACGCTCCGCGCTGGCCCACACCGCATACTCGCGCCAGGATACATAGCTGCTACAAAGAATTTTTAAGGAGGCTGTTTATTTTCCCGAAAATCCAATTTTCTTAGTACTCAAACAGGTTTAATTGCACAAAATTGCTTTTATTATGCCTAATGGCAGTTTTGTAAAGGTAAATGTCTGTTTTATTAGCGCTTATTAACACAATTTTGGCCTGTTAGTAATAACTAATAATTAATTATCTCCATCAAAATTAAATATCATAATGACTGAACACAAGATCCCCAATCTTACCCCGACAGACAGAACCAAGAATATTGTACAATGCCCCCGTTGCCAGGATAGCACCTGCGACAGAATACCAAGAGGTAAACTGATGAAACTATTTTTTTTTTGGCTCGATTTAAAGCGGTACAAATGCTATAAATGCTTCAGGAATTTTTATAAAATTTCATAAATGCCTATTATTTCGCCTTTAGAAATTAGCACCTGGATTGCCCAATAAAAAATGGATATGCCAGGAAAAATCCCGGCATACCATTAATCAACTAACACAAACTAATTTATTACTAATATTTAAGAACAATGTACCCCGTTTGGGATTTCATTTCACCCTTATCGCGGTATTGCAGCAGGTAGAAATATGTACCTGCGGGCTGCAAATTACCCTTTAAGTTGGAGTGCCCGTCGAACACATGGTTCACATTGTCATACCCCGCCATCTCAAATACCTTAGCACCGCTCTTATCAATTATCACTAATTTATTATCGGGGTAATTGGTAATGTTATCAATAGTGAGCACATCATTAACACCATCCCCGTTTGGCGATACGACAGGTTTTACCAATGGTGGCTCACCTAAGGCAGTACCGAGGGCTTCAATTTCACCGGTAGGTTGCACCTGAGTAGTCCTTTTTAACAGCGCGTTTGAAGGTGCGTTAATAGTAAGGCTAAACGTTGTGGTGCCGCTGCCATAAACATTGTACGCGGTTACAGTGTAAGTAGTGCCGGCAGTAGCGGCGGTTGGCGTACCGCTGATTGTACCTGTGGTACCGTCGAAGCTCAAGCCTGCCGGCAGGCTTGGGCTGATGGTATAGCCGGTGGTTGTTATTTTCCTGACAAGATTATTGCTGTAATCGGAAACATACACATTGCCAAAATTGTCGGTTGCTATACCGAGCGGATCATTAAAACTGGCTGCTATGCCTATTCCGTTTGCCGAACCGGTATTACTGGTGCCAGCAAGGGTTGTTACAACACCCGCAGGTGTGATCTTACGTATAATATCATAACCCTGATCGGCTACATATACATTACCCGATGCGTCTGTAGCTACGCTACCCGGAAAATAGAAACTGGCCGATGTACCTGTTCCATCGGTATGCCCTGCCACGCCACTGCCAGCAAATGTTGTTACAACACCTGCCGGTGTAATTTTACGTATCAGGTTATTATGCCCGTCGGCTACATAAAGATTGCCCGATGCATCTATCGCAACGTCATTAGGCCCGCTGAAACTGGCCGCCGTACCGGTTCCATTTGCCGAACCTGCAGTACCGCTACCAGCAAATGTGGTTACTACTCCGATTGGATTAATTTTCCTGATCAGATTGTTTGAATAATCTGCCTCATAAATATTACCGGCGGCATCAGTTACCAAGCCATTAGGATAATCAAAGCTGGCGAGTGAAAGTATTCCGTTTGCCGACCCTGATGAACCGCCTGCCACAAATGTTACTACACCTGCAGGTGTAATTTTACGAATTTCTTCGTTCCCGGCATCTCCTATATATAAATTACCCGACGCATCTGTTGTTACACCAAGTGGATTTTTAAAGCTTGCGGCTGTACCTGTTCCGTTTGCTGACCCTGCTGAACCGCTGCCTGCAAAGGTTGTAACCACACCTGCCGGGGTTATTTTACGTATCAGATTATTTATCTGGTCGGCTATATAAACATTGCCCGATGCATCTGTTGTTATACCAAATGGCGAATAGAAGCTGGCTGCGGTACCGGTCCCATTGGCTGATCCGGTAGCGCCACTGCCTGCCAAAGTGCTAACCTGTGCATAAATTGTTGCCGGTACCGCGCCACCGCTATTTGTTGGCGCTAACGGCGATATCGAGGCTCCCGCTATATAACTTTGCGGCCCTACGTAACTGATATTTGGTGCCGGCAAACTAACACCTAAGCTTATTGTAGCAACACTGCTGCCATAAGTATTATAGCCCGTAATTGTATATGTTGTAGCCCCAATACCTACCGTTGGTGTGCCGCTGATGATGCCCGTAGTAGTATCGAAGCTTAAACCTAGCGGCAGTACCGGGCTAATGGTATAACCGGTGGTTGATATTTTGCGGATCTCTTTCTGATCGGCAACATACAGGTTACCTGCGGCATCAATGGCAATTCCGTTTGGATCGCTAAAAACTGTCAGGGTACCAATGCCATCTACCTGATTGCTGTAATAGCTAGTACCGGCCAGGGTGCTCACCACACCGGCAGGAGTAATTTTCCTGATAAGGAAATCAGTAGGCTCTGTTACATACAAATTGCCTGCTCCATCAATAGTTATGCCTTCAGGAAAATTAAAACCGGCCGAGGTGGAAACACCATCTATTGACGTTCCTTGCCCATTACCCGCAAATGTAGTTACAACAGCCGCAGGGGTTATTTCCCTTATCAGATTATTATTGCTATCTGCTACATATAAATTACCATTGGCATCTATGGCTATATTAGTCGGCTCGTTAAAACTGGCTGCTGTGCCGGTGCCATTTGTTGCGCCGCCGTTACTATTGCCTGCAAATGTGGTTACCACCCCTGCAGGGGTTATTTTACGTATCGCGTTGTTACCGCTATCAGCTATGTATAAATTACCCGCAGCATCAATCGCTATTCCTTGTGGATAGTAAAAACTTGCTGACGTACCAGTTCCGTTCACAAATCCTTTTGCACCGGTTCCTGCTATTGTACTTACTACACCCGCCGGCGTAATTTTACGAATAAGGCAGTTGTGTGTATCCACAACATACAAATTGCCCGAGGCATCTATTGCCAGGCCAATAGGTGTACTAAAACTGGCTGCCGTTCCGGTTCCATTTACCGAACCGGCTGTACCACTCCCCGCAAATGTGGTTACCACGCCCGCAGGAGTTATTTTTCTTATCAAATCGTTAAAATAATCGCTCACATAACTATTGCCCGACGCATCTACCGCTATACCAAAAGCATAATCAAAGGTTGCCGCGCTTCCGGTGCCATTAACGGCGCCATAACTATTGCTAATACTGCCTGCAAGCGTTGTAACCTTTGCATAAGTATTGGCCGGAATGGCCACTCCGCTGTTGGTTGGCGCTAAAGGTGTTATAGCAACACCTGCCGTATAATTTTGCGGCCCTGCATAGCTAATATTAGGCGCGTTTGGCGACGGTGCCGAATTTACCGATATGCCTAAGGTGGCTGTGCCGCTGCCATAAACGTTATACGCAGTTACCGTATAAGTTGTAGCGGCTGTAGCGGCGGTTGGCGTACCGCTGATAATACCCGTAGTACCATCGAAGCTTAAACCCGTAGGTAAGGTTGGGCTGATGGTGTAACCGCCGGTTGATATTTTTCGGATCATATCATTATCCGTATCGGCAACATATACGTTGCCCTGGGCATCGGTAACTACAGCATTTGGATAATAAAAGGTTGCAGCAGTGCCCGTGGCGTTTACTGCCCCTTGTGAGCCGTTGCCTGCTATTGTTGTTACAACGCCGGCCGGAGTTATTTTACGAATGGCTTGATTTTGAGAATCGGCAACATATACGTTCCCCTGTGAATCTACAGCTACCCCTGTTGGATAATAGAAGCTTGCGGAACTTCCGGTTCCGTTTGCCGAACCCGCTGTACCGCTCCCGGCAAATGTAGTAACTACGCCTGCCGGTGTAATTTTACGGATGCAGTTATTAAGCTGATCTGCCACATATACATTCCCCTGCGAATCGGTAGCTACATTTCTCGGATAATCAAAACTTGCCGCAGCACCTGTTCCATTAACAAAACCGGTGGTAGCATACGTACCTGCCAATGTAGTTACAACACCCGCCGGCGTAATTTTACGCACTAGTTGGTTACCATAGTCGGCTACGTAAACATTGCCGCTTATATCTGTAGCTATGCCATAAGGTGTATTAAAGCTTGAGGAGGTGCCTGTGCCATTCCCTTCGCCCTGATTACCGTTACCCGCAAGGGTAGTAACAACACCTGCCGGCGTAATTTTACGTATCAGGTTATTAGCAACATCACTTACATATACATTCCCCTGCAAATCAGTTGCAACTCCAAATGGCTCATCAAAACTTGCCGCGGTGCCTGTTCCATTAGTTGCTCCGGCGGTACCGCTGCCTGCAAATGTGGTTACTACACCAGCGGGGGTTATTTTGCGGATAACGTTATTATAAGTATCGGCTACATACATATTGCCCTGTGGGTCTATAGCTTCGCCAAAAGGAGAAGCAAAGCTTGCAGCAGTACCCGTACCATTGTTAAAGCCGGAAGCGCCTGTACCCGCAAATGTGCTTACCTGATCATAATTTTCAGCCGGTACCGTGCCACCCGTATTTACCGGAGCCAACGATGCTATGGCAGTACCAGGCGTATAGGTTTGCGGCCCTGTATAACTGATATTTGGCGCTGCACCTACTGAAGCATTAACCGCTATACTAACCGTTGCAAAAAGGTATCCTGAAGGATATGACCCTACAATATTATAAGTAGTTGCAGCGCTTGCAGCCGTTGGCGTACCACTGATGATACCAGTTGAGCTATCGATACTTAAGCCTGCCGGTAATGCCGGATTAACGGAATAATAGCCGCCAAGCAATGGTATTTCCTTCACTACGCTATTACCGTAATCGGCTACATAAATATTTCCGAATGGATCAACCGCTACGCCTTCGGGGATATTAAACCCTGTGGCAAATACGGATGAGCCGCCGCTTCTGAATGTTTCGTACACCGAATTATTGCCGAAGCACGAGGTGAACACATTGCCTGATCCGTCTACGGCTACACCAAACGGTGTGCTGAACCCGGTACCCAAAACAACCGGCGTGCCGCCGCCGCCCGGCATCCGTATCAGCGTACCGCTGTAATCATCAACTACATACACATATCCTAAATTATCCACGGCAACGCCGACCGGATCAACAAGGCCGCCGGTAGGGATAAGTACAACGTTATTGGAACCTGCCGGTATCTCCTTTATATTGGTTTGGGCGGCTTCGGTTATATAAACATTACCCGATGCATCAACTGCCACACCACGCGGCTTAGTAAAGCCCGAGCCAATTGTTGACCCTGTGCCGCCGCCCGGCGGTATTTTTGTTACAGTGTAATTAACATAATCGGCAACATACACATTGCCCGATGCATCAACCGCTACACCTATAGGCGTGTTATAGCCTGTACTAAAGGTTACCGGCGTACCGCCGCCTGCAGGCATTTTTTTAATTACCTTATTACCGGCGTCGGCTACATAAATATTGCCTGCTGCATCAGTAGCAATACCGGTTACACCGGCAAAACCCGAGCCTAAGCTGTTAATAACATTAGACCTGTATCCCGTTTGCCCAACGCCACTGCCTGTAGGTGCCAGCGGCGTTATTGCTGTACCTGTAGTATAAACCTGCGGCCCCGCGTAGGCAATGTTTCCGGAGGCTGAAGCAGACGCGTTAATAGTTATGTTAACACTGGTTGTACCACTACCTGCAGTATTATAAGCAGTTACATTATAGTTTGTTGCCGCCAATGTTGCTACGGATGTACCGCTGATGATGCCTGTTGTACTATCAAAGCTTAACCCCGCAGGCAAGGCAGGGCTAATAACATAGCCTGTGGTCAATATTTTTCTTATGACATTGCCGTTATCATCGCCTACATATAAATTACCGGAGCCATCTATTGCCAGGCCTTCCGGCAAATCAAAACTGGCTGCGGTGCCTATCCCATTAACCAAGCCGGCTGAACCGGTGCCTGCAATAGTGCTAACCACACCGGCAGGCGTGATCTTTCTTACTTCGAAGTTGTTTGCATCCGAAACGTACACGTTACCTATGCCATCTACGGTTACTCCATCAGGATAGTTGAAGCTTGCCGCTGTGCCCGTACCATTGGCTGCGCCGGCAGTACCGCTGCCTGCCATAGTAGTTACTACACCGCCCGGAGTGATCATCCTTACCAGGTTATTCCCTGCATCGGCTACATATACGTTGCCTGATGCATCGGTTGCCAAATTCGCGGGGCTGTTAAAGCTTGCTGCCGTACCCGTTCCATTTGCCGAACCCTGCGAACCGCTACCGGCAAGCGTAGTTACTACGCCCGCAGGCGTAATTTTCCTGACGAGGTTGTTTGACTGATCGGCTACATAAACATTGCCTGCCGCATCCGTTGCTACGCTGTTAGGATAATTGAAGCTTGCAGCTGTACCCGTTCCGTTTGCCGAACCCTGGCTACCACTACCCGCCAGTGTTGTTACTACACCTGCCGGGGTTATTTTACGTATCAGCTGATTATTTCTATCGGCTACATAAATGTTGCCTGCTGCATCGGTGGCTATACCTATCGGCACGTTAAAGCTCGCCGCCGTACCTGTTCCATTGGCCGAGCCTTTGGAACCGGTACCGGCAAAGGTTGTTACTACGCCCGCTGGTGTAACCTTTCTTATCAAATTATTAGCGCCATCAGCAACGTACAAATTGCCGGCAGCATCTAAAGCTACGCCAGACGGAAGTGCAAAGCTGGCCGCCGTACCGGTTCCGTTAACAGCACCCTGATACCCGCTTGCGCTACCCGCAAAAGTACTTACCTGCGCATAAACCGTTGCCGGTACAGCGCCGCCAATATTATTTGGAGTTAAAGATATAGGCACCTGGGTTGCACCCACTACACTTACATAACTAATAACCGGAGCGCTTAAACTACCCGAAGCATTTACGCCTATACTAACAGTAGCAGTACTGCTGCCAGCCGTATTATAAGCGGTTACGGTATAGTTTGCAGCGGTGGTTACAGTAGTTGGCGTACCGCTGATAATGCCGGTAGTACCATCGAATGCTAAGCCTGCAGGTAACGCAGGGCTTATGGTATAACCGGTGGTGGTTATTTTGCGGATAAGGTAATTAACTACATCCGCCACATATACATTCCCTTGCAAATCAGTTGCAACGCTGCGTGGAAGATTAAAACTGGCTGCCGTACCTATTCCATTTGCCGCTCCGCTCCCGCCGCTGCCTGCAAGCGTGCTTACTACACCTGCAGGGGTTATTTCGCGGATCAAGTTATTACTTAGGTCCGCCACATATACATTCCCCTGCGAATCAGTTGCAACACCGTATATACCACTAAAACTTGCCGCTGTGCCTGTTCCATTCGCCGATCCGACAGCACCACTGCCTGCAAACGTTGAAACGACACCGGCTGGGGTGATTTTCCTGATCAGGTTATTACCTGCGTCCGCTACATATACGTTCCCTTGCAAATCAGCTGCAACACCGTATATACTACCAAAACTTGCCGCTGTGCCT
>Ga0302312_10002237_pt1 | contig 11350 bp, 11 predicted proteins | sample III_Palsa_N2_1_FD_200529 | JGI IMG/M metagenome (GOLD analysis project Ga0302312, IMG submission 200529) | Peat permafrost microbial communities from Stordalen Mire near Abisko, Sweden - III_Palsa_N2_1 | ecosystem: Environmental > Terrestrial > Soil > Palsa > Peat permafrost | place: Sweden...
GCAACCCTGATTTTAAATCGAACCCTAATAACGATTGCAGCGCGATGGTTGCCCGGTTTGCCGCTTTTACTGCCAACCAATTTTACCAGATGCAATCGCATACCATGCCACAATTAATGGATGATACCGCACATTTAAAACAGGTGATCAACTGGTCGGTAACATCCGACAGGAGAACGTTTGCCACCATGTACTGCGATTTTATGAATACAGATCAGCGCGCTACCATCGCCAATATAAAATGCCCGGCGCTGGTGCTGCTCGAAAGCTATTTCGCTACATTTAAACCGACTATAGAGGCGCAGTACGCCAATTTAAAAGGCGCGCAACTGGTATATGCCAATAAAGGCAAACACTTTATTATGTATGATGATACGGATTGGTATAACCGGCAACTGGCAGCATTTATAAAATAATGGTATTCGACGATATATATAAAACCTACTGGAACAAAGTATTCCGCATTTGCATGGGCTATGTGAACGATTACGACTGGGCCAATGATATAGCGCAGGAAACCTTTGTTACCGTATGGCAGCAGCTGCCCAAATTCAGGCAGGAGTCGGCTATTGGTACCTGGATCTTCCGCATAGCGTCAAACCATTGCCTGCGGCAGATAGAACGGCAAAACCGGATGCCGAGGTCGGAAATGCCGGAGCAGATCATAGATCATATTGAACCCGATAAGGAACCACAGGTACAATTTTTATACAAATGTATTGCCGAACTGCCCGAAACCGACCGCCTGATCATCTCGCTGGAACTGGAAGACGTTAAACAGGCCGAAATTGCCAAAATTGTGGGTTTAAGCGAGACGAACATACGGGTAAAGGTTTATCGCATTAAAGAAAGGCTATCTAAAAAATTTGAAAATTATGAGCACTGAAACGGATTTTAAAGCACTGTGGACCAAGCAGTCCACAAGTGAAATTCCTGATACTAAAGAGCTGCTTGTTAAGGCGCAAAAACTAAAAACAAGCACCCGTAATAAATTACTAGGCTTAAACCTGGTGCTGCTGGCAACAATGGTTTTTATCATTTACATCGGGTTAAATATCGACAATGAAAAGCTGACCACCAAAATTGGTATCGTATTGATAGCTATCGCTATTGTTTCCTACCTGGCAGCATCTAATCAAATGATACCCATGCTGTTTAAAACCGACCTGGAAACCAGCAGCCAGGAATACCTGGCTCAACTGATCCGCATTAAACGCAAGCAGGAGTTTTTAAACAAGGTGATGATCAATGTTTATTTTATCCTATTATCTGCTGGCTTGTTTTTATATATGCTGCAATTTTTAGAGCGGATGAACCCCGTGTGGGCGACAATTTATCTCGTCCTTACCTTCGGCTGGATAGCCCTGGCCTGGTTTTATTTAAGGCCACGCGGAATGAGAAAGAAGCAAAGGGCGTTAAATGATATGATAGCCAGGTTGGAGGAAGTGAATGAACAGTTGGGTAGTTAGCAGTTTGCAGTAAGCAGTTTGCAAGCTAACTGCAAACTGCCCGCTGCAAACTGACTACAAAGTTTCCTGTAACCATTTATAAAACTCATGCTGCCAGATGATGGCATTTTGCGGGTGCAGCACCCAATGGTTCTCATCCTGCATAATGATCAGCTTGCTTTTTATGCCCTGCAACTGTGCCGCCTGGAAAGCCTGTAAACCCTGCTCCAATGGTACGCGGAAATCCTTTTCACCGTGGAAGATCAGGATAGGGGTATCCCACTTAGCCACAAAATTGCTCGGCGAGAATTCTGCATACGATTTTTGGGCAGCGGCATTGTTAGTATCCCAGTAAGGGCCGCCATAATCCCAGTTCGGGAACCACATTTCTTCGGTGGTGCCGTACATGCTCCTGAAATCGAAGATACCATCGTGCGCTATGAAAGTTTTAAAACGCTTGTTGTGCATGCCCGCCAGCATATAAACAGAGTAACCCCCATAGCTGGCGCCTACACAACCTAAGCGGGCCTTATCAATAAAAGGTTCCTTGCTGATGTCGTCAATGGCGCTCAGGTAATCCTGCATAGCCAATCCGCCATGATCTTTGCTGATCTCCTCATTCCAGGCTGTACCATGCCCCGGCATACCCCGGCGGTTTGGCGCTACAATAATATAACCGTTTGATGCCATCAGCTGCAAATTCCATCTGAAGGAATAAAACTGCGTTAGCGCACTCTGCGGGCCGCCCTGGCAGTACAATAAGGCCGGGTATTTTTTGCTGCTGTCAAAATTCGGCGGGTATACTACCCAAACCAGCATATCTTTACCGTCAACCGTTTTTACGCTGCGGCGCTCGGTTTTGCACATACCTATACCGGCGTAAATAGCATCGTTAACATGGCTTAACTGCACCATGCTGCCATTTTTCAGGTTGACGGTATACAATTCAACCGCGTGGTTAATATCGGCACGGGCAACTACCAGGGTTTTACCTTTTTGGCCGATGATGCCGTCGATATCAAAATCGCCGCTGGTAACCTGTGTAATTACAGCACCAGGATAAGTTACATTAAACAACTGCACCGTACCATTTATGGCCGAGGTATAAAACAGGCTGCGGCCATCTTCGGCCCATTTATAGCCGGTTACATGGGCTATATCATCTTTAGCGGTAAGGTTTATTTTGATGGTGCCATCGGAAACTACCAGGTCCTGCTTATCGCTTTCGTAACCATCCGTCTTCATTTGGAGCCAGGCCATTTGTCCCTGTTTGTTAAAGGTGGGCTGCAGGTCGTAGCCCGGGTTATCGGCGGTAAGGTTGGTCGTTACGCCGGTAGCAATATCGTAGCTATAAATATCGGTGTTGGTACTAACCGCATAAGCCGTACCGAATTTCTTTTTGCAGGAGTAAACAACCTTTGTTCCATCGTTGTTCCAAACAAAATCCTCATCGCCGCCATCCGGCTTGAGCGGGCAATCATAAGGCTCGCCCGGCATAATATCTTTGGGTTCGCCCAATTTGCCGTTAACTATGGGGGTAAGCATCACATGGCCAAACTTGCCATCTTCCCAGGTATCCCAATGGCGATAGTTAAGGCTATCGTATATAAGCACGTTGCTCTTGGTCATGTCGGGATAAAAATCACTGCCCGATACTTTCTTCACCTTTACAGGTTCGCTGCTGATCTTATATTTACCATCTGGCGATATTTTTTCGTTCGTTAGCAGGTCATCCGCATTCGTTATCAAAACCGCCTCGCCGCCGCCGATGGGCACGCTGTAAGTTTTGGTATCGATCTTATTTTCAGCCACATCAGGCGTACCCACACTATAAATAACAAACTTGCCGTCCTTGGAAATGCCCTTGCCGCTAACCCTGCCAATTTTCCATAGCAGTTCGGGGGTTAATAAATTTTGTGCCTGTACCGTCATGCCCGAAATTAATAGAAATAGGAGAAGAAGAAGTTCGTTTTTCATTGTTGTGAGAATTAACATTAGTATAAAGAACATTATTTCGAATCAATACCCGGTAAATTTGGATACTTGGATATTGGTTTCGGAAGAAAATAACCTTTGATGCAATCAGTATTACAAACGCAGATTTGTATATGAAGCCGGGAGGTGATCATATCACCAGGGTAGGCTTCCTCGCCTTCGGGGAATGCGCAACGAATTGAATCATAGGGTGGTTCGCCGTTATTGATATTTGTTTTATGTATATAATTGATCACAGCGCAATCCAATGCCCGGTTATTGCCCGAATTGACAGGTATCGACTGACCCGATTCTTCCATTAATCCTAAAAGACCAAAATAGGCTTCATTTAATATTTTCAGGGAGGTAGATTCTACCAGATTAAGGCAATTGCCAGGTTCAATAACAGCACCAATAACAAATGGAACCTTTGCAGGTAGTTTATTCTTTTGCTTGCCTTGCGCATTTTCAGTAGCATATTGCAAAGCACGCAACGGGTCATATTCCCAAAAACAACTGCCTGGCCCAAGCCAATCCCAGGTGTTCTCGCTTGGGATCAGTTCCGTTTGCCCGTTCAATAGCTTTAAACCAACATTCAGGTCGCAGCTATGAAAACCCATAATGTCAAACGACTGGTATTGGGGCATTCCTAACGTTTTTTGTTATTAGCCCCTTCGTTGGTTACAGCGCTATCATCAGACAGGTACTTTTCTATCGGGCCCTCAAGTATCCCCGCTTCAACTAAAAAAGTTATGGCAGTTTCTTTGGAAACAGACGCCTTTGCAGTTTCAATTCGTATTGCCTCAATTTGTCTTTCTATAGCTTTGTCTGTCATAGATCAAATATAAGAATTTTCATTTTTAAAGTAATATTGGATCGTTCTTTTTTGTTTCGCTGCATCTGGGATTTCCCCCCAAAGCAAAAGCCCTCATAAAATTATAAGGGCTTCGCATTTATATAGTATCAGGGCTCTTTTATATTAACCGTTATGCTCATGCACATGCTCTTCCCTGAAGAGTTTGGCGCTGAAATAATCGTTGTTCATGCGCGATATATTGGTTAATGATATTTCTTTAGGGCATTCGGCTTCGCAGGCGCCGGTGTTGGTGCAGTTACCAAATCCTTCTTCGTCCATTTGCGCTACCATGGCCTGTACGCGGCTGTAACGCTCGGGCTGGCCTTGCGGCAACAAACCGAATTGCGATACCTTGGCCGATACGAATAGCATAGCCGAAGCATTTTTACAGGCAGCCACGCAAGCGCCGCAACCAATGCAGGTAGCGGAGTTGAATGCTTCGTCAGCAATTACCTTAGGGATCAATATCTCGTTAGCATCGGGAACACCGCCGGTATTTACCGAGATGTAGCCACCAGCCTGTTGTATACGGTCAAACGCGGAGCGGTCAACCGCCAAGTCCTTAATAACGGGGAAAGGTGAAGCGCGCCATGGTTCAATGGTGATGGTTTGGCCATCATGAAAAGTACGCATGTGCAGCTGGCAGGTAGTAATGGCACGTTTAGGCCCGTGTGGGTGCCCGTTGATATACAGCGAGCACATACCGCAAATACCCTCGCGGCAATCATGGTCGAAATGGATCGGCTCGTCACCTTTATGGATCAGGCTTTCATTCACCACATCCAGCATCTCCAGGAACGACATATCCGGCGAAATACCTTCAGCCTTATAAGTCACAAACTTTCCCGCTGCTTGTGCATTCTTTTGGCGCCATACTTTCAGCGTCAGGTTCATGTTGTTGTTGGTACTCATCTTTTTATTAAGATTTTGGTATCAAGTAGCTAGTATCAAGTAACTGGATTTTTAATCTTGATACTTGATACTTGATACTAAATACTAGCTACTTATAATTTCGCTGTGTTAAATGAACATATTCAAATTCAAGGTCTTCCTTGTGCAATTTTTCGGGCAGGTTCTCGCCTTTAAACTCCCAGGCGCCAACAAAGGCAAAGTGCTCGTCATCGCGCAGCGCTTCACCTTCCGGCGTTTGTGATTCAAGGCGGAAGTGGCCGCCACATGATTCGTTGCGCATCAAAGCATCGTCAACCATCAGTTCGCCCAGCTCTAAAAAGTCGGCCACACGGCCAGCCCGTTCCAGCGAAGCGTTAACCTCTTCATTCTCGCCAACTACTATCGCGTTTTTCCAGAAATCGGCCCTTAAAGCCGCTATCAATCCTTTTGCTTTGGTTAAACCTTCGGCGGTACGTGCCATGCCGCAATATTCCCACATTATATGCCCAAGATCGCGGTGATATTCGTTAACTGTTTTGGTTCCTTTTAAGGCCAATAACTTATTAATATAGCCTATAACATCCTGTTTGGTTTTTTCAAAAGCAGGGTGTTTGGCATCTACCGGTTTCGGGCCGATGGTAGCGAGGTAATCGCCTAAAGTATAAGGGATCACGAAATAACCATCAGACAGGCCCTGCATCAGTGCCGAGGCACCCAGGCGGTTAGCGCCGTGATCGGAGAAGTTACATTCGCCCAAAGCATATAAGCCCGGTACGTTGGTGCTCAGGTTATAATCAACCCAAAGGCCGCCCATGGTATAGTGCACGGCCGGGTAAATACGCATTGGCTGTGTATAAGGGTCCTCATCCGTTATCTGGTAATACATATCAAACAGGTTACCGTATTTAGCGGCAACGGTATCTTTACCCAGGCGGTTGATCGCATCGGAAAAATCAAGGAAAACCGCGAAACCGGTAGCACCTACGCCGCGTTTTTCGTCAACCATCTCCTTGGCGTTGCGCGATGCCACATCGCGCGGAACAAGGTTACCGAATGATGGGTATTTCCTTTCCAGGAAGTAATCCCTGTCTTCTTCTTTTATATCGCTTGCCTTCAACTGGTTTTTACGCAGTTTTTCGGCAGTTTCAACAGTTTTTGGTGCCCAAACACGGCCATCGTTACGTAAGGATTCCGACATTAATGTCAGTTTCGACTGGTGATCGCCGGTTACCGGTATACAGGTAGGGTGTATTTGTGTATAGCAGGGATTGGCAAAAAAAGCGCCGCGTTTATGCGCCCTCCAGGCAGCGGTTACGTTTGAACCAGCCGCGTTGGTAGAAAGGTAGAATACGTTTCCATATCCGCCGGTGCATAAAAGCACCGCATGGCCGGTATGGGTATCTATCTGCCCGCTGGTTAAGCTGCGGGTGATGATGCCTTTTGCCTCTCCATCTACCACAACTACATCCAGCATTTCGGTGCGGGTGTACATTTTAACTTTGCCGTGATGGATCTGGCGGTTAAGGGCCGAGTAGGCTCCTAATAATAATTGCTGTCCGGTTTGGCCCCTCGCGTAAAAGGTACGTGATACCTGCGCGCCGCCAAATGAGCGGTTATCCAGCAAACCACCGTACTCACGCGCAAATGGAACGCCCTGTGCAACGCATTGGTCGATGATATTTACCGATACCTCGGCCAGGCGGTAAACGTTGCCTTCGCGGGCGCGGTAATCTCCACCTTTAATGGTATCGTAAAACAGGCGGTAAATGCTATCGCCATCGTTCTGATAGTTTTTCGCGGCGTTAATACCACCCTGCGCGGCAATGGAGTGCGCGCGGCGTGGGCTATCTTGAAAACAAAATGCCTTTACATTATAACCCAGCTCGGCTAATGATGCAGCAGCCGAAGCGCCTGCCAAACCCGTACCTACAACTATGATGTCGTATTTACGCTTGTTTGCAGGGTTAACCAGTTTAAGGTCAAACTTATGCTTGCTCCATTTTTCGGCTAATGGTCCCTGTGGAATTTTAGCATTTAAACTCATCTCTTTTTTTATTTACGATGTACGATTTACGATTTTAGATTTTTCAGGTTGATCCCGCAGATCCAAAATTATAACCGTAAATTATTTACTTAAACTCATAAAATAATACACAACCGGCATAGCGGCAAAGCCCAGCGGAATAATAACCGCGAATAGCCAGGTGCCTATAAACTCAACAATGGGGGTATATTTTCGGTGTACCCAGCCCAGCGTGCGGAAGGCGCTCTGAAAACCATGCAGCAAGTGGAACGATACCGCCCCCATGGCAATTACATATAAAATAACATACCATAAATTGCTAAAGCTGCGGGCCACGTTGGCATGCAGATCCTTAACCCGTACTATTTCAACATTGTTTTCGGTTGATACGGTTGGTTCAAAGGTGGGCGAAGTTGGGGTATAATCGGCTACTGTTGTTTTGTTGGTTGCCAGGTCGGTACGGTATTCCTTGTAAGTAACTTCGTTGGTGAATTTATATCGGAACCAAAAATCGCGCATGTGTACCACCAGGAAAAATAACAGGATCGATCCGAGCAGGCCCATGTTTTTTGACGACCATGATGCCGGCGATTTATTTACCACCGCGTAACCAACCGGCCTTGCCCTGCGGTTTTTAACCGTTAAAATAAGGGCATATAGCGCATGCACCAGTATGGATAAATATAACAGGTACGCAATAACTTCTATCGGCGGGAAATGTGTAAGAAAATTGGCGTATACATTAAAACCGAAACCATCGTCGTTTTTAAACAACAACAGGTTGCCGCCCAGGTGTACAATTAAAAAAGTACACAAAAACAAGCCTGTTAAAGCCATTATCAGCTTCTTGCCCAGCGATGAGTTAAAGGTTTGTTTAAATTCGCTCATTATTAATAGATTTATTTTGGCAAAAGTATTTATTAAATACCAAAAGATATAAATGCTTTCGGGTAATTAACCCTTAAATAACTATTTAGAAACAATCTAAGCTTTCCAAATTATTTGCACATAAATACCATTCGCCTATATTAGTACGCCCTAAACGGTATCATATATATGAAATACATCTTCATTTTTTTATTCGCGCTATTAGTTACAGGCTGCAACAGGTTTAAGTATGTTGATATTACCGGCAATATGCCTGGTATTGATAATGGCATTATTGTTATTAAAGATGTTACCGGCAATTCCGTATGTAACGCGAATGTTTTCGGTGGAAAGTTTGATAAGATACACCAGTTTTTACCTGTAGCAGGCTATTATGACCTGTTTATTACTCCCGATATTACTAAAGATTATAAAAAGCACGTTTATGATATTTACCTGGAGCCGGGTACCTACACTATAAGTATTGATACCAGCCAATTGGATGGCTACCCGGTTATTACCTCCAGCTCCGTTATGCAAAACGAGCTTTCGGATTATTATAAGATAGCTAACAGTAAAATGGATGAAGCGAAGGCGCAGATACAAAAGTTAAAAGCCCAACTGCTTAGCAAAAGCGGCCCGGTTATATATAGCGACCCTTACAATAAACTGCTTTTGGAAATAGATATGGATACCAAAAGCCTGGATAATATACAGGCGGAGGCCCTGGCTGATTTTGTAAACATACACCCCCAAAATTATGTGGAGGCACATATATTGGCAGGGATAGATTATAAGCAAAACCCGGAGGCTTTTTACCAGATATACCAGAAATTTACGCCCGCTGAAAAGAATAGTGTTGACGGTAAAGGCGAAGGTGAAGACCTGAGCCAACTGGCAAAACTTAACACGGGCGACCCGGCGCCGCAACTGGCAGGCAAAACGCCCGATGGTAAACCCTTCGATCCAAATACTATTCATAAAAAAATAATACTGGTTGAATTTTGGCGGGCAAGTAACGATGTTAGCCGGGCCAATCACCTGCAATTGCTCACCGATATGAATAGCCCGCTTAAAAATAACGATTTTACTGTTGTAAGTGTTTCCTTAGATACCGTTGCCAGCGTATGGAAAAGCGCTATAAAGCAAGACAACCTAACATGGACACAACTAAACGATCTGAAAGGCGAAACATCGCCAAATATGGATAACTGGTCGGTTACCGCGGTGCCAACTTATGACCTGGTGGATGGCAGCTGGCATATTATTAAGCGCAATGTGGAGTATAACCAAATTGGCATCGAGGTTCAGGATTATTTAATGAAAAGCCATTAATCAATAGCCATTACCTTGTTTTGAACTATGGCGAAAATGTGGTCGGTTTGCCGGCTGCGGATGGCCACCCGGCCCGTAAATTTCCCGAAGGATGGCAGTATAACCTGTTTTTTGCCGAAAGCGAAGCAGGGTAAGGTGATGTGCTGCCTTGCACGCCCGCTTAAACTAACGCCGGGGTGAATATGGCCGCAAAAAACATAGCTCTCCATATTTTGCAGCGTGGTATCAGCAAGGGGGTGATGCAGCATCAGGAAGGGCCCGATGGTTAGCTGATCGTGCAGCGAAATATTCAGATCGGTGTAATGGCTATCGTGCATAATATCGTGATTGCCTCTTATCAGCAATATTTCCAACTTTGGAAAATGCTTGCGCCATAAAACAAACCAATCCCAGTCGGCATTTTTATCGCTGTGGAAAAGGTCGCCCAAAAACAGGATCTTTTCGGGCTGATGCTCGTCGACCAGGTCGGACAGAACGGCAAGGTCGTTTTGTTCCATATCCCTCGGCACAGCGATCCCAGCCTTGCGAAAATGGCCCACTTTGCCCAAATGCACATCGGCAACAATTAAAGCCTTTTGCTGCTGCCAGTAAATAGCCTTTTGCGGTAGTAATAACAAATCCTGGTTAAGTAATTTAAACACTACGCCTTCCACGGTTGCCATGCAGCAAAAGTAAGAAATAACTTTTGTCATTGCGAGGAGGTACGACGAAGCAATCTCGTAGCTGTGCATATTCGGCATGCGTTGGCTATGAGATTGCCACACTATCGCTTACAGCAATGACAAAGAGGTAATAACTAAGTATTTATTGATTGTTATAATGAACCATTTTCAACAAAAAAGGCGTCTCACCTCAATGAAACGCCTTTTTTATTTACCCGTTTTTTCCGGATTAAATAGCCGTCGGCCTTCTGATTATACCTAATATTAAGGCTATAATAGCAATTACCAATAAGATGTGTATAATGCCGGTGGCAGAATACATAAATACGCCTAAAGCCCATCCTATAAGCAATATAACGGCAATAATATACAATAATGAGTTCATGGTGATTTTAATTTAATTAATGATTTTCATAGATATAAGTATAACATAAGCCTTTACAGGAATGTTTTACTATTGCTGAAAAAAAAGCTTTTACCCGCTTAGTTTACTATAATTTAAGCCATTTATTCCTTACAATAATTTGTTGCGGGCTTACGGTACTTAGCGTATCTATCCTGTATTTTACCTGCGGGTTGCGGAGTAATATTATAGGTAAAGTAAGCGGCAACCCATCCCGGTTAACAGATACGGATACCTTGTCGCCGGTTTTTTTATTATTTAAAGCGGTGGTTAAATCGGTAATGGGTTTGCCGTCAATAGCTACCAGTTCGTCATTAAAATTAATGCCGCCTTTCCAGGCCGCGCCATCGCGCGCAACGGTTGCCACCAACAATTTGCCCGAAGTATTTACGGTAGTTAAGCCTAATACCGGGCTGTTGCTTTGGGCCAGGTCATCGGTTATTTGGTAACCGGCGTAGCCCAGGTAGTGGTTATAATCCACATCATTAACGCCGTAAACATATTTGTTATAAAAGCTATCCAGGTTTTTGCCTGCAAATTTTTCGAGGCCGTGTTTAAATTCGGCATCGGTATAGCCGCGTTTAAGTTTTTTATAGTACTCCAGGTACATATAGCGCATTACATCATCAAGCGAATAGCGGGCATGGCTGTCATTAATGATCTCGAGGTCGAGCATCATGGCGTTAACCGAGCCTTTGCTGTAATAACTGATGGTGCTGTTGCCCGAGTTCTCATTTGGGCGATAGGCTTTTATCCAGGCATCATAGCTGGCATCAGCCGCGCTCTGAAACCTTTTGCCGGGTTGGTTCTCTACCGAATTAATATCATTAGCCAGCACCTTTAAATAATTATCGGCAGGTATTATGCCGGCATGGCGCAATATAATATCCT
>Ga0302312_10002238_pt1 | contig 11350 bp, 8 predicted proteins | sample III_Palsa_N2_1_FD_200529 | JGI IMG/M metagenome (GOLD analysis project Ga0302312, IMG submission 200529) | Peat permafrost microbial communities from Stordalen Mire near Abisko, Sweden - III_Palsa_N2_1 | ecosystem: Environmental > Terrestrial > Soil > Palsa > Peat permafrost | place: Sweden...
CAACCCAGGGAGGTTAATCTACATCTATGAAAAACGAAAAAATTCCTAATGAACAGGCGATTAGCCGTTCGCCATTCCCGGCATCACGTAAAGTATACGTTAAAGGACAACTGCATAACATTGAAGTGGCTATGCGAGAGGTTGGCCTAAGTGAAACCAAACTACATGGCAAATTTGGAGAAACTGAAGCCAACGCGCCGGTAACTATTTATGATACCAGCGGACCTTATACAGATCCTGATATTAATATAGATGTTAAGGAAGGTTTACCCCGCCTGCGTGAGAGTTGGATACTTGACCGAAATGATGTAGAACAATTGGATGAAATCTCTTCCTCCTATGGCCATGAGCGGGCTAATGATAAAAGTTTGGACACGCTAAGATTTGCGCACATCAGTAAGCCTATGCGTGCTAAGTCGGGAATGAACGTATCACAGCTGCATTATGCACGTAAAGGAGTAATTACACCAGAGATGGAGTATATAGCTATCCGGGAAAACCAGCGTATCGATCTGTTAAAAGAACAGCTGAACGGCCAATATGATGTAATGGCACACCAGCACCAGGGGCAAAGTTTTGGCGCTAACACGCCCAAAGGTTATATCACACCTGAATTTGTTCGTGAAGAGGTTGCAGCCGGCAGAGCGGTTATCCCTGCGAATATTAATCATCCTGAAATCGAGCCAATGATTATCGGACGTAATTTTCTGGTAAAGATTAATGCCAACATTGGAAATTCAGCTGTTACATCCAGTATTGAAGAAGAGGTTGAAAAGGCAGTATGGGCATGCCGTTGGGGTGCTGATACTATTATGGACCTTTCTACCGGTAAGAATATACATGAAACCAGGGAATGGATCATTCGCAACTCACCTGTACCAATTGGTACCGTACCAATTTACCAGGCACTAGAAAAGGTAAACGGTAAAGCCGAAGACCTAACATGGGAGATATTTAGGGACACACTTATTGAGCAAGCCGAACAGGGCGTTGATTATTTCACTATACACGCCGGTGTATTACTGCGTTATGTGCCACTTACAGCTAAACGTATTACTGGTATTGTATCGCGCGGTGGCTCTATTATGGCTAAATGGTGTTTGGCTCATCATAAAGAAAACTTCCTGTATACGCATTTTGAAGAGATCTGCGAAATTATGAAAGCCTACGATGTTTCATTTTCATTGGGCGATGGTTTAAGACCGGGTTGTATTGCCGATGCTAATGATGCCGCGCAATTTGGCGAACTGGAAACATTAGGTGAACTGACCAAGATTGCCTGGAAGCATGATGTACAAACCATTATTGAGGGGCCCGGTCATATCCCTATGCACATGATTAAAGAAAATATGGATAAGCAATTAGTGCATTGTGGCGAAGCTCCCTTTTATACCTTAGGCCCGCTTACAACAGACATAGCACCCGGTTACGACCACATCACCTCGGCTATCGGCGCGGCTATGATTGGCTGGTTTGGTACTGCCATGCTTTGTTATGTTACACCAAAAGAACATTTGGGCCTGCCTAATAAAAAAGATGTAAAAGATGGTGTAATTACTTACAAAATAGCTGCACATGCCGCGGACTTGGCAAAAGGGCATCCCGGAGCGCAATACCGGGATAATGCCTTGAGCAAAGCCCGTTTCGAATTTAGGTGGGAAGACCAGTTCAACCTTTCGCTTGATCCGGATACAGCAAAAGAGTTTCATGACGAAACGCTACCTGCCGATGGTGCCAAGATTGCTCACTTCTGCTCTATGTGCGGCCCGAATTTCTGTTCGATGAAAATTACGCAGGATGTAAGGGATTACGCCAAAGAAAATGGTCTTGACGGTAATGAGGCGCTTTCAAAGGGCATGGAAGAAAAGTCGAAGGAGTTTTTACAAAAAGGAAGCGAAATTTATTTGTAAATCATGAAACTGGTTGTTATTTCAAATCCGGACGCAGTATTTGATGAAAGCATCATCATAAATAACTTATTTCAATCGGGTTTGAAATGTTTCCATATTCGGAAACCGGATTACGATGCTATACAGGTAAGCAAATTGATTGAAAAAATAGATCCGCAATATTATAGTCATATCTCCTTGCATCAACACCATCAGCTGGCAAAGGAATATGGAATAAAAAGGCTGCATTATACAGAACAGGCTCGTGCAGAATCTGACATACAAAAATGGCAGACGCAAATTGATGCAGGGTATATTTTGAGTACATCCATTCATAACCTCACTTTGCTGCCCACATTTAAATTATTCGATTATGTTTTTTACGGGCCGGTATTCAACAGCATATCAAAACCCGGTTATAAAAGCAATGTACCTGCAGACTTTAAACTAAATAAAGACTATCCTAAACCGGATGTGTTTGCTTTAGGTGGCGTTGATGCATTGGGCTTAAAAAAGTTAAAAGTAATGAATTTTGATGGCGCGGTGGTATTGGGTACAATATGGAATGAACCCGATAAAGCAATAACCAACTTTAAGCATTTAAAAGAAACCTGCCTATTTTAAATAAAAAACAATGATTGATAAACTTCATTATATTTCACAGCAACCTCAGAACGGTTCACACCTTACAGCCATCAGGCAAGCGCTTGATTCGGGATGTAAATGGATACAATTAAGGGTTAAAAACCAGCCTGATGACGTTATCCTTGAATACGCGATAGAAGCTAATAAAATATGTGCCCGATATGGTGCAAAACTTATCATTAATGATCATCCTGAAATAGCGCTTAAAGCGGGTGCCTATGGCGTCCATTTGGGCTTGCAGGATATGTCTATTACTGAAGCCAGGGACATTGTAGGTGAAAAAATGATAATAGGCGGCACTGCCAATACCTTCAAACACATAAAACAAAGGATTACTGATGGCGCTGATTATATCGGTCTCGGCCCTTTTCGTTTTACCACTACCAAGCAAAATTTAAGTCCCATTTTGGGATTAAATGGTTATGAAACCATTATGGAACAAATACGATCTGCCAACCTGGAGATCCCTATTATTGCTATAGGCGGCATATTACCCGAAGATATTGCTGCAATTATGCAAACTGGGGTTTATGGTGTAGCTGTATCTGGTAGTATAACTAACGCCACTAACCCTGCGCAAATAGTTAAACACCTGTATGAGCAAATAATAACCAATGCTTAAACCAGGTAATATAAAGCTGTAAATAAAAAATGATGTTAAAAATAGCCGATAAAATATTTACCTCACGCCTCTTTACGGGTACCGGAAAATTCAGCTCGTCCATGTTAATGGAAGAAGCCTTATTGGCCTCCGGGTCTGAATTGGTGACCGTTGCACTAAAACGTGTAGATGTTAAAAATAATGAACACGATGACCTGTTGATCCGACTGAAATATCCGCATATCAACCTACTTCCCAATACATCCGGGGTGCGAAATGCCAAAGAAGCCATTTTTGCGGCACAACTGGCGCGCGAGGCTCTTGAAACCAATTGGATTAAGCTGGAGATACATCCTGATCCTAAATATTTGATGCCCGACCCTATCGAAACCTTAAAAGCGACCGAAGAATTGGCTAAAATGGGATTTATTGTGCTACCTTATATCCATGCCGACCCTGTACTGTGTAAAAGATTGGAAGATGCAGGTACTGCTGCCGTTATGCCCTTAGGTTCGCCAATTGGCAGCAACAAAGGATTAAAAACTATTGATTTTTTAGAGATCATCATCAGCCAGAGTAATGTACCGGTTATTATTGATGCCGGTATAGGTTCGCCATCTGATGCCGCTAAAGCCCTGGAGATTGGGGCAGATGCTGTATTGGTGAATACAGCCATTGCTGTTTCAAGCAACCCTGTACGAATGGCAATGGCATTTAAACTGGCTGTAGAGGCTGGGCGTATGGCCTTTGAAGCAAAACTGGCACTGCCTGTAACCCATGCTGTAGCAAGCAGCCCACTAACCTCTTTTTTAGATGAATAACTTCGCAGATATTTTCGAGTCGCATAATTGGGACGAAACCAAAGCCAGCATTTATGCCAAAACAAGCCTTGATGTTGAGCAGGCCTTATCAGCCGATAAACGTACATTAGAGGATTTTAAAGCATTAATATCCCCTGCTGCCGCGCCTTATCTGGAGCAAATGGCCCAAATAAGTCAGCAACTAACCCTCAAGCGTTTTGGCAAGGTTATACAAATGTATGTGCCACTTTACCTATCAAACGAATGTAATAACATATGCACTTATTGTGGCTTTAGTTATGATAATAAGGTAAAACGTAAAACGCTTTCTCCTATAGAGATCATGCAGGAAGTTGCTGTAATTAAAGATATGGGGTATGATCATGTGCTTTTGGTTACAGGAGAAGCCAATCAAACTGTCCATGTAGATTACTTTAAAACAGTGCTTGACCTCATCCACCCGCATTTTGCTCATATATCTATGGAGGTTCAACCCCTCGATTTGGAGGATTACCAGCAGCTAAAACCTTATGGTTTAAATACCGTTTTGGTTTATCAGGAAACCTATCACCAGGAGGATTATAAAAAACATCACCCTAAAGGAAAAAAATCTAACTTTCAATACCGGTTGGAAACCCCCGACCGGCTGGGCCAGGCTGGTATCCATAAAATGGGTTTAGGTGTGCTGATTGGTCTTGAAGATTGGCGTACCGATTCGTTTTTTACGGCATTGCATTTAAACTATCTGGAGAAAAAATACTGGCAAAGTAAATACAGCCTTTCATTCCCAAGATTAAGACCTTTTAGCGGCGGCTTAGAGCCTAAAGTGGAAATGAGCGACCGGGAGCTGGTGCAATTGATTTGCGCTTACCGCTTATTTAACCAGGAGGTAGAACTTTCTATTTCTACGCGGGAATCACCCAATTTCAGGAACAATATCATCAGATTAGGTATAACATCCATAAGTGCAGGTTCAAAAACTAACCCTGGTGGATACGCTATTGAAACGGAATCGCTCGAGCAATTTGAAATTAGTGATGAACGCAGCCCCCAGCAAATAGCCCGGGTTATTGAAGCTCAGGGTTATGAAGCGGTATGGAAGGATTGGGATAATAGTTTAGCAATATAAAAGCATGTTAGGAAACGTAAAACTAGAACGGTACAGCAGGCAGATCATATTACCCGAAATAGGGTTGTCGGGCCAGGAAAAACTAACAAACGCAAAAGTGTTAATGATTGGTGCCGGGGGCCTCGGTTGTCCGGTACTCCAATACTTGACAGCAGCGGGAGTTGGCACTATAGGCATTGTTGATGATGATGTGATCGACATCAGCAACCTGCATCGGCAAATATTGTATACAACAGCAGATGTTGGTAAACCCAAAGCCTGCATTGCCAAACAAAAGCTTGAACTGTTAAACCCACATATTAGCATTACTGTCTATAAGGAGCGATTTACCACTTCAAATGCACAAAATATATGTAATGGCTATGATTTGGTAATAGACGGGTCGGATAATTTCAAAACACGTTACCTGGTTAATGATACCTGCGTAGCGTTAAACAAAGTGCTGGTATTTGGCTCTATATTTAAATTTGAAGGGCATGTTTCTGTATTTAATTATCAGGATGGGCCTAATTACAGGGATATGTTTCCGGAGACCCCATCCAGTAGCGAAGTACCTAACTGTGCAGAGATAGGTGTGTTGGGCATATTACCCGGAATTATTGGGATGTATATTGCTAATGAGGCGATTAAAATTATCTGTGGTATTGGTGAAACCCTGTCGGGTAAATTCATGAGCATTAACGCACTCGACAATACAACCAGCATTTTTAAATTAACGAAACAGCAACAAGAATCCATTAAAACTCTGGCTACTGTAGTTCCCGAACCTATTCTAAGCGAGAATAATGAGATAAGTATCGATGAGTTAAATACATGGTTACAGCAAACTCCCGATGAAATATATATGGTTGATGTACGCGAGAGCTATGAATTTGAAGATTATAATATCGGCGGGACTAACATTCCTCTGTATGAGTTGAAAGAACATATCGGATCATTACCCCAGAATAAAAAACTGATTTTTTGTTGCCATACCGGGCAGCGAAGTAAAATGGCTATCCAATTATTAAAACCGGCTTACAAAGGCAAAATGTATAGCTTAAAAAATGGCATAGTTTAACCACAAATCATCTATGAACAAGGACAGATACCCTGTAGTGCTAAGCATTGCCGGATCAGACAGTGGCGGTGGTGCCGGGATACAAGCTGACATTAAAACTATAAGCGCCCTGGGATGCTATGGCACTACAGTTATTACCGCAATAACGGCGCAAAATACTTTGGGTGTAAATGATATTTACGCTATTCCATCAGAAATTGTGGGTGCCCAAATGACCGCTGTGATAGATGATATTCTCCCATCTGCAATAAAGATTGGGATGGTATATCTAAAGGAAAGTGCAGAAATCATCGCATCAGTATTAAAGCAACATAGTGAAATACCCGTAATCTTTGATCCGGTAATGGTTTCTACCAGTGGTACTAATTTGATGGAAGGTAATTGTTTATCAGTGTTTGAAAAACTTCTGTTTCCGTTAACAACGCTTTTAACACCTAATATTGATGAAGCCGGATTAATAACCGGAATGAAAGTCAACAATCTTGAAGATATGCATACAGCAGCTTCGCACATTATTGATTTAGGTTGCAATGCCGTACTTATTAAAGGTGGGCATCTGCAAGGGAATGATTTGTATGATGTTTATTTGAACCGTGATGGCCAGCAGCAAGTATTTAAATCAAAAGCAATCCAATCTAATAATACCCACGGTACCGGATGCACTTTATCCTCAGCAATCGCATCCTATCTTGCACTTGGGGATGATTTAACACTAGCTATAGAAAAAGGGAAGGACTATGTTCATCAAGCGATTGAGCATGGAAAAAGTATTAAGATTGGGAAAGGTACCGGTCCTTTAAATCATTTTTTCAACTCATTGAAGTAAGATGATTATTTATTTCACCTAAAACAAAAAAGCCTTTAAATCATAGATTTAAAGGCTTTGATACTTATTGGTATCGCTTAAGTCGCCCTGCCTGTATAAATTTCGAATTTTTTTTACATGATTTAGGAAATTAGCGGCACTATGCTTGTAATTAATGTGATTACAGAAACAACTGAATATGTGAATTCAAACTGATTCGAGCCCACTATGGGGATCACAGCCTCATACAAAGAGCGAAAGGTTGGTCAATAATACATTACATTCATTATTTTATCTCATTCAATTCTAGCACGACACTCGTATGGTATTCGTTTACATTAGGATTGATACCAACTGTCATTAAAAAATTGCCGGTTAACGTTTCAGTATTTACTAAAGAATTTGTACCAGGACTAAGGTTTATTTCCTTAACCTGGTATGTCTTCTCCGGATCAAGGCCTTTTAAACGGATAGGCAATTTCGTGCCGGTGCCGTATCTGTTATTAACCAGGTAATTAAACATTACACCTTTTGAATGGTCACTGTTTACATACATTATTGACGCAGCGTCATTATCCCAGGGGCTTAACAAACGATATTGATCGCCATGCCAGATTACATCTTTCAACTCGTTATAATTCTTTAATGCCTCATGGCAAAAATCAAGTTCTTGCTGACTTAGTTTGCTTACCACAATATCAAATCCCATTCGGCCCATCATTGCGACATCTACTCTGAATTTAATAGGTTGTTTACCCCAGTCGGTAACGTGGTTGGAGCTAGTAATGGCGGGGAAAAAATAAGAATATTCCCATTGCATAAATATTCTTTCCAACGGATCAGTGTTATCGCTCGGCCAATATTCGGTAAAATACTGTAGTGCCCCATAATCAACTCTACCGCCGCCGCCAGAACATAACATCATAGGTACCTTAGGATATTTAGCACGAATACGTGCTAACACTTTATACAAACCAAGGTCATAATCTACATACAAATTAGATTGATCCTTTTTTAAATAAGCCGAATAGGCATTATAAATAACCGCATTGCAATCCCATTTAATGTATGCCAGATCTGGATTTTTTATAAACAAACTATCCACTATATTAAATACGAAATCCTGCACTTTGGGGTTAGATAGATCGAGTACCAACTGGTTCCTGAAATATTTTTCAGGGCGATTGGGTTGTTTAATTATCCAATCGGGGTGGATATGATACAGGTTACTTGCAGGGTTCACCATTTCGGGTTCGATCCATATTCCGAATTTTACGCCATCAGCTTTGGCTTCTTTAATTAATGAAGCGATACCATTCGGCAATTTCTGTCGGTTCTCTTGCCAATCTCCTAATCCTGCATTATCACTATTACGTGGGTATTTATTCCCAAACCAGCCATCATCCAATAAAAAAAGATCTACGCCGAGTTTTTTGGTATCTTTTAATAACTGTGCCAACTTGTCTTCATTAAAATCAAAGTAGGTCGACTCCCAATTGTTAAGCAGAGTATATCTCGGCCCTTCCCCGTTTACAATTTTGTATTTACGCGCCCAGCTTTGCAGTTGACGACTGGCATCGCCCTTACCATGTTCTGAATAGGTGTATAAAAATGCAGGTGTTGTAAAATCTTCATTAGGCTTTAGGTGATATTCTGATGCGGTATTATTCATACCTGCAATCAGCCTTAAATTATTTGCCGGGTCAAGTTCCAGATCGATCTTAAAGTTTCCTGACCATTCCATAGCGCCAAATAATACCTTGCCATCATCTTCATCGGCTGCCTTATCTATCGATACCATAAACATAGAAGGTTCATACAGGTTGGCACGTGTACCCAGTTTACTATCAATCGTTTTAATGCCATGTGTAAGCCTGGCTTCTTCGGGCTGCATTTCTGACGCCCAGTTACCATGATATTGTTTAAGCCAAAAACCGGCTCCTTTTAAATAAAGATTAGCGGAAGCAAATTTATTGAGTATCACCTCTCCTTTTTCCTGATGCCTGATTACTGACCACTGCTCAGTAACATCTTCCTTATAATAGGTTTTGTAAAACAGTTTTACCTCAAAATTATAAACCGGATCTTTTAGCGTAACGGTCAATTGCGATATATCATCATCAATCTTAGTTACACTGTGGCTAACATAAACCAGGTTTAATGATTTATTACCATCCGCATGTGTTACTGTTATAGCAGGTTCCGCAAGGTTAGCAGAACCTGATGGTGTATAAGCATCATCCAAAACTCCCGAATCATCATTTTGCACGTACATTTTGGAGATCTGCTGATATTCGTCCGGATCAGACAGCTTGTTTCCGAAATAAACAATTTTTAAATTTTTCTCTTTGTCGGTTTGCAAAATCAAAGCATTGTGCTGTGTTTCAACCGGAATGGTTATTATTTGCGCTAAGCTGGTATTAGCCGTCAACAATACACTTATAAATAACAAACAAGTTGTCAGTATGCTTTTAGGATATATTTTTTTCATTTTTGGGGATTATTAATGTTTCACAATGCAACTTCTATCATCTATTTCACTATGATAGTTTTATGGAAATAAATGTGGTCGGAGGCACTGCCGATCTGAATGTCAAATTCGCCGGGCTCTACCACATATTCCATTTTTTCATTATATAGGCCTAACTCTGATACGGGTACGCTTAATATTATTTTTTTATGCTCACCGACTTTAAACGACTCCTTTTTAAAAGCCTTAAGTTGTTGTACAGGAGTCGCGACAGAACTTACCTTATCCCTTACATATAATTGCACCACTTCTTTTCCATCATATTTACCCGTGTTCGCTACCTCAATTTCTACTTTAACTGTATCTTTTGGGGTTAAAACAGAATCGGTTAAGGCACAGTTTAAATAGGCAAAACTGGTATAGCTTAACCCATCACCAAAGTTCCATAGTGCATCGGGCGAGTCAAAAATATAATGCCCCTTAGGTTCCTCAGGGCTACCTGGGCTGTCGAAAGGCTCATTTCGGTCGGTTATAAAATGATTGTAATAACAGGGTGTAGTTCCTGTACTTCTGGGAAAAGAAACATTCAGCCGCCCCGAAGGATTTACAGTGCCGGTTAAAATATCAGCCAAAGTGCGCCCCTGTTTTTCTCCGCCATACCATTGCACCAGCACTGCGTTAGCATTTTCTTTTACCCAGGGCATTGCCAGTGGTTTACCCGCTATAAACACAACTATCATTGGCTTACCAGTTGCTTTAATAGCTTTTAACAGGTCTAGTTGAACGCCGGGTAATTCTAACGATGAAAGATCAAATCCTTCTCCTGCCGTTGAGTTTTTAGGATTCCGGCCTAAAAATGTACTACGTGTTCCAATCGCTACAATGGCTACATCACTTGCTTCAACCGCTTTTACAGCTTCATCAATACCCGATTTATCCTGGCTCCACCAATCACAGCCCTGCGCATGGCGCAATACGACCTTATTCCCAACAACTTGCTGAAGCCCTTGCAGTAAAGTTACCCCCACTTTGGTATCTTTTGTCGTCCAGGAATAATCACCGAAAACCGTTTGATCACTGTTAGGCCCTACAACGGCTATAGATTTATATTTCGACAGGTCCAGCGGTAAAATCTGATTATCATTTTTTAACAGGATCGCGCTTTCATCGGCTACTTCTTCGGAGATCGCGACATTTGCGGCGCTGTGTACCACTTTAGCCACTTTACCCGGGTCTCCATACGGATGATCAAATAGACCGAGTGTAAATTTTACCGTTAGCACCCTCCTTACCGCCTGGTCTATATACTTTATATCTAATTTGCCGCTTTCCACCATTTTTCCCAATGTTTCATAGGCCCCGTCAATATCGAGGTCAACACCGGCGGTCAGCGCCATTTTTGCGGCGTCTTCCTGGGAATCAACTACGTGATGAAAAGTTTCCAACCGATCAACAGATCCCCAATCCGAATACACATAGCCTTTAAACCCTAACTCACCACGCAGAATGTCGGTCATATAATAATGCGAACCTGTCATTGCCACACCATCGTATGAACTATAGCACGACATTAGCGACCATGGTGCCGCTTCTGCAATCACTCTTTTAAAAGGATACATATATAAGCTCCTCAGTTCGCGCTCGCCTCCACTAACGTTCGCGCAGTTTAACCCACCAGAGGGTGAGCCGTGAGCCATAAAATGCTTCGGTGTACAGGTTATATCATATTGCTGATAACCTTTAACAAAGGATATCCCCATTTCCGCGATTAGATAAGGGTCTTCGCCGTATGTTTCCTCCACCCGCCCCCAGCGTAATTCCCTGGCTATATCCAAAACCGGTGAAAGGATCTGGTGTATACCGATCACGTTTGCTTCTGCTCCTGCAGCTACTGTCATCCGGCGAATCAAAGCAGGATTAAAAGTGCTCCCCTGTGCCAGTTCCTGCGGAA
>Ga0302312_10002241_pt1 | contig 11340 bp, 9 predicted proteins | sample III_Palsa_N2_1_FD_200529 | JGI IMG/M metagenome (GOLD analysis project Ga0302312, IMG submission 200529) | Peat permafrost microbial communities from Stordalen Mire near Abisko, Sweden - III_Palsa_N2_1 | ecosystem: Environmental > Terrestrial > Soil > Palsa > Peat permafrost | place: Sweden...
CGAAGAGAAGGTATCGAAATCTATTGGCGATTGCCTAAAGACCAAGGCACTCCATCTCTCTGTTACGTGGATTACCAAGCGCGCTGGGCTTTCGGGGAGACGGTTATGGGAGAATCCTACACTGCGACTGCGCTACTCAGGCGTTGTCAACTAGATCCCCAAGGCCTTGCGCTGGCGTTGTATCGGACCCGGGACCAATCGGCCAAAACCCCGGCTGAAGATTCATCCGTGCAATGGAACAAAGGACTTTCTCTCATGCTATCCAGGTACTGAACGAACACGGGCATAGTAGTTCATGCCGCATTGGCTATCTTTGCAGGACTAAATGATCATGAAAGCACTCGGCATAGCTCTTTTTTTATTCTTATCCTGCCAGGCGCAGGCGCAAATCAACCCTGATTCCCTGTTGAAAATAAAAGTCCCGAAAGGGAAATTGTCACTGGAAGGCTATGTAGACGTATACTATTCTTATGCGGTCAGTCACCCCAAGGGCGGCACACGCCCCTACTTTGTCTCCTATTCCAGGGACAACGAGATCAACGTGAACCTCGCCTATATAAGCCTGAAATATACCTCGGACAGGGTCCGGGCCACTTTCACCCCGGGGTATGGCACCTATATGGACGCTAATTATGCATCGGAAAGACAGACCCTTCAGAATATCCTGGAAGCGAATGTAGGGATCAAAATTTTTAAAGACAAGGACGTCTGGCTCGATGCAGGCGTCATTACTTCACCCTATACGAATGAGAACGCTTACTCTTTCGATCAGGTCACTTATACCCGGTCCGTGGGCGCTGAAAATACGCCCTATTACCTCACCGGCGCCAAACTTACGGTTCCGTTAAACACGAAATGGACCGCCTACCTCTATGTGCTCAACGGCTGGCAGGTGATCCAGTCCCAGCACGACCCCCTGGATTTCGGATCCCAACTGGAATTCAAGCCTAACAGCCAATGGGACATCAATTGGAACACTTATGTCGGCAATGAAACCTCCACAGCCCATCCGGGTTATAAAGGTCGGTATTTCACGGACCTGTATGCCACTTATACTCTTTCGACCCAATGGACTTTCACCGCAGATGCGTATGTGGGCTGGCAAAGAAGGGATGAAGATTCACTGCTCAGGACGCGGCAATGGTGGAACGCCAATCTGAGTGCGAAGTATACCTTCCTGCCCGGGAATTCTTTTTCCGCCCGGCTAGAATATTTTGACGACCCATACGAGGTATTAGTGTCTCCTGTCACTCCAGTCTCCGGGTTCAAGTTGGCCAGCGCCAGCCTGGGCTACAACCTGGCCATCACCGACGAAGTACTCTTCCGGCTGGAAGGCCGGTATTTTGGATCGGCGCTGGATATTTATCCTCTGCGTAACGGGACCAATACCAATAAAGATGCGTGGTTTACGGCAGGCATTACAGCCAGGTTCAAGTGAAGATGTCCCGATACTTTTGAATATTTTTTTCCCGCTTCTTTACAAACCTAATCCGCCATCTATTTGCAGGATGCGCCCGGTCACGTAATCCAGCCTTATCATCGAAAGAATTGCATTTGCCACATCTTCAGGAGCACCAATCCTTCCAGCCGGTATCGATTCTTCGAATTGTTTAAAGATGTTAAGCCGTGTTTCTTCCGGATATTTATCCCACCAGCTTGTATGTATCACCCCCGGAGAAATCGCGTTTATCCTTAATGGCTGTAATTCTTTTGCAAGTACAGGAACCATCGCTTCAAGGCCTGCGTTGATAGCTGCCAATCCGGAAAATCCAGGCTTACGTGAGCTTGCTGATACCGCAGTGATCAAGGTTATGCTTCCTTCGGGATTAATATAGGGCAGCGCTGCCTGAAGGCAGTTGAGCTGCGGCCAGAATTTGCCTTCAAAGCCGAGCCTTAGTTCTTCCAGCTTCAATTCCCTGAACATTCCAGCGCCTTTGCCTCCGCTTAATGTGATCACCAGGTGATCAAATGAGGCAAGATCCCTAAAGAAAACATCAAGATGCGCCCGGTTTGACGCATCAACCGCCGAAGAAGATGATGATGCGCCAGTTTCAGCAATGGCCTGCTTTAATTTGTTCTCATCTCTGCCGGTAATAACCACCTCAGCCCCTGCCTCCACCAACATTTTCGCAGTGGTTAACCCGATACCTGATGTACCGCCTGCGATTACTATCCTTTTTTTTATTAACGTCATCGTTCTATATTTTATACAGAAATAAAACACGTAATATCTCATCATTTTTGGCAAAAACAAAATTTGGCAAAAACAAAAATAGATTTGGCTAAATAGTTGTTTCGTATAGGAAGGACATTTGCATAATTAAAAACAAGAAAGGTATGAAAGTGTTCGTTACAGGAGCCACAGGCTTCATCGGTACCGCCATCGTTCAAGAATTACTAAACGCCGGTCACCAGGTACTGGGGCTGGCCCGTTCGGATGCTTCTGCAAGTGCATTAATTACGGCCGGCGCTGAAGTTCAACGCGGCGACCTGCAGGACCTGGAGAGCATACGCAGCGGAGCGGCCGCTTCAGATGGAGTGATCCATGCTGGTTTTATTCATGATTTTTCCCGGTTTAAGGAAGTGTGCGAGGTGGACAGGCTTGCGATAGAGACCATCGGTTCCACCCTGGCCGGCTCAAACAGGCCGTTCGTTGTTACTTCGGGAACGGCGCTCGTCAGGCAGGGCAGCCTGGCGACAGAGGAGATGGCTAGTAATCACGACATCAACCGGTTTCCGCGTGTTTCAGAAACTGCCGGGCTTGCCTTTGCCTCGAAGGGCGTGCGTACCACAGCCATCCGGCTATCGCCGTCGGTTCACGGCGAGGGCGATCATCATGGGTTTGTCCCGATACTCGTCAATACTGCCCGTCAAAAGGGCGTTGTCGCTTATATCGGTGATGGTCAGAACCGATGGAATGCAGTGCACCGGCTGGATGCAGTTCATTTGTTCCGACTGGCGCTGGAAAGCGGTGAAGCAGGAGCGAGATATCATGCCGTTGGCGATGAAGCCATCACCGTTAAAGCTATTTCCGAAGTTATCGGCCAGCATTTGAGTCTTCCCGTGGTATCCATATCCCAGGAAGAGGCCGCTGCCCACTTTGGTTGGTTCGCGGCAATGGTCGCCCTGGATTGTCCGGCGTCGAGCAAGTTAACACAAGAACGCCTCCCCTGGCATCCAGCGCACCCAACCTTGTCCGAAGACCTTGCCAGTGGTATTTACTTTAACCAATAACCCTTATTTTGTAGTGTCATGAACAAGCAACTGACCCGGGTAAAGACCATCAGCGAGTTTCACCGGCTGGCAGATTTGCCCAAGCCGGAGCATCCGCTCATCACCGTGATCGACCTCGAAACGCTGAAACGACCGCTTGTAGAAGGTACGTTTACCAGGGTATTTGATTTTTATTCCATCTCCCTGAAGAAAAATTTTCATGTGAAGATGCGGTATGGTCAGCAGCCATATGATTTCGACGAAGGCGTTCTGCATTTTATGGCACCCGGACAGGTGCTGACGGTAGAGTTTCAGAAAGACCAAGTACACAACCCTTCCGGATGGATGATTCTTTTCCATCCGGACCTTTTGTGGAACACACCGCTGGCCAAAACGATCAAACAGTATGACTATTTCGGGTATGCCGCGAACGAGGCCCTGTATCTGTCGGATAAGGAAGAAACGATGATTACCGGTCTCGCCAAAAATATGGAGCAAGAGTATCACACCAATATCGACCGGTTCAGCCAGAGTGTGGTCATCGCCCAGCTAGACCTGTTGCTGACCTATGCCGACCGGTTTTATAATCGCCAGTTCATCACCCGTAAGGTAGCCAACCAAGAGATACTGAGCCGGTTGGAAGACCTGTTGAATGCCTATTTCACAAGTGGGGCTTTGGCGAGACAGGGTTTACCTACTGTCACTTACATCGCCGAAGCCTTGCACCTATCACCCAATTATTTGAGCGGCTTGCTGAAAACGCTCACCGGTCAGAGTACGCAACAGCACCTACATGATAAGCTGATCGAACTGGCTAAGGAGAAACTATCCACCACTCATATGTCCGTCAGCGAAATTGCCTACGAGTTGGGTTTTGAGCACCTGGCGTCCTTCAGTAAATTATTCAAGACAAAGACAAACTTATCGCCGATGGAGTTCAGGCAATCGTTCAATTGATGCAGCAAGTAATCAAGGGTGGTTATCGGAGCTAATTTACCGAAAATTTCTTCGGTTTCATGCCGGTATGCTGCTCAAAAACTCTTGAAAAATGACTTAGGTTTGTAAATCCCAATTGGTAACCCACCTCCGAAACCGTCATTCGCCGTTCTTTCAGCAATTTGGTAGCTTCCTGCATACGCGCAGTCTGGTAATATTCAAAGACGCCTTTACCAAAGGTCTGTTTAAACAACTTCCGGAGTTTGGGTTCACTCATATATGGCTTTGATATCGTCGATATAATGCTTAATCAAATTCAATAGGCAATGAAAACGCCGCCTGGCTATTTGGAACCCATCCTGCCTTCAATCCTGGAAAAATTGATCGGATGGGGCAGGTTTTTGAATTCGGGTTGCCGTAGCATGCGGTCCTTGTCTTTAAAGCCAGTGACTGCCGCCCTCAGTAAATCGTTTTCTGTAGCCTGGGCTTGTCCGCTGCGGGCATGAAGTATTGCGGAGAAATACCAGGCTTCGCTGTTGGTGGGGTCAACCATTTTATAGAGGTCAACAAAATGTGTGGCTTCGATATTTTCATTGCTATTGATCAAGTGGTTGCTGAAGGAATAAAATACCAGCGAGAGATAGGCAAGCAGCCGCTGGTACATCTGACTCTCCGTCGAACGGACACCGGCTTTTGCCTGCAAATCCTTAATAGTCTTCATCCAATACCCGGGGTCGTCCTGTTGAAAGTGCTGCGCATACCCAGCCTTGGTATTTTGTTCTGTGACGAGCAGGGCATCCTGCGCCTGAAGCTGTCGCCGATACAGCGGATTGGTTGCCAGAGAGGCCGCATTCCGCTTGAAGCGACTCACTTCATCGGTCAGTCCGTCCAGAAAGTTGATGGAAAGCCCGCATTCCTGGCCTGCCTTTATCCACTGGCCGGACTGGGAATATGCCTCCAGCCGGGCATTACTTTTTGCGATGTACTGGCTGATGAATGTATTGTCTTTGGGAATTAACGCCGTCCGCATAGCGTCGAACTGCAAGCCGGCAAAGGCCATGTTCATCGTGCTTTCTGGCGCCCACTCATGTTTTCCGTCGAACCGGATAAGGCGATGCCGGGTCCGGGTATTATCCAGGCCTGCGTTGAAGGCTACCAGGTCGGTCAGATTCATGTCGCCTTCCCCCGCTATGGCGGTAAAGCTGAAAGGAAAATCGGCTGGCGCTGTTTCATCGGGTAGCCCCGCGCCATTTGCAATGACGCCCTTGACTCCGGGATACTTCAAGGCAATGTAGCCCGCCACCTTGGCGCCGCCGGAGAACCCACAGGTATAGATCCGATTGAGGTTGATCTTTAACCGGCTTCGGGTATCGTCTGATAAATGACGCCAGATGTTTTCTGTCGCCGCCCAATCGTTCCCGTTCTTTGAGTTGTTGCTGCCGATCAAAATAAAGCCATAAGTGTCCGCAAGCGATCTATACTTTCTTAACGGAAGGGCCCCGGCGGCATGCGAATCAAAAAAATAAACGACGGGCAAAGCGTTCTTGTTCCCCACGGCAGGAATATATAAAGCATAGGATTGGGAGGGGTCCGACTTACAGACGACGGTGTCCATCATTTTGCCCTCGCCCGCGGTATTGCCGCCTCTTGCGGACGCAAAGCCCACACCAACGCAGGCATAACATAAAAAGGCGGCTTTGACTATGACAAGGTTGGTTTTCATAACGCTTGTTCGATTTTTTCAACATCAATCAGAACGGCTTGCTTGCCGGGTAGTATGCCCGTCTGCTCCCAGGACACTTTGTCCGGCCAACTGCGGATCACCAGGCTGGAAGCCCGGGCACGGCTGCCTGTTTTTTCGAATACGACCTGCCGGACAAAATATTCGGGCACCCAGGGCTGGTACGTACTGGGCAGGCCAAATTCATCCCAGGAAGTGGTGATCCCATATTTTTGGGTGAACAGATCTATTCCGGGGCGTATCATGTACACCGTGTCCAGACCGGGAGTATAGGACGTTTCTATTCGCGTCCTGACGTCTGTATATTCCCGGACCAAGGGATAGAGAAATAAATAACGGATATTATACCATGCCGTTCCGGCCAGGAAAAGACCCACCAGGCTCAATAAGATTGTCCGGTAGCCGGACAGTCTGCAGGCATGCGACAGCGCTTCGAGGCAAAAAAGGAAGACGCCCAGTTCCAGCGAAAACAAAGTCCGGTTGGAGGCATAATTCTCCTGGGTAATCAGGGAAGGAAAATACAGTAGCAATAACAACACGCAAGTCATCAGGGGCCATATCAACCGTCTTAGGGGAGACAGCCAGTCTCTGTCCCTCAAAAATTGAGCGGCCAGTAGAATCCCTATAAGGAATAACGATATTATATGTCCAACCAGGCTGTTTTCCCTCACGAGCCAGGTAAAATGAAAGGCGCCGGTAAGGGGCTTGTTGATAAAATACCGCAGCTTGGCTAACGGATCATGGCTCAGGGATGTGCGGGCGCTGCCCCCCAACGACATGAGGGTTAACAAAATTTTGAATAGGGGGAAGTAGAGAACGAAGAGGCCGAAATAGGCCACGATGCCTACTATTAAGATCCTTGTAATACGCCTTTGCGCCAGGGCATGCACCAGAAAGGGCAGTATAAAACAACAAAAACCGCTCTGGTAGGTACAGAGAGATAATAATCCCAATATCACGGAGACGACAAGGGCTCCCAACGCCGGGTTGGAAAAGCTGCCTTTCCTGGTTATGGAGGCATATAGCACGTATCCGCTCAAAAAGCCACTAGTGTTCGCAATGAACATTTCCATGCAGGACGTCCATCCGACAGACAGGGCAAAAGGAGGGACCGCAATAATATAAAGGCAGACCAGAAAAGGCAGCACAGACGGAAGCTTTTCACGGGCGGCTATTTTCCTTAAAGGCAGGAACCAGGCGGGCAGGCAACAGAGCCAGCCCAGGAAAGAGAACAGGCGCAACCACATAATCTGGTCGATGTGGTCAATCCCGGAATAGAGGCGCTTGAAAAGCGCATCCGTCACAAAGCGGCCCTGGTCTGCGAACATGTGAAAACCGGAATCCTTCCCGTATAGCCATAATTGCAAAACCTCGTCCGTAAAAAAATAGCTGGAAAAGAAAACAGGATAATACAATAGTGCAGCAATTGCCCAAAGCAGGCCGATATAAAAAAGGGAATGTTTGTGCATGACAGGGATTAGCTGTGCAAAATACGATCTAATTTGACACCGCTGCCGTAGATTTGATCCGTATTCAGTCTCCAATCCGGATACAGCTTTCGACGATGCTAAAAATGATGTTTTTATTCCTGTTCCTCGCTGGAGACATGCAGGGGAAGACCCAGGAACCTGGTCGTATAGTCAGGACGTTTACAGACGGATGGTCGTTTATAAAAGGGAGTTTCCCCAGCCCCGGCGCAGCCCTGGCTTCCCGAAACTGGCAAGCGGTAGACATACCCCATACATGGAATAACGAAGACATGCAAAAGGGATCCCCTTATTACCAGGGAGACGGCTGGTACAAAAAAAACTTCTTCCCGGACGCAGGCGCCAGGGGCAAACGGATATTTCTGCGGTTTGAAGGAGTAGGACAAGTAGCGGACCTTTACGTGAATAACCATTGGGTAGGACAGCACAAAGGAGCCTACGGTGCTTTTTGTTTCGAGATCACCCATTTTCTCAGGGAGGACACGGCGAATGTACTCATGGTAAAAGCTAACAATGAAGCGCGCAAAGACGTCATCCCCATTAATAACCGGCTGTTTGGCGTATATGGAGGAATGTACCGGCCGGTCAGCCTGATCCTCACAGAGAAGATCAACATTACGACGACCGATTATGCATCTTCTGGTATATATATACGCCAGGACTCGGTCAGCGAACAGGCGGCTATCATCTTTGTGACTGCGAAAATTGAAAATACAGGAGACCGGCCTGTAAAGGAATGGATGCAGACGGTTGTCAAAGATAGCAGTGGGCGACAGGTGGCCATAGAGCGGGAATTAGTAGCGCTTTCCACTCAGGGCATGAACCGGAAAGGGCAGAGGCTCGAAATTATCAGGCCCAGGCTCTGGAATGGCAGAAAAGACCCTTACCTGTACAGCGTAACAGTCACCCTTTGGAAGGGGGATACCCTGGAAGACGCTGTGAATCAACCCCTTGGCTTGCGCACTTTCCAGGTCATTCCAGGGAAAGGATTCTACCTGAATGGTCAGCCATACCGGCTCTATGGGGTCTGTCGCCACCAGGAATGGCAAGGATACGGGAGCGCGCTGACCAATGCCCAACATCAGACGGACCTGGACATGATCGCAGAGATAGGCGCCACGTCCATCCGCTTCGCTCACTACCAGCAAGCCGGGTACATCTATGATGCCTGCGACACCATGGGTTTTATTGTATGGGCAGAGATCCCCTTTGTCAATGAATGGAGCGGCCAGGAAGGCGATAACGCTAAACAGCAACTGACCGAATTGATCCGTCAGAATTATAACCACCCCTCCATTTATGTATGGGGACTTCACAATGAAGTATATTCCAAAACAGAAGATGGGTTTGTCCCTGTTCTGACCAGGCAATTGAATGATCTTGCCAAAACCGAGGATCCTGACCGGTTCACGGTCAGCACCAGTGGATATGGAGAAATGGACCGTCCTTCCAACCGGAATGCGGATATCCAGGCCATGAACCGGTATTACGGATGGTATGAAGGCCATACCGGAGACCTGGAAAAGTGGCTACAGGATATTGAGCAGCATTATCCTGACGGAAAAGTAGTGCTTTCAGAGTATGGTTGCGAAGCCAATATAGCCCAGCAAACGGAAGCCGTATCCGATACCGGAAATCCCGGAGGACAATTCTGGCCCGAGAGTTACCAGACCGCTTTCCATGAAATTCAATGGGGCATTATCGCAAAACATCCTTATCTCGTGGCTTCCTATGTCTGGAATATGTTTGACTTCTGCGTGCCCGGCGCCCATGGAGGAGGGGTTCTCGCCCGCAACATGAAAGGCCTGGTGACCTATGACCGCAAGGTCCGTAAAGACGCTTTTTATTGGTACAAGGCGAACTGGAGTCAGGACCCCGTATTATATATCAGCGGGCGGAGGGATTCCGTAAGGATCAGCGCCATCCATTCCATAAAGGTATTTGCCCATATGGATACCGTTTTGTTATATATCAACGGAAAGAAAGCGGGTCCATATAAGGAAGGAACAACTAAGGCGGATTATATTTTCGACGGCGTGCGCCTGAAAAAGGGGCGGAATATTATCCGGGCTGAAGGGATGTTCCAGGGCAAGACCTACCGGGATGAAGTGACGTGGATAAGGAGATAAATTAAAACCAATCAACGGACGGATACCAACCGGCCCCGGGAAATGACAGGAGGGTCCAGATGGCAGCCGTCAGTTGACATGGAAGGGAAACCGCAGGAGCCCATGGGGGCCCGGGCCTTTAATTCAATTTAAAGACCACTCCCAGTTGAAAGTCAGTGATGTCATAGCCGGCTTCCGCGTTAAATCCAAACTTCGGCAGAATGAAATAGGATGCCCCTACAAACACGCCAGGCGCCGCAATAACATCATTATTTGAATACGGGGTATTTCCATTATTGTACTCACGATGTCTGAAGCCTAATCCGGCAGAAATTCCGCCGTAAGTGTCCAGCCCCCGGACGTCCCAGCCATAGTGCCAGGCAGATCTGCCGGCTATCACCAAGGTATGGGACTTGTAATCCGAATAATATCCCCCGTTGGAAGAAGAAGCCCCGATTTCCCCGCCTAACGTAAGTACGCCAGGTCCTACCTGCCATAGTCCGAATTCTAAAGCCGCTTTAAATCCAAAGGAAGAATTATAATAGTCCCCCTGGTAATCCGCTCCGGTCCCAATGCCCAAATTGAGGATAACACTTCCCACTTTTACGGGTGTGACGGGGCCCTGGGATTGCGCGTAGGTGGCAACGGCGCCGGTCATCAATAATAGCATCAATACGACTTTGGCTAAACTTGTTCTTTTCATCATCATGTACACTTTTTGGTAGAATAATGGATAATAGGCTAAAAAAGTGCCAAATATAAGCCCGTCTGCTATTTTTTTAGCAATTGAATTACATTGCCGGATGATATCGATTAAAAAACTATCCGTCTTCCTGGCCGTAGCGTCTCTTCCTTTTATTTCAGAAATGGCTTACAGCCAAAAAAACGATCCTGAAAGAATAGAACAAAATATCGAAAAGGTGATTGATAAATGCGCCCCGGCCTGTGTAAGGATATGGGACTACGATACGCTCTCTCACCGGCAAATGAGCGCTCCATTCAGTGGGGTGGTCGTCGACAGTGACGGTGATATTCTGACGGCGGCTCACGTGACGATTCCGGGCAAGACTTGTAAAGTGACCTTTCCCGACGGAAGGGAATGCATCGCGATGGCGCTTGGAAAGATAGAACTTGCCCAGGACAAATCCGTACCGGATGTGGGCATGATGAAGATCCTTACTAAAGGGCCCTGGCCTTATGCCGAGATGGGCCGTTCATCCGGGTTAGAATTCAATGAGCCCTGTTTGAGCATCTCCTATCCGGAAAGCTTATTTAATCCACTGCCGACGGTTCGATTCGGGTATATCTCCCACGTAAAAAATGCAAAAGGATTTGTACAATCCACCTGTATCATGGAGCCAGGCGATTCCGGCGGTCCTCTCTTCGATTATTTTGGACACGTCATTGCCCTGCATAGTGCGGTGGATATTCCGGAAGATATCAATTATGAGATCCCGGTAGACCTGTATATAAAATACTGGACGGCGTTGCACTCTCCCACTGTCTACACTTCTTTCCCTGATTCCCCTGATGTTATTAATAATAACCCTCCTGTAAAGAAGGCCGGCCTCATCCCCGGCATTAAAGGCTTCAATAAGCGTATGGCCGGAGTGGCCTCAAAATTTCAAGCCGCCGGTTTAACCATTAAGAGCAGGGTCCACGGTAAAGAGCAGCGGGCGGTAGGGACACTGTTCTCTTTGCAGGGCATATCCCAGATGAATGGGCGATATCAATGCGTTGTCGCCGGAAAGAGCTCCATCGTGGGAAATGATTCCATTACATTATTCGATGGAAAACACCGGATCCCAGCGACTGTTATATTCCGTGACAGGCAGAATGACCTGGTCATATTACA
>Ga0302312_10002249_pt1 | contig 11319 bp, 11 predicted proteins | sample III_Palsa_N2_1_FD_200529 | JGI IMG/M metagenome (GOLD analysis project Ga0302312, IMG submission 200529) | Peat permafrost microbial communities from Stordalen Mire near Abisko, Sweden - III_Palsa_N2_1 | ecosystem: Environmental > Terrestrial > Soil > Palsa > Peat permafrost | place: Sweden...
TGGTTACTGATTTGAATGAGTGGATGGCCGATGACAAAGTATCGCCAGATGGAAAATATAAGATCAGCAGTCAGGATATTAAAGTGGAAAAAGTTTCGGGCACTGATTACTATCCTGAGCTGAAAAAGAGCAATGTATTGATATATAACAGCCTGAACTATCGCCACTGGGATACCTGGGAGGATGGGAAATTTGGTCACGTAATGCTAGCACCAATGGTTAATGGTAAACCAGGTAAGGCGAAAGATTTGATGCCTAATGAGCCTTATGATTGTCCGCTGAAACCGGACGGTGGCGACGAGGATTTCGTGTGGAACCCGGATAGTAAAAGCGTTGTGTATGCATGCAAGAAGAAATTTGGTACTGCTTACGCCATCAGCACCAATACCGATATTTATAGCTATAATATCTCAACCGGCGTAACCACAAACTTAACGGCCGATAACCCGGGGTATGATTTGCAGCCTACCTTCAACAAAAAAGGGCAAATGGCCTGGCTGCAAATGAAACGTGATGGTTATGAAAGCGACAAACAGGATTTAGTGGCAACAACAGGTACATTCAAACTAAACCTTACCGCGCAGCGTGATGATATACATGTAGGGAGTTATAAATGGGCAGAAGATGGTAAAAGCTTGTTTTTCATCGCGCCGATAAATGGGACTTCGCAGTTGTTTAATGTAACTTATCCGGGGCTTACTAAAATGATGCCTGTTATTACCCAGGTTACTGCCGGTGATTTTGATGTGAATGATATTGTTGGCCAGAAAGGAAAAACCCTGATAGTTACCCGTGGCGATTTTAACCATGCTAATGAGCTTTATACAGTCGATATTACCAATGGCTTTATGAAACAGTTAAGTCATGTTAATGATGAAACCTATGGTAGCTTGGCGATGTGTAAAACAGAGCGTCGTTCGGTTAAAACGGTTGATGGTAAGGATATGCTGGTTTGGGTGATCTACCCGCCAAATTTTGATAAGACTAAGAAATACCCCGCTTTGCTTTATTGCGAGGGCGGTCCGCAAAGTCCGTTGACACAGTTTTATTCTTTTAGGTGGAATTTGCAGTTGATGGCATCGAATGGTTATATTATTGTAGCGCCTAACCGTCGCGGGATGCCGGGGCATGGTACTGAATGGAATGAAGAAATTAGCAAAGATCATGGTGGTTTAGCTATAAAGGATTACCTAAGCGCGATAGACAATGTAAGCAGCGAACCTTTTGTTGATAAAGCCAGATTGGGTTGTGTTGGCGCGAGCTATGGTGGTTACTCGGTTTATATGCTGGCAGGCGTTCATCAAAAGCGTTTTAAAACTTTTATAGCGCATGATGGTATTTTTGATTTCCGCAGCATGTACGGTACTACCGAAGAGATCTGGTTCCCGAACTGGGATTACGGCGGCCCGTATTGGGATAAGAATAATGCCGCTGCCCAAAAAACATATCAAGAATTTTCGCCGAGCAACTACGTAGCTAACTGGGATACACCGATACTGATCTTCCATGGCGAAAAGGATTTCCGTGTGCCATTGGAGCAGGGTTTACAGGCTTTCCAGGCGGCACAATTGCAGGGTATTAAAAGCAGGCTGATTGTAATGCAGGATGAAAACCACTGGGTGCTGCATCCGCAAAATGCGCTGGTGTGGCAGCATGAGTTTTATAAGTGGTTGAAGGAGACTTTGTAGCATCTATCCATTTGTCATTCTCCTTTCTTGTCATTCTGAACGAAGTGAAGAATCTTCTTCGATTTGCATAGTCCGCAAGGCTTGTTTTAGAAGATTCTTCACTACGTTCAGAATGACAATTGGGGTGAAACAGTCTTAGTTTTAAAAACTAAGTCTTTTGCTTTGTTGTCATTCTGAAGAACGAAGAATCTTTTAATTGTGCAAAGTTCGCTATGCAAATCGAAGAAAATTATTCGGCAGAACGGCAATTAAATTTATTATTCAGCTTCCAATTGCCCGTTAATTTGCTCTAATCTTTCTATCACTTCATTCAGGAATTTTTGTTTTCTTCTTATGCCACGAGGGCGTAAATAAAACCAGGCGAAGGCCATCCACCCAAAAGTCAATATGTAATACCATGCAGCCCAAGCGGTGCTCATCCTCGCTGCAAACTGTAGCATGTACAATAACAATCCAGCAGATAATAGCGTAAAATAAATATTGATCATCACCTTGTTTATAAAATCTTCCTTACGCTTAATGCGGATAAGCTTGTTTAGGTAGTCGTGACTATTACTCTCTACTTCAGTTTTAAATACTATAGGTATAATTTGATTGTAGACTACCAGGTAACTTATCATTCCTATCACCATCAGTGCCATGCCTATTTTGGTGGTGAGCTTTACATGGTCAATGTTCAATCCTACGTAAACAACAATAATCGACGTTGCTATTAGTGATAAGTTTAGGCCAATTAAGGTACAGCGCGTTTTCCTTTTCAACTTATCTGCTTTGGCAAATATTTCTTTAGTGTCGGGCATATCTGTTGCGGGTTGTTTGTTCCAAAGCGATTTAAAATCTATTTCAGTGCTCATAATTTTCAAATTTTTTGGCTAATCGTTCCTTTATGCGGTATATTTTTACCCTGGTATTTGTTTCACTAAGCCCTACAATTTTGGCTATTTCTACTTGTTTTACATCTTCCAGTTCTAATGAGATGATTAGGCGATCGGTCTCGGGAAGTTCTGCTATACATTTATATAAAAACTGTACGGCCGGTTCAATATCATGTGCAATGGTTTCTTCTATTTGCTCGGGCATTTCGCTGCGTGGCATGCGATTTTGCCGCTCTATCTGCCGCAGGCAATTATTTGATGCGATGCGGAATATCCAGGTACCAATGGCCGATTCGTTCCTGAATTTTGGCAGTTGTTGCCAAATAGTGACGAAGGTTTCCTGCGCAATATCCTTCGCCCAGTCGTGATCATTAACATAGCCCATGCAAATGCGGAAAACCTTGCTCCAGTAGGTTTTGTAAATTTCCTCAAATACCATTTAAATGTGTTTTGCCATATAAGCTTATTTATCGTTAGATACCAATATTTTAAAAATGCTACACCTTAAGTAAATTAATATAAATTAGGGGAATATATTACTTCATTCCCCTAATCCCGGTTTAATAGACCAAAGTATTGTTAACTATTATGGAAAGAAATACAATCAAGTGCCCTAAATGTGGCACCGGGTTCCTGAATTCGCGTGTAAAAAGAGCAAGGGTTGTTAAAGTCTTCTTGTTTTGGCTTGCTATTAAAAGGTATAAATGCTCTAATTGCTTCCGGAAAACTTATGTCTGGTAATAGTATAAAGCATTGCCGTTTTGAATTAAGGAAGTAAATAGACTTACTAAGTTTTTAAAACTTAGTAAGTCTATTTCATCTGGACAGCTTCTCCGTTCCTCTGGATAACAATTATTATTGAGCTTAATGCACCCTTAAATAATACAGATTAAATTCAAGCGTATTTTTTATGTTTACGTTAAACATCAACATTGAAAAAAATACGTCCTATACAGCTTGTTGCTATTATTTTCTTCACAGTTTCCGGCGGGCCATATGGGCTCGAACCTTTGCTTACTTATGCCGGGCAGCATGGCGCAATACTATTGTTGTTAATTACCCCTTTACTTTGGGATGTACCTGCCATATATACGGTGCTTGAATTAAACAGCATGATGCCCGTAACCGGCGGATATTACAAATGGGTAAAATATGCTTTAGGAAACCGCTGGGGATTTTACGAAGGCTGGTGGACCTGGCTTTATACTTTTGTTGATCTGGCTATTTACCCCGTGCTGTTCGTGATTTATGCAGGTTTTTTCTTTCCCGGGGCTGATGCTTATAAACTCCCGTTATGCCTTGTATTTATATGGACATCAGCGGGGCTCAATATATTGGGTATTGTGCCGGTAGGCAATGTGTCGTTATTTTTAGGGGCGATTGTTTTAACGCCCTTTATTATATTGTATGTATTGGCTTTTTACCATCATAGTGGTAGCATCGCTTTGCCCGCGCCGAGTTTAAGGGGAATCACTTTTCCGTCATTGGGCATGGCGCTATACACCATTATGTGGAATTGTTTAGGTTGGGATAACACTACCACTTATGCTGAAGAGGTTGAAAACCCCATTCGTTCTTATCTTACCTCAACAATAAGTGCTTTCGCGATAGTAATTGTGGTTTATTTTTTGGTGATATGGGTTTCGCAGCTTTCAGGTATCAGCGCGGCACGATTAAAGGATGAGGGTTTTCCGGCGGTAGCAACCATTGTCGGCGGGCATTGGCTGGGCGCGCTTATCGCTATTGGGGGTATGGCTAGCTGTTTGGGGATATATGCTTCGGTGTTACTGTCGGTATCGCGTGTGCCAATGGTGATGGCCGAGGATAAATTGCTTCCATCAAAATTAAATAAACAGCATAAGCGGTTTAATACACCGTATATATCCATCATAGTATGCTCAGTGGTAGTAAGCGCTATGGTACACTGGGATTTGGAGGCTTTATTTATTATTGATGTTACCATTTACGGAGCGGGCTTGGCGCTGGAGTATGTATCGTTAATCAAACTACGTATAAATGAACCGGATACTCATCGCCCATTTAAAATACCTTTAGGTGTTAAGGGTTTGTGCATAGCGGTGGCTTTACCAACCATTATATATTTTGTTGCATTTGCTGGTGCGCTGTCATCCTCTAAAAATGGGGTGTTAGCCGCCTTGTTTGCCTTTGTACTTTTATGCAGCGCCGAGTTGTTATGGCAGATAGTGAAGAGGAGAAAAGCGTTTATTAATCAACAATTTTAAACCTGATTGGGATACCTTTCCTTTAAAAATGTTATAGATTCTTTTATCAGGCTTTTTAAAATATTTATATTAACATCATCTAGTTTTTTAATATAAAGGCAACCTTTGCCTGATTTGTGCTTCCCCAAGTCCTGAAGGAGTTCAGCTTGTTCGGGGAAGCCGGCTAATACATATAACGTAATATTAGCTTTTCTGGGAGAAAAGCCGGTCATACATATTTCACCTGAACGGCCGCTTTCGTATTTGTAGGTATATTTGCCAAAGCCAACAATTGCAGATCCCCACATCTTGGGTTTTTCGCCGGTAACTTTTTCCATCAAATTAATAATGGTATAACAGTCTTCACGTACCTTATCATCTTCTACAGTTGCTATAAAACTGTCTACAGATTTTTCCGTAAGTTTTGTTTTTGCTTCGGCCATTACAATAATTGTTAATGATTATTATAAAGCTACTATTCTATAGAATGAATTCAAAGTCGTTATAGCGCTATCATGCACGAAAAAGACGTTTTGGCGGCCTTGTTTGCTTTTGTACTTTTATTCAGCGCCGAATTATTATGGCAGATAGTGAAGAGGAGAAACGCTTTTAAGATTACTCAGTAACGTTGGTCTTCATTTTGAGATTATAGGACGATAACCTGTTATTTAAAAGTGAATATATACTATCAAAGTTACCCTTTAAGCTATTTGTAGCTATACTGAGGGGGGCACCAAAATTTTTATAATTTAGTTTAAGGGTTCTTTTAATCCAGGCTCCTTTTTGTTGTTCGATATATTCTTCGGGATTTTTTAGATGTATCCCTATCAATTTTGTTTGTAGCACCCGTTGTATGCTGAATTTGTCAATCTGATCCCAAGTGATAGATCTGTTTGAAAATAATCCGGGATTTATAGTGATCCCTTTATCATCAACTATTAAACCTGGATTAGTGTTAAATAGCATAAACAAGAATACCAATGAGCATCCGCCAAAAAAAATAATAGAGGAAAAACCAGCAATTAGCTCCTTCCACCGATGCCAGCTATCCAGATCTTCGGATGAAGATACATTATGGATAATCCATACACCCAAGGCTACGAATGTTAGGGATAACAATAATAATAAAGCGAGTTTAGTTTTGCTTTGAGGGATTGCTATGCTGCCAGCATTAACATTGTAATCAACTTTCATAAGTTATCTATTGTCTGAACTCGAATTTATGGAATTCGGTGAAGTTTTAGAGTTTTGATTATTCTTTAATTTAAAAAATTCCAGTTCAAACAATATCTGCAATGACGTTTTAATAATTACGCCCCCTTTTTCAAGCTCTGCATCAGTTTTTCGTATAGGTCATCGCTTGATGTTTGGGCTAGTGGTTTAAGCTTTTTAACGGTGGCGCGTTTACCTTTACTCTTGTCTTTAATTATTTGTAATAATTGGCTGCTGTATTCATCTTTAAATTTCGATACATCAAATTTTTCGGCGTATTGGTTGATGAGTGTCATGCCCATATCCAGCTCTTTTTTGCTGACTTCAATTTTATCTGGCAGATTTAAATCCTCTGTACTGCGAATTTCCTGTCCGAAACGGATGGTGGTTACCACTAATACATTCTTTACCGGGTGTACTATGCACAGGCTTTCGGTATTACGTAGTACAAAGCGTGCTAGCCCAGCTTTTTTGGATTGGGTGAGTGCCTGTATCAGCAGCGCGTAGGCTTTGTTGGTTTTTGTATCAGGTTCGGTGTAGTAGGATGTTTCGTAAAACATGGGGTCGACATCGGCTATATCAACAAAGCTTTCAATTTCAATCACCTTACTTTTTTCGGGCGCGGCATCGGCAAAATCTTGCTCGTCCATTACTACATAACCGTCATCCAGTTTGTAGCCTTTTACAATTTTATCGTAAGGTACTTCTTTATGGGTTCGTTCGTTAACCCGTTGGAAACGGATGCGCGAGTGGTCGCGGCCATCGAGCATATCAAAATCAAGTGAACTTTTTTGTACTGCCGAATATAGTTTTACCGGGATGCTTACCAACCCAAACCCTAACGAACCTTTCCAGATAGACCTCATAACCAAATTATTAATGTGTTTTATATAACTTAATAAACCTGAAAACGGTTTTGTTTAAAATTTAGATGTTTGCTGCCAGTAAATAAAAAGGGCGTTTCATGTTGAATGAAACGCCCTTTTTATTTATATTTTATTTAGCCTATACGGCTGTTGGCCTCCTGATTATGCCTAAAATTAAAGCTATAATAGCTATAACCAATAAAACATGTATGATGCCTGTTGCAGAATACAAAAATACACCTAACGCCCAACCTATGAGCAATATAATGGCTATAACATACAGTAGTGAATTCATGATGGTGTTATTTAATTAATGATTTCCATAGATGACAGTAATAACACTACTCCTTACAGGAATGTTTTAATTATCATGAAATCTTCACTAATTAATTAACAATCAGCTATAATTTAAGCCATTTATTCCTTGTTTTTAGCTGTTGTGCTGATGGGGTTGACACTGTTTCTATCTTGTATTTTACCAATGCGTTCCTAAGTAAAGTAACAGGCAATACCAGTGATAAGCCATCGCGGTTTATGGTTATAGATAGTTTATCGCCTACTTTTTTATTGGCGAGTATGCTGTTTGCATCAGTAACGGGTATGCCATCAACCGATGTAATTTCATCATTAACATTTATGCCATCAACCCAGGCGGAACCATCGCGCAGCACGCTTGTTACAAATATTTTGCCGCCGCTATTCGCGGTCATAATGCCTAACGATGGGTCGTTAGTGCCTGCAGCTTCATCGGTAATTTGGTAGCCGGCATAACCCAGGTATTTGTTATAATCCACATCGGCCACGCCGTAAACGTATTTTTTGTAGAAATCGTCCAGGTTCTTACCGGCGAATTTTTCGAGTCCTTTTTTAAACTCGGCATCAGTATAACCGCGTTTAAGGGTTTTATAATACTCGTGGTACATGTACTTCATGACATCATCCAATGAATATTGGGCATTGCTATCGTTAATAATTTCCAGATCAAGCAGCATGGCTGCAACCGAACCTTTGCTGTAATAGGATATGGTGCTGTTATTTGAGTTTTCAGTAGGGCGATAAGCTTTTATCCAGGCATCATAGCTGGCATCGGCAATACTTTGGAATTTTTTGCCCGGCGTGTTCTCCACCTGGTTAATGTCATTCGCCATAACACCTAAATAGTTGTCGGCATCAATAAGGTTGGCATGCCTTAAAATAATATCCTCATAATAAGCCGTAAAGCCTTCGGCTATCCACAGGTCGGTGGTGTAATTCTCGTTATCATAATCAAACGGACCTAATGCTATCGGGCGTAGGCGTTTAACATTCCATAGGTGAAAATGCTCATGCGCAACCAGGCTTAAAAAGTTTTGGTAACCCCGTGGCGTGCCATAAGCATCGCGCGAAGCGCCCAAAACAGTTGAGCTTAAATGCTCCAAACCACCACCGCCGCGCAAATAATTATGTACAATAAATACGTAATGCTTGTTAGGGTTTTCGCCATAAACCGCGGTTTCCTGAGCTACAATTTTGGCTACATCGGTTTTTAGCTTTTCTTTATCGTAGTTGCCGCCGCCGTACATGGCTATCTGGTAATGTACGCCTGCTGCATCAAAACTAAAAACATCCTGATTACCTACTTCAATAGGCGAATCAAACAGAATATCATAGTTAGGGGCGTGTACGGTGAAAGGATCATTATTCACCATATCCAAACTGGTAGAAACTTTATCCCAGCCGCCAAAAGGCACAATGTGTATGGTTGAAGGCTGGTTAAGCATGCCTTCGGGATACATGAATATGCCTGATGTTGACAGGAACGCGTGCGAAATATCAACAAAAGCGGTACGCACCGAGACTTCAAAGCAATATACTTTGTATTTGATTATTACGTGGCTTAATCCTTTTGTATTGATGCTCCACCAGTTTTTGCGTGTTTTTACAAAGGGGATTTCTTTACCATTAGCGCTTACCGTAAAGCCTTCTACGCTTTTGGCAAACTCACGTATCAGGTATGATCCGGGAGTCCAAACGGGCATTTTTAGTACTAATGTTGGCTGATTAAGATGCTCGATATTCATTTCAATATCAGCATAATGCGCTTGTACCTGGGGGAAAGTAACGTTGTATGAAATTTTTGCAGGGGTTGCAGCGTTACTGGTATTCATATTCATAAAAAATAGTATTAGGAAAAAGAGGGCAGTGACTTGAATTTTTTTCATTAGGGCAATTTGGAAAAATAGTTAATTGTCTTAAAAAGCAATATTGTTAAATATAAGTGATAAAAGTACCATGAAGTATGCTACCAAAACAATTAATACTCATAAAATACTTTATATTCACACGCAGATCAAAAAAATTACATATATTAACGTTGTAAACCATATCTTTAAATAATATTATACGTATAAATCCTGAATGCTAATTAGCAATTAATAAAGAACATGACGGCTGCACGCTACAAAACTTGTTTACTCATTGACGATAATTACATCGATAATTTCGTTACGAGGAAGATTTTGGAGAGCGGCAATTTTGTTGAAGATATTATAGTAAGGCAATCGCCCGACGAAGCTATTGAATCATTAGTTGCAGGTACTATACAGCCCGATGTGATTTTTTTAGATATAAGAATGCCTTTGATGAGCGGTTTTGAATTTTTGGAAGAATATGATAAACTTGTATTCCCAAATAAGGAGAACATAAAAATATATATGCTATCATCATCGCTCGATCCGACTGACATACAAAAGTCGGAACTTAGTAAACATGTAACTAATTTTATTCATAAGCCTGTAACCCAAAAGGCACTGGAAGAGGTATTTTCAAATGATCTTAGTTGCTGATAGCGGTTCTTCAAAAACAGACTGGTTGCTGGCCACACCACAGCAGGAAATACAACAATTCAGAACATCGGGACTAAATCCGTACTTTTTAACAGAGAAGGAAATAGCCAAGATTTTACGCGACCAGATGCCTGAGCTAATTGCGCAGGGCGGCGAAATTTCTGAAATTTATTTTTTTGGCGCAGGATGTTCAAGTCCCGACAGGCACGAGATTGTATCGAATGCGTTGAGCCAGTATTTCCCTAAAGCATTTATTAGTGTTGATAGCGATCTGTATGGTTCGGCTTATGCTACCTGTGGGCATGATAAGGGTATATGTTGTGTGTTGGGTACGGGGTCAAATATCTCGTTTTTTGATGGTGAGGAGATACATGCCGGCAAGCATGGTTTAGGTTTTGTTTTGGGCGATGAAGGTTCGGGAACATGGTTCGGCAAGGCGCTGGTTACCGGATTTTTATATGGCAATATGCCTGATGACATCAACACCAAATTTGAAAAAGCTTATCATCTTACCCGCGAGGATGTAATAAAAAATGTATACCAAAAACCAGGCGGTAATTCTTACCTGGCCGCATTCTCTAAATTTATTACTGAAATAAGGACTACCGAATATGCGCAGACTTTACTAAAAGACGGTTTTCAGGAGTTTATTGATACGAATATTAAATCGTACCCGGAGTATCATAAATACAAATGCCATTTTGTAGGTTCTATATCCCATGTTTTCGCCGATGAATTAAAGGCGCAATGCGAGGCTAATGGTATACGTGTGGGCAAAATCATCCGTCAGCCGATACATGATCTGATGGATTTTATGCTGGAGAAGAGTGTCTGAACTCGGATTTTTTTGGAATTCTGGTAATTCTTTAATTCTAAAAATTATGGCTCCACTTCCTTTGTTATTGAGGACACTAACAAAGGATAAGAGGTAGGGGTACAATATCTCTCAAAACAATTAAAACCAATTGTCATTCTGAGGAACGAAGAATCTTCTAAACCATGCACTGGTCCGCTTTGCATATCGGAGAAAATTCTTCGTCCCTCAGAATGAAAAAAAATTTAAAGTGCTATTCTTTTCTTTCTCCTCACCAAAACCCCAATAATTCCGAGCACAGCTAAAATGCAGCCTATATGCGCTATGTAATCACCATGCAGGACGTAGAAGGTTAGATCAGAATTCAGGTTAATATTTTGTTTGAGGGCTGTTTTAACCCACCAGCTGGTTTGCTGTACAATATCGCCGCGTTGATTGATGAAGGCTGATATGCCGGTATTTGCGGAGCGGCATACCCAGCGGCGGGTTTCTATTGCCCGTAGTTTGGCATAATAAAGGTGCTGATCTTTGCCCGATGTGTTTCCCCACCAGCCGTCGTTGGTGATGATAGCGATGAACTGCGCACCCATGTGGACTGATGTAGCCACATACTCGCCCCAAATAGATTCATAGCAGATTACGGGATCGGCACCTATGCCACTTTGGGAATAAAATACACTTGGCGTTGGTTGGCTGCCGTAACTGCCCGTAGCGCCGCCTAAATGCTCAAATACCGGTTTTAAAAAGAATAAGGCATTGCCAAAAGGTAATGATTCGGCACCGGGTACCAGTTTTGATTTATGATAGAATTGTACTT
>Ga0302312_10002251_pt1 | contig 11318 bp, 6 predicted proteins | sample III_Palsa_N2_1_FD_200529 | JGI IMG/M metagenome (GOLD analysis project Ga0302312, IMG submission 200529) | Peat permafrost microbial communities from Stordalen Mire near Abisko, Sweden - III_Palsa_N2_1 | ecosystem: Environmental > Terrestrial > Soil > Palsa > Peat permafrost | place: Sweden...
TCTTCCAAATCACATCGTTCTCGTTGTCCGCGATAAACATCTCACCGGCGGAGTCCATGGCAAAGCCGCTCTGGAAGCCAACCGCAGCTTGTGTCGCAGGCCCATCAGCACCCACAATGCCGTCAGCAACTCCACCACTGCCACCCACAACCGTATTGATAATGCCAGGCGTAAGCGACGCCAGCGGCCCCGTACCCGCACCCGTAAGTCCGAAGGCATACGGCACTCCACCTCCGGTCACATTCAGAGAAGCATTGCGAGTACCCACACCAGTCGGTGTAAAAGTTATCGGAAGAGAACAAACAGTTCCCGCCGCATTCGCAGAGCCTACCGTGCAACCAGTGATCGTCCCAAGCGCGTACTCCGGGAAAGCACTCCCAATCCCAATCGACTGCAACGCAAGGGTGCTGTTCAAAGTCAGCGTAACCGTCTGTGTCGCACTTTGCCCCACCGCAGTTGCGGGAAACACCGCATTCGCCAAAGTAAAGTTGCCCGCACCTTGTGCCGGAGGATTCCCCGTCGTACCCACTAGGGGCACGCTCTGCGAAACATAGAGATACGTGCCTTGCACAATCCTCACGCCGCCGGAGTCATCCTGCACATTCAAGTCTGCCGAGTAGTAGGCCCACGTAAGCGGCGAAAATGCGACCGTGATAATGCAACTGGCATTGATCGCCAGCGTCGCTCCACAGGTATTACTGACGATGGAAAACCGGCCAGGATCATTCCCACTAAATGTCCATCCGCTGGGATTGATATTCAATGTAGCCGTCCCGGTATTGCTCAGCGTGATCGTCTGCGACGCACTCACCGTCCCCGGAGCCACCGTGCTGAAAGTGATCTCAGCGGGTGCCAGAACCGCGTTCGGCGCAGTGCCCGAACCGGTTAGCGCTACAGTCTGCGTCCCGCTTCCAGTGCTCGCATCATCCACCACGGTAAGCGTTCCTGTTTGCGTCGCCACGGCCCCTGCAAAGAAGGTCACATTGATCGTGCAACTGGCTGTCGGCGCCAGCGTTGCCGGGCAGTTGTTGGTCTCGTTGTAGTAGACCGTCGTGTAGATCTGAGAAATCGACATCGGCGTAGTGCTGCTGGTGTTAGTCAGCGTCACCGGTTGCGACGGGGCCGCGCCTTCGTTCACAACAGCGACAAAGGTCAGCGGTCCGCTGGTGATAGACACGCTCGGCGGCGTACCCGTTCCCGTCCCCGCAAGCTGGATATTCTGTACCGTGTAGTTGCCGGAAGCAGCCGCGTAGCCGCTGTCAGCGTAAGTGGCAGTATCGGAAAATACGCCGTCCGTGAGCGGCTGGAACGTCATTGAAATTCCGCACACCTGCTCTGCACCCAGGCTGTAGTTGTAAGTGCCGCAATCCAGGCTCGTAAGTGGCGATCCGATATACGGAACCACAACAAACGGAGCCGCCACAGTAAGCGGCGGATACCCCTCACCCTGCAACCCGGGCGCCCCATAGGTGTTGTATCCGCTCGCCAGGTTCACAATGTCGCCATTCATCAGCGTCAGTGTCTGGCTAGCGCTTGTCACGCCGATATTCACGGAACCAAAGTTGAAGCTCGTCTGCGAAGCATCCACAAAACGCACGCCATCGGCCTCCAGCACATAGAGGTCTCCAGAGGAATCCACAACAACTCCCTCCGTACCGCTAAACCCCGCTAAGGTAGCAGGCCCGCCGTCACCAGACGCAGAGCACGTCTGATTGCCGGCCAGCAGAGTATTCGCCAGCGACTGCCAGTGGTACTGCGAAACCGTGCAGTTGTTCTGCAACGTGTAATAGATGTTGTCGCTCGCATCGACAGAAAGACTATTCGGCCCAATCGACCCCTTATAGACCGACGTGATGATGCCGCTCACGGCGTCCACGCGACGAACCTCCATATCCTGATAGTCGGCAATGTAAATATCGCCGGCCGAATCAAGAGTCACGCCAATCGGAAAGTTCAAACTCGCAGAGATCGCCGGCCCATTGTCGCCGTTATTAGAAGGCGGCGCATTGAGCGGCCCACCCGCAACGGTATAGATATCGCCCTGCACCGGGCTGGTCAGCCCCGGCACAGTACCTGCGTTATAAACAACACGCACAGCGTTGTTATTGCTGTCGGCTATATAGAGATTGCCGTTACCATCCACGGCAATGCCAGCGGGATAAGCAAGTAACGCCTGCGTAGCTGGATCACCATCGCCAGCGAAGCAGCAACCAGCCGTATAGGGCGTGTTCAGCGTGCCTGCCACCGTGTTGATGATGCCCGTGCTTGCACTCACCATACGCACGGCCTGGTTGTTGGAGTCCGAGATATAAAGATTGCCAAACTGATCGAGCGCAAGTCCAACAGGGTTGCTAAGCGCAGACTGCGTAGCAATCACGCCATCCGTTCCAGCTCCACCGTTAGAGATCCCGGAGCTAGGCGCAATACCTGCGATGGTGTAGATGTCTCCAACCACAGGGTTCGTCACATTCGGAATGCTGCCCGCCTTGTAAACAACACGGACGACGCTGTTGCCCGCATCCGCAATGTAGATATTGCCGGGAACATCCATGGCGATAGCGGCGGGTGTCATGAAGAGCGCAGCCGAAGCCGGCCCTCCATCACCACCAAAGCCAGCCTGAGGATTCACGTCCGTGCCAATAACATCGGAGATGAGACCAGGCGAGATAACCCCCTTAGGCCCGGTAGCCGAGCCGGAAAGAACATAGCTCTGCTCCGCGCTGGCTCCAAGCACCTGATCGTAGTAACTGATGTTGAGTATCCCGTTGCGGCCGATAGGAACAGGCGAACTCGCATGGCCGGGGAACTGCGGAGTAAACGCAATGTTGATCGTGCAAACCGTCCCGGCAGGCAGAGACCCCGAAGGGTTAGCGCAACCGGTAATGCTGCTCAAAACATAGTCATGGTACCCTGCGGCAATCTGCGGATTAAGCCCGACGGTAGGCGACGTAATATTGAGCGTCAGACCAACCGTCGAAGTCTGGCCAAGTTGCGTCACCGGGAAGACCTGGTTGGTCAGCTGTACCGTCTGTGCGCGCGCACCCAACAGCGACGCAAAAACGACGCAAGCCAGCCGCAAAAACGCCCGCGCGCGACCGCAATTTCTGCGCTCTTCCCCAGCCCTGCCCGAATTGGCCCTCTCGTCTAGCATCGCCTTTCCTTTCTTTCGTTTAGCCGCGGCACTGTGACGAAAAAGTTAGGAAAAGCTCAACGTGACGGTAACCGTGATGACCTGGTTTGCAGTCACCGCAAGAGGCCCTCCCGGAATGTTCGTTGAGGTCAGAGATCCGGCCCCAACACTCTCATTCGTCACATTGTTCGTGCAGCCCGAAGGAGCAATATCTCCCGTCTGAAACGCGGTATACGTCCCCGAGAAACGATAGCTGTTGAGCGAAGACGCACCCGGAACACAAAGAGCCACATAGGTTTGCACCGCCGAGATCGAAGTGAGGTTATAGCTGGACAACACCACAAAGTTCCCGGAAAGCACAATGTTCACGCTCGGACTGAAAGACACCGAAGTCGTAAGGCCTTGCTGGGCGCTGGCAAACTGAGTCTGATCCACATTGCTGTTCAACGCAGTACCCGCGACAGCAAACGGAAAGCAGTGAATCCCAGCAGGCACCGGAGCCTGCGCACCATTGCCTATGTTGCAGAAAGAAGATGTATCTAACCCAGTCGTAGTACCCGAGATAAAGGCAATCCCCATACCGCCCGGAGCAACAACACCAGACAGCAACGACGCCAGCACCTGGTCTCCAGACAAGCTTCCCCCGCCTGTTACCAGCGAGTTGTTGAACTCGCGACGCTCGACAAGCTTCCCTTCGGCACTCTTCAGTTCGAGCACCCAGCGACCATGAACCTTGATGCCCTCGGTGCCGGCTTTGCCCGGCTTCGTCGTCTCTTCTTCCTCAACAGCTCTGGACACAGGAGCGGATGTAGCAACAGCTTGTGCCGTGAAAACCCCGCTCTTCGTCGCGGTCGCTTGAGCAAACCCGCTGTGGTCGGCAGACAAGATAGCGAAGAACGCGCACGCGCCAAGCAACCAGCGTACAGGATGCGATTTGTACTGCTTTAAGCTTCGTTCCATATTGAGCCTCATCGTGGTGTTTACGGAGTTGAGTTCTTGATCGTCGAACGCACGTGCTAGCTAGTCCGGAGGGTCTGGCGACGACGGACCAGAGTCTAAAGCAGGAGATGGCTCCGGACGTCCCAACTCTGAAGCGAGTCCATCAGACGTTTGCTCTCCCGAGCCAGTCGCCGATGCACTGCCACCACTCGGATGGGACACCCTCGTAGAAACCCACTCCTGCTCGACCGTGATCTCGATCCGGCGAAAAGGCTCCAGCCTCTGAACCTGCCCCTTCTCGGGGATATCTGACGGGGACGACCTGGACCGAAACAGTCTCATCGCTTGCCTCCGGAGTCTTGCGGGTCATGAAACTGAACCGCACTACATCACAAGCCGCGATAAAACGGGGTCAAAAGATACCAAAAGTTATGAAGAGATCTATCCACCTAAAAATCAGCTACTTAGCCCAGCCGAACATCTCTACCGATCAAGTTTCACAAGCTCTGCCTTCGCCGATTTGAGGAGCGGGAGATCCGAATCGGCATCCTTCCAAAGCTCTAGAAAGCTTTCGTACTCGGTTCGAGCGGCTGAAGAATTGCCGGCCAGAGCATACGTTCTCGCCAGGCCAAGATGCGCCAGGGGATAAGACATTGAAGTAAGCCCAATGCCGGGATTAGCAAGAATTTTCCGATACTCTGCCACAGCCATGTCCCATTGTTTGGCCTGTAGATAGGCGTCGGCCCTTAACATCGGGACATCGTAATTTGCCAATTCGTAGGGTCTGGCACGTTCCAGTGTCGCCACAGCGTCAAGCGGCCTGCCTTGCTGAACCTGCAGGATCGCGCGCGCTTCAGGGAGGAAGAGGAAACTCATCTTGGTTCCCGCATTGGACTTGTTATCTGTCACGAAACGCGACGCGGCGGAGACATCCCCCATCCGCGAGCGAAGCAGCATAAGATCAGGGTCGTCCGAAGCCGGTTTGCGTAGCCCAGCCAGGGTGCTCCGCGCCGCAGTCAGTAAGCCGAACGCAACCTCCTTTTGAGCCTGATCAATCAGAATGCCGTTCGAGGTTTCAGGCAGGTTATTGCGCTCTGTAATGGCGTACGCCTGGCTCAACCTCTGGATTGCTTCCTTGTATTTCCCCACAGAAGCCATAGCGTCCGCCTCAGAGTCGAGGAAAAACCAGTCGTCCGAATGTTGATCCAACCATGCTCTGGCTTCGGCCGGGCCTTTCGTATCATTCTCGACGAAGGCAATGTTGAACAGCCACGCATTCAGACCTGAAGACTTTTTGCTGCGCTCAACCGCCAGTTGCCCGATGCGCTTGGCGTCGGCGAACCGGCCTGCGCACATGTAGGCACGCGCTAAAACGCTATAAGTAATCGCGCGTTCCGGCCCCAGTTTCAGGGCCTGCTCCCCGGCGACGATCGCAGCAGGATATTGACCAAGTTCATTGTCATTGTTCGCTATATCGAGCCAGGGCACCCAGTCATGCGGATACGTGGAGGCCCACGTCCTATACATCGTATTGGCCTGCAGGAGGTCTCCCACGGCGCCGTCATAGTAGTGCGCCTGAATCGTCAGTTTTTCTTTCTCGCTGACCCGCCCACTTAGCTCGAAAGCCTTCCGGTAGTAGTGAGCTGCAAGAGCAGATTCACTAAGGTTGTAGTAGTCCGTGGCCAACGAACCATAGGCCATCGCGAACTGCGGGTCGAGTTCAATGGCACGTTGATAGAGCGGCATCGTCTCCGTTTGATCTTTTCCCTGCGCCTGCAGATATCTACCCACGGAGTAAGCTTTCAGCGCCTCAAGAGACGGCGTCGTCGCCTGCGTGATCGGAACCTCATAGCTTTGCACGGACTCGGCAGACTCGCCCAAGCCTTCGCGAACATGGCCAGCCACGGAATCCAGCGCGCCAAGCACCTTCGCCTTGCTCGTAGCCTCTGCTTTCGCTGCAGTAATCGTCTTCCCGGTATTGCAGTCAACCGCTTCCAGGGTCAACAGATAGTCGTCGCTTACGCTGGAGATGCTCGCTGTCAGCAGCACCTGCCGGTTGGTGCGCTCGCATACTTCTTTTGCGATATCGGGCGTGATTGCGGTATCGCTTTTGCGCCCCATCATCTGCAACGTCGCCACAGTTTCACGTTCGCTCAACACATCCATATAAGGAGACTGCTCGAGGGCAATCTCCAACGCCCGTTTCAAAGTGCGATCGAAGCTGACGTCCCCGGTTGTATTGATAAAGTCAGCCAGCACGATCTGGCTATATTCACTTTGGAGCGGCTTACGCCGGAGCAATCTTCCCCCTGCCCACGCCGCAAGAACAAGTATCCCTGCCGCACCAAGCATGTAGAGAATTACGCGAGCCGGCCCCAGCGAGTTCTTAGCCGGTAACCCCGATTCTTCAATCACAACACGTGTGCGGCTACGCATGGCATGTTGCACGATTTCACCGGTATTCTCCGATAAAAGCGTTGGCTCAGCCGACTTGAGCTCCTGAACAGATTCCGTGAACTGATACCCGCGCCCCGAAATCGTCGCAATATAGTCTGATTTGTCCCCAAGCGCTTTACGCAGGCAGGCAATCTGCTGGGCAAGATTTTTCTCTTCTACAAAGGATCCGGGCCACACGGCCTTCAATAGTTCGTCCTTCGTTACCACTTCTCCGGCATGAGTCGCAAGATAGGTCAGCAACTCAAATGCCTTCGACCCCAAAGGCACGCGTAAACCCTGCCGCTCCAGCACATGCGCGCCGAGCTTCAGCTGGAACTCACCGAAGTGGTAGATGCGTTTGTTTGTCAGAGACATGGCTGAAGCTCAAAACCGATTCAGATCCCTCATGGACAAATGAGGACGCCAACGACGTTTCTATCGATTGCCCTTGATTAGCAACATAGCAAGGGCACTTCACAAGACTGCCCGCCTAAATGTATCAGCAACCAGTTCCTAGAACGAAGACAAGAATCCCTCCCACAGCCGAAATATCCAAAAATAATACCCAAAAAGCCAAAGGGAGAGAGTCCGGACAGCCCGCACCGGCACAGACGGGCGAATCCTAGCCGCTATCATTTCGTCAACGGGTACCTTTCCATCTTTAGTCTCGATAGTTACTCTCTAATTCAATTATGCTTTTGCTACATGGATTTTGAAAACATCAAGACATTTCTCGAAGTTTGGCACCAAAAGAGCTTTTCACGTGCTGCCGAGACACTAGGAATCACACAGCCGGCCGTATCGGCTCAGATTCGGTCACTGGAAAAAGAGATTGGGGAGCCGCTTTTCGACCGTAAAGGGGGCAGAGTAACGTTTACTGCCGCCGGACGTGTCTTCGAACCCTTCGCGGAAAGGGCGTTGGAGTCCCAACGACACGTAATGATGATGATCGCGGAGCAGAGACGCTCACCCCGAGGTGAGATTTCGCTCAGTGCACAGGAGACGACTAGCCTTTATGTGCTGCCGAAGATCTTCGTTGAGTTTCAGCAGCAATATCCAAAAGTAGGCCTTCGAATTATCCGCGAGGAGCGTTGTCGCATTCTTGAGTCGCTAGTCAACCGCGAGGTTGATTTTGGAGTTGTGTCCTTGCCAGTCAAGGACAAACGGTTCATGGTCGAGACGATCCACGAAGATGAACTGCGCCTTACTGTCCCAACCGGCCATCCGCTCTGTCAGATCCAGAATCCCACAGCAAAAGATCTTTCGATGCACCGCTTCCTCTTGCCAAAGCTTGGACGTCAGCGGGAGCGTCTGTTGAACGTCTTCCGGATGGAGGATGTTCACCCACGGGCCGTCATGGACGTCGAGAGCACCGAGTTGATGAAACGTTTTGTTACCGCAGGGCTCGCCGTCGGTTTTCTACCCACAGTCATGATCGCAGAAGAGCTCAAAGCTGGGACGATCCAGATTGTGCCCACCCCTTCTATCCGGTTCTCTCGGAATCTTGCACTTCTTTATTTGAAAGACAAAACACTAACAAAAGCCGCAAAAGCCTTCCTCGAAATTGCAATTGGAGGAGTCAGAAACGCCTCCTTGGACTAATGGCAATATAGTTCCCTGATCTTTGCAATAGAAGAGACTAAGTAACAAGACCGTTTGGCTTCCGCCAGACGGTTTGTCTTTTTGGAGCACATAATGCAAACCAAAGAACGCTATTGCGGCCTTCACGATCAAGGATGCAGAGAACCTACAGGATTTTGCAAGCCTAATGCGTCAAATTAGAGATGCTTGTAAGTCCGATTGCTTCTGATAAAACCTGCGATCTTCTGTGCTAGCAAAAAATACAGACTTCTAGGAATATTTCTCGCCAGAATGAAATATTTTATTGGAGATATCAGCAAATCTGGGGAACTGGCGTATAAAGCGCACTCGAAGTAGTTTCCTGGCGAGCAGCGACAACACTTTTGATAATGCTCCCTATCGACTTCCGTAATAGCCAAATTCTACGGTTTATTTCGGAAACCCCACATGCTATACCCAAAACATACCAAAATTCTTCCCGGCCGATTCGTTTGCGGGGCCCCTTCAGAAGCTGGGAAGCCTCTGTCTTCTATACCGATTTTCACTATCCATCGCCGTTCCACCGAAAGGTAAGACGAATCTATGTCACGACTGGAAATGAGCTTTATGACGAGGTCTACTGTTCTTTTCTCATGTGTTCTTATGGGCTTGTCCTTGAGCTCCACGCTGCTAGCGCAGGAGACAAGTGCACCCACTACGCCTCCGCCCGCAGCAGCCACTGCTGCGCCAGCGGCTGCAGCGGCACCAGCTGCTCTTGCCATCTCCGCCCCCGCTGCAGCTCCTGAACCGAAGTTTCTCGCCAAAAGCTATATCAGCGTGAGTGGCATTCTAGATGGCTACTATAACTTCGACGCGAACCATCCTGGAGATGGTGATACACAGTTGCGTAACTTCGACATCCGAGCCAATACCGTATCTCTGACCGAAGCCAAGATTGTCCTCGCGCACGATCCTGGACCGTTTGGCATCCGGGCTGACGTTGGTTTTGGCTCGGCACTGGATACCATGCACCCTGCTAACCCTTCGGGAACCGGCTTGAAGTACGTCGAACAGATGTACGTTTCTCTCAAGCCAGCGAAATGGAAAGGGTTTCAGGCGGACTTCGGCCAGTTCGTCACTTCAGCCGGTGCCGAAGTAATCGAATCCGGCGATAACTGGAACTATTCCCGCTCACTGCTCTTTGCTTTGGCAATTCCCTACTATCACTTCGGCCTACGTACCAGCATGCCGGTCACTTCCACGATCACCGCCGGCGTACAAGTAGTCCAGGGATGGAATAACATCTTCGACAATAACTCCGGAAAAACTATCGGCATTACCGCCGTACAGGCCAAGAAGTACTACACCTTGAGCGGAAACTACTACGTAGGCCCGGAAAACAACAATACCGACCACGGTTACCGCAACCTGATCGACAGCACGCTGTTGCTTACTCCGACTGCGAAGTTCAATGCGTACATCAACTATGACTACGGCCAGAACCGCAATGCCAATGCCACCAACACTGGAATAGGAAGCCTCGAGCACTGGCAAGGCATCGCAGGTGCCGCACACGTACAGGCCACCTCTAAGCTCACGGCAACGGTTCGCGCAGAATACTTCTCAGATCCGAATGGCTTCTCTACTGGCTTGGTCCAGAAACTAAATGAAGTAACACTTACGGGCGACTATCTCTTCTATCCCGGAATTTTGGTCCGTGCAGAGTACCGTCATGACCACTCCAACGAGTCATACTTCCTGAAGAACAACAACCCAACGTTGGTAGACGGACAATCTACCTTCGAATTGTCCCTGATTGCCTTCTTCGGACCTAAAACTTAACGAGTTACTCCATCACTTAGTAACTCTTACTTTTTATCAAATGGAAACCCTGCCGCCGCTCTCAGAGTGCGACAGGGTTTTTTTAGCGATGGCAACAAATACACCACAACTCTTCAAAGGACGTCTGTCAGCAAAACAATAGCTCTACTTCTATAGACATTGGATACTACACAGAACTGGCTAACTTTCCTGGCTACAACCTGCCTCAGGCCTCTACCCTTCCTCATGTGCCTCCCCGCCAAGCACTTCGAACCCAACCCCAAGACCTTGCCCGCCAAGCAGTAACCGCTAGGGCGTGAATTACTACTGAACCGTCATCCATCTACCAAGACTGTCATCCTGAACGAAGCGTCTTGCGACTTTATGCAGGACGCGCAGTCGAAGGATCCGCTATGCAGCTTAGACAAGCAATACAGTCACCAGCTTTCGGGCACGATACCCTCACTGGAGTACCTTCATAACGAAAAAGACCGCCCGGGCAGGGCGGTCTTTTTCGTTATGCCTTACAGAAGCAGGTTACAGAGCAGAATCGCCCCGCTCGTGGTTGCGAATACGGATGGCATCTTCTGCCTTGAACAGGAAGATTTTGCCGTCTCCGATCTCACCAGTAGCAGCGTTTTCAAGAATAGCGTCAACAAGGGCTTCAACGCGTTCGTCAGGAACGACGATCTCGAGACGCAATTTGGGGACGAGATTGATCTCATACTCTCGACCTCGGTAGTTTTCGCTGTGACCTTTCTGGCGTCCATGTCCCCGAACTTCAGAGACAGTTATGCCGTCTATGCCAATTTGAGCCAAAGCATCCTGCACTTTATCGAATTGGCTCGGTCGAATGATCGCTTCTACTTTCGTCATTGTTTTCCTCGCTTGATCTGTAATTCACGCGTGAGAAAGCTATTTCTGAGTACCGGAAGGGATACCCGAGGGGGTGCCGAGCGTCGTAATTACGTACTCGGGATAAGCGGAGATGCCGTGCTCGTGGAGATCGAGACCGTATAGCTCGCCTTCGCGGGAAACGCGCAGGGTTCCGGTCAAGTTCACCAGCCACATCACTAACATAGCCACCGCAAAAGTGGAGAGGGTAATGATGGCGCTACCGATAAACTGAGCCTTGAGCAGCGTCCAACCGCCATGATAGAAGAGGCCAGTAAGCGGAGCGCTGTTGTCCGGTGCCGTGGGGCCAGTGGCGCCGTACTTACCGACAGCGAAGAGACCCAGCGACAACGTTCCCCAGATACCGCAGATGCCGTGTACGGGGACTGCGCCAATGGGATCGTCGATACGCAGATACTCGAGCAGCTCGACACCGAACACCACAATTACGCCAGCAACTCCGCCGAGAATGATGGAGCCAGTCGGGCTAACCCAGTAGCAAGGGCACGTAATCGCAACCAGGCCGGCCAGGAAGCCG
>Ga0302312_10002255_pt1 | contig 11307 bp, 8 predicted proteins | sample III_Palsa_N2_1_FD_200529 | JGI IMG/M metagenome (GOLD analysis project Ga0302312, IMG submission 200529) | Peat permafrost microbial communities from Stordalen Mire near Abisko, Sweden - III_Palsa_N2_1 | ecosystem: Environmental > Terrestrial > Soil > Palsa > Peat permafrost | place: Sweden...
GGCCGAGCCCTCGGCAGAATATTTGATCGCATTGGACAGCAGGTTATTCAGCACGTTGCGCAGCAGCTGCGCATCCACCATTACAGTCCGCGGTTCTCCCTCCGTATGAAGATGCACTACCTGCCCCGCTTTCCGGGCTTCCTCCATATCATGTATCGTCTCGCCAACCAGCTGGACAAGATCAGTTTCCACCGGGCAATTCTCGATAATGCCATCTTCCAGCTTTTCAAGAGAAAGAAAATCGTTGAGGATCTGTTTGAGATTGTTGACGTTGGACTTGATCCGATGGATATGCTTCAGGCGTTTGTCCTGCTGCTCCGTCTCCGGGTATTTTTCAATCAGCGAGACCGAAGACAGAATGACGCTCAGCGGCGTCTTGAACTCATGGGATGCCAGGGATACGAAGCGTGATTTCATTTCATTTAACTCCTTTTCCCGCCGCAAGGTCTCCAGCATGTCCTGTTCGGCTTTCTTCTGATCGCTGATATCGCGGGTGATCTTGGCAAACCCTTTCAAGACGTTTTTGTCGTCATAAATGGGCGTGAAGACCACGTCGGCGTAAAAGATCGAACCGTCCTTGCGTTTCCTCAGCCCGATGCTTTCATACCGGCCTTCCTCCAGCGCGCGGCGCAGGTTCAGGTAGGGCTCGCCGCGCTGGTTGTCTTCATCGGTATAAAAGACGGAAATAGGCTGACCGATGATCTCGGCTTGAGTATAGCCCTTGATTTGCTGCGCGCCTTTATTCCAGCTCATGACGCGTCCCTCCGGGTCGATCATGAAGATCGCGTAGTCTTTCACATGCCGTACCAGGAACTCGAATCGTTGTTCCAGTTCTTCCCGGTCGCTGGCAGCGGCTCTCCGGCTCCTGAAATGGAAAAGGACAAAAAGCAATAAGGCTGCGACCAGCAGCCAGATGCCCAAACCCAGCGGAAGGCTGATGTGTTCCCGCGGATCCAGTACAGCGATCAGGAGCAGCACGAAGCTGCCGGCAAACAGTCCGCCCAAAAGAAAATAAATCGTTCGCCGGGAATGGGCCATAAACCATGAAAATACTACAAATTCCTGTTACTCACCCGAAGGTGCCTCTGCCCACTTTGCAATCCGCATTCGATGGTCCTTAACGGTGTGCAATAAAAACCGGTACCCGTTGGCCGCGTATGACATCTTCCACAAAACTCCGCTTGCCGAGGTACGACACCGTCGACCGCCCGAATGACCCGCTGACCAGCAGCACATGCCGCTTTTCACTGATCCAGGTGGCAAAGTATTCCCGGGCAGGGAAGTGCAGTTTGGAAAAGCTCATGCTGTTGAATTTCAGCCGGCTAAATTCCTGCAGGCTCGCCAGATCGGGAATGTTGTCCGTAACATCGTCATGCACGTACAGGATCTCTGTCGGCAATTCGGTCAACCCGGGCAGCAGATAACAGAACTGTTTGATGGCATAGAGACTTTCCCGGCTGCCGTCGTAGGCCATGAAAAGATGCTCGGGCACACTGAAATTTTCCGGGACGACCAGCACCGGGCATTCTGCGTCATGCAGCGCTTCACGCAGGTACGGGAAGTCTGCACTGATCAGCATCAGATCCGTAAAACGGCTTTCCTTGATCAGCACGTCCCTCCTCCATTCCTCGTCATGGTCATGCACCGAATGGGAAATAAATTGCTGCTCGCACTGGCGGGCGAAAAGCATCTTATGTGTAGTGATCATTTCCTTTTCATTGTCCTCCAACTCCAGGATGGGCGTCAGATCAACACCCGATGCCGTCGCCGCCAGGGCGGAATAGTCAACGGGCATGAAGAACAAGGCCCGGGCATGCACGCGCTCATACTCCTGCATCGCTCCAAGAAAGCCAAACGGCCCCTCTGGAAAGTGATGCCCCGCCCCGACGATAAGTATCTGTTTCATAGCAAAGTTGTTAATTATTGTTTAAAGGTATCGGTGCCGGCGCAGCCGTTTTCTGATCACCGTCATTCAACATGATGATTTTGAACAGGCTCTCCGGTCGTCAGCCCAACTCACGAGTGAATCTCACAGCCTCTCGTCCATCCCCCTTCATTTTTATTACCGAAAATGGATACATTCATATGGATAATGACGGATTCTTCATCTACTTCAGAATAATTCAATGACCCAAACAATTTCTATGAAATGGCTGAACGCAAGTATCTTGATTGGCTTTTTGATCATCGCTACCAGCGACACATGGCCCCCGGCCGCTTCAGATACCCGCTCTCCCGCCACTCCCGCCCTCCGTCCTCCCGCCGCTCTAGCACCCCGTCCTCCCGCCGCCTCTCCAGCTGAAAAACGCGGCCAGTTATTCGTTTCTCATTATGAAAATGTACTCGGCACCTCGATGGAATTGAAGGTCCTGGCGCCCTCCGAAAGAGAGGCTTCCCTGGCGGAAAAAGCCGCTTTGAAGGAAATCGCCAGATTGGGCAGGATATTGAGCGGCTATGATACGGCCAGCGAGTTCAGCCATTGGCTGCATACTTCCGGTCAGCCTGTAAAGGTATCACCCGAACTGTTTGAAGTACTGAACCTTTTCGACGAATGGCGGACTCGCACCGGTGGTGCATTGGATGCCTCCGCCGAAGTGATCACCAGGCTCTGGCGGCAGGCTGCTAATCGCGGGCAGGTTCCTGACCAGCAAGAATTGGCCAGGGCCGTGGCCGAAGTTCAGCAGCCTCATTGGCGGTTGGATTCACTCAACAAAACGGCCACCCATCTAAGCCAGGCGCCATTGATGCTGAATTCGTTTGCAAAAAGCTATATCATTAGGCGCGCCGCGGATGCTGCTATGGCTGCCTCCAACGCCCGGGCCACAGTCGTGAATATTGGCGGTGACCTGGTTGTATCCGGCGATTGGAAGGAGACGGTCCAGATCAGCGATCCGAAGGCCGATGCGGAGAATGACGCGCCTATAGATCGGCTGCTGATCACCAATGAGGCAGTCGCAACGAGCGGCAATTACCGCCGCGGCGAACAAATAGGTGGTCATTGGTATTCCCATATCGTGGATCCCAGGACAGGACAGCCTGCCGATGCGGTGATCAGCGCCACAGTCGTAGCCCCGCGTGCCACAGATGCGGGAGCCCTGGCTACCGCTTTCAATGTACTAAGCTCTGATGAAAGTGTCCGGCTGGCTTCAGGCTTGCCTGGAGTGGAATATCTTATCATCACCAGGTCGGGCCAGCGTATCGCCAGCCCCGGCTGGCATGCCCTGGAAGCCCCTGCCTCCCCCGCAAACGCCGCCTCCGGACCCTCGACAGGCACCGCTACCGCGGCGTCTCGGCCTCCCTCCGGAACCGCGGCATCCCCCGCGTCCCCCGCAGCATTCGCCGACGACTTGGAATTAGTCGTCAACCTCGAAATCAACCTGCAGAAAGAAGGCTTCTCCAAAAGGCCCTATGTCGCCGTATGGGTGGAAAATCAGGACCACGCTGCTGTCCGGACCATAGCGGTCTGGCACGGAAGCGACCGGTATCTTCCGGAGCTTAAATCCTGGTATCTCAAATACAGGGGTCTGTACGAGACGGATAAAGCTGCCCTCAGTACGGTGTCCAGCGCGACCCGTTCCCCCGGAAAATATACCCTCAAATGGGATGGCAAAGATGATCAGGGAAATCTCGTCAAGCCGGGAACCTATATCATCAAGATCGAGGCCACCCGCGAACATGGCAACTATCGGCTGATACGCCAGGAACTGGTATGCAACGGAACCCCTCAGCATATCGATTTACCGGGTAATGTCGAAATCGCATCCGCATCCCTCGATTACAGAAAAAGAACCGTTGGCAACTGAGAAGGCCGTCATACCAACTGATGCCGCCATCGGGCAGTCCGATATCGGGCAGTCCGCCTCTGTGCAGCCCGCCTCCGCGAAGTCCGCGCGGTTGACCTGGCGCCGCCGGATATCCACCCTGTCACGATGGCTGCATATCTATTTGTCCATGGTCAGCTTTGCCCTCGTTTTCTTTTTCGCTGTGACCGGCCTGACCCTGAACCACGCGGACAAATTCGGCGACCAGGTACAGACCCGGCAGGAAAAGGGTCAACTCGACCCGCATTGGGTGAATTCACCGGATACGCTGAAAATTGCAAAGTTGCAGATCGTGGAGTATTTACGCAATAAGCATGGAATTAGGGCTGCTATGAGTGATTTCCGGATCGACGATCAGCAGATCGGGGTGTCTTTCAAAGGCCCGGGCTACGCCGCCGATGCATTTATTGACAGGACCACGGGCGCCTACGATCTCACCATGACCAGCGCCGGTTTCATAGGTGTCATCAATGATCTGCACAAAGGCCGGGATACCGGCCGGGTATGGTCAGCAGTCATCGATATCGCCGCCATCCTCATGACGCTGGTCTCGCTCACGGGTATGGTGCTGCTGCTGTATCTCCGGAAGAAACGGCTCAGCGGGCTGATCGTGGCTGCGCTGGGCTTGCTGGTCGCGTATGTCATTTATAAGATATGGGTAAATTAACGATCATAGCCGCTTCCATGGGCCTTTGCCTTCTGGGTGCCCTGTCATCCACCGCACAGGCTCCCCCCACTGTCCAGACATCGCAGCAGGATTCGGCGGCAACTTCGCATATCCGGCTGTCTGTGCAGCAACTGCAGGCATACTCCGGATACTTTCAGTTTACAAGATATGATAAATGGGTCTTACAGGTTAAGTCCGCGGAAGGTGGTATAATGGTCAAATCGCTTTGGCTGGGGGACGAAGTCAGGCTGACTCCCCTGTCGGACTCCACGTTCTTCTGCCCGCACGGCTTCGGTGGGGATTCCATGACGGTTACCTTTGGAAAGAAAAAGAACAAGGAAGGCGAGTATGAACAGCTGGCGCTAGGGGATATTCCGTCGTGGGTTAGGGTATATGGCTACAAACCCTATGAACCTGTGGCCATCAGGCTTACTCCCGAGCAATTGAAAGCCTTTGAAGGTCTTTATCAGGGGGTCCCAGACAGCGGATTGCTGATGTTTATAAAGGCGAAGCCGGAGGAAAATAAATTGCTTGCCATGAGATTGTGGGCCAACGCTGAATTCGAGGCCATACCGGATTCAGCCTTGCACTTTTTTGAGCGGGAAAACCTCACCTATACCCTTCAATTTAAAAAGGGACAGGGAGGCTCCATTAGTGAGTTGACCTTTGCTGATGTTAATCATTTTGCTAAAGTGAACAGCCCATCCCTCACACCTGCCAGGATGAAAACCTTCGAAGGAAAATACCGGCTCAAAGAAGATCCGGACAACCTCATCCTGATCACCGCCCATGATCTCAGCCTGGTCATCAAGCAGCTGTGGGACGGGAAAGAGACCATCGTGGATCCCCTGGCCGATTTTTTCTTTTATAACAGCGCACGGAAATATTCTGCGGCTTTTCGAGAAGACCAGTCCGGAGCCATCACCGGGGTACTGGTCCTCAACAAAGATCTTTTTGAAAAGGTGAAAGATTAAAACATTTGTAAAATGAACCATCTTATGACCAAAACTGCTCCAGCCTTCCGTTCCGGATTGGCCGCCTTCGCGCCCGCATTGGCCGCCCTCCTTATCGTATTAGCCGCTTTCTCCTGGTTTCCTGCCGCAGCACAGGATCGCGAACCCGCCCAGGACACCAATAATGCCATCCAACTGCCGCCCGGCCGGTTGAAAGCCTTCGAAGGCTATTTCCAGTTTTCCCAATCAAAGGACCAGGTGATCCAGGTCAAAATGGTCAGGGATACACTGGTGGCCAGGCTACTTTGGAATGGAGTGGAGATTCATATCGTACCGGAATCGGATTCGGACTTCCACAATGTCGAGCCGGTGGAAGGGCGGACCATACCTATAATGTTTAGGCAGAACATCAAAGGCATCTATTCATCGATGTACTTGTTCGACCTACAGAGGGCGTGGAACCGCATAAATGACTATAAACCGCTGGTGCGAGCGGAAATCGCCCATACGCCTCAGCAACTGAAAATATTCGAAGGGATTTACCGGGGTCAGGACAACCGATCGTTTATCGGCATCTCGGAGAAGGAAAATAGACTGGTGCTGCATCAGTTTTGGGATGGTAATGACATCGAGTTCGTGCCTGATTCGGCGCTGCACTTTTTTAACAAACAGCAATTGCTGTTCACCCTGCAGTTCATTAAAGAGCCTGATGATTCTATCTCCGGGATGGTAGCCTTTGGCAGGGACGTTTGGAAGAAGGAGAAGCATTTATCGCTGACGCCGGACCAGGTCAAGGTATTCGAGGGCAAATATCAGCTTAAAGAAGACCCGGATAATATCATTCAGGTGACGGCATCCGGTATGAACCTGGTCGTCCGGCAAATGTGGGATGGAAAAGAGACCGTTGTCAGTCCCGTGACGAATTTTCTCTTCTACAATAAGGATAAGGCATATCCGGTAACGTTCAGGAAAGATGATTCGGGCGCTGTTACCGGGGTCGTCATTCTGGGGAACGACTATTTCGAAAAACTGAAGAACTGACCAAAAGACAAGAACTGATCAAAAGTAAACAACCGAGCAAAGGTCATCAACCGATCATCGATGGTCCTGCAACAGCTCGCGGATGCCTGCTTCAACCGCCCGGTGAGTAAGTCCATGCCGGTTGAATATCGTCGCGGCGGAATCGTCAGCATCATTCAGAATGGAAAGCAACAGATGTTCAGGCTCAACCAGCGGCTTCTTCCCGGCCGAGGGAGATGACCTCCTTGAGTAGCCTTGAAAATTGATTTTTCATGTCGTTATTGTTTTAACCGCCTAAGGTTGCATTTCTATGTTTTTTTGTGCTGCAGCAATTTCTTCCCCGCCCGGCTGCGCCAGGCCTCGGCCAGCAATGCCGACAGCTCCGTCCTCTCGACCTTCCCCAGGTTCACCAGCACATAAGGGTAATTTTTGTAATGGTCCGTAATGAAGAAAGTGACACTATTCCGGCTGGTCCATTCATCCCTGTCTGGCGTAAACACTACCAGCGTCTCGCCATCTTCTTTCATCCGGGCCAATAATTTCTTGCTTACATAAAATGCCGGGGTGCCATAGCAGGTGTCTTCAGAAACGCCAGGAAATGGCATCATGAGAAGTCTTATCACGGAAAGAAATCCTTCCTTGCCTCTTTTCATGCACAAATACTTTCCAGCTAAGATATTCCCTAATTGACAATTTTTCTCCAGATTGTCATGCTATTTTTATAATCTGTAGCACTCGGCTAAGATGAACGAACTAAGGAAAATAGCATATAAGGTTCTTCTACTGATTTGGGACATACTGGTCTTTGCGTACCAAATCGTCAGAAAAATCATTTTGCCCAACCGCCGCCGGAAAGGTAATGTGCTGTCGAGCCTCTTGACTTTCGCCGTAGGGCTGCTGGAACGGATCGTTTCATTTGAAAAAAGCCTATTACGCCAACCTGTAGTCTTCACACACAAATATGTAAGGCAAGCCTTGGTGATTGCGGCCGCCTTTCTATTTTTAATCTCTTCCTTTGAATGGACGGTGGGTCAACATCCTGTTTCACCGATCGATGAAATGCAGGCTGTTGCGGTTGACGAACCGACGGCAAAAGGCCCGGCGGTTATATCCCCACAGCAATTTACTGCAACCGCAGCTGTACCGGCGACTCCCCGGAATTTCTTTGCTCCCCGCCGCGTATCTTCTCCACCTAGGCCCTCTCTGTCCGAGAGATCTGTTACGGCCAAAAAATATCTCCGCTTAGGCATTTTACGCATTTGAGAACTGATGGATCGATGATGACGCCATACTCCGACATCCGGAATAAGGCAGTATAGGAATTCGAATATCTAAAATCAGTTGTTACAATGAAAGCATTTTTGGGGTTATTGTTAGTATTGGGGAAACCCCTTTTAGCCCAATACCATTTTGTCTTACATCTCAGTAACGAGGATTCGCATCAACCCATTGCAGGAGCGTCTGTAAGATTGAAAGGAATGAATAAAGGCGGAATAACCGACAGCACGGGCTTTGTCCGCATCGGCGACATGGATCGCGGCAGCTATGAATTGCAGGTCAGCTGCACGGGCTATTCCGCCAGGGAAATAAAATTGGACCTTCCGCTAAAGGGCAAAGATACCCTGCCCGTCACCCTCGAACAGGATATGGAGACGCTGGGAGATGTCATCGTCAGCTCCTCGCGAACGAACAGCCGCATCAAGGACCTGCCTACCCGGGTGGAGGTCCTGGGAACGGAGGATATGGAGGAGGAGACCTCCATGCACCCCAGCAATGTAGCCATGCTGCTGAGTGAAGCTTCGGGCATCCAGACACAACAAACATCTGTATCCTCGGGGAATGTGCAGATCCGGATATTGGGCCTGGATGGAAAATATACCCAGCTGCTCAAAGACGGGTTCCCGATCTACTCCGGTTTCAGCAACGGGCTCAGCGTAATGCAAATCCCGCCGCTGGACCTCTCGCAGGTTGAGTTGATCAAAGGCAGCTCTTCTTCGCTGTATGGTGGCGACGCGATCGCCGGTATCATCGATTTTATTTCTAAAAAACCTTCTGCCCACCCGGACTGGAACATACTTGCCAACCAGACCATGCGCGACGGCACGGATATGGGCAGCTTTTACACGGCCCGGGACCGGCATTGGGGCTTTACGCTCCTGAACACGTTTACCCACCAGTCACCTGTTGATATTGACAATGACGGTTTTACCGTGCTGCCCCGGCTGACGGCCTTTACGGTCAATCCAAAATTGTTCTGGTATCCCATGGACAGCACGACCGTCAGCCTGGCGGTCAATGCCACCTATGACAACCGGCTGGGAGGCGACCTTCAGGCAGTCAAATACGGCCCTACGCCTTCGCATCCTTATACCGAACATAATATCAGCAACCGCGATTACTACCAGCTGGAATATGTACAGCATTTGACAGCCGGACGTGTGCTGACGGTCCGCAACAGTACATCTTCTTTTAACCGCGACATCGGATTCATGAACTATACCTTTTCCGGCCGCCAGACATCCACTTTCACCGAGATCACCTCCCTTTTCAAATGGGGACAACATACGACGGTGACCGGCTTGGATGTCAACACCGACGACTTCACAGAGAACCTGCGAAAAGACAGCCTGATCCGCAATTATGATTTTGTCACCAGCGGAATTTTTGTTCAGGACGATTGGGCCTTGGGAAGGCGTTGGGTGATCGAGACCGGGATCCGCAACGATGACCAGAACCGGTATGGGAATTTCCTGCTCCCGCGTCTTTCTGTGCTGTACAGGATCACCCCTCAATGGAGCCTGCGCGCAGGCGGCGGGTTGGGGTACAAATCGGCAACGATCTTTGACGCCCAAACGGAGGAGACGGCGTATAAGGATGTATTGCCCATCGGAGATACCATCCGGGCGGAAAGATCCGCGGGACTTAACCTGGACCTGAGTTACACCGGGAGTATGTGGGAAGACGCACGCGTGACGATTGACCAGTCGTTCTTCTATACGGCAGTCGACCACCCGCTTGCACTCGACTCTCTCCCGCCCGATGGGGCCGGGACAGTTTTCACCTATTTCAGGAATGCCTCCCATCCCTATACGACAAGGGGCTTTGAGACCAGCCTTCGGCTTAGACAGGACGACTGGTCTTTGTTTGCCGGATATACCTATGTGGATGCCCGAACCGGCATAGCCTCGCTCCCGCATATCGCGCTGGCGCCTCAGAGTAAGGTGGTATTCGATCTCAGCAACGAAAAAGACAACGATTACCGGATCGCGCTGGAGGCATTTTATACGGGACCGCAATACCTGTACGACGGTACAAAGACCCGGGATTTTTGGGTGACGGGACTGTTGCTGGAAAAAGACATTAAAAGGGTGAGCGTAGTCCTGAATTTCGAAGACCTGACGGATACCCGGCAGACGAGGTTCGGGCCTGTCGTCATCCCCCCGTACACAAACCCCGCCTTTAAAGAAATCTATGCACCTTTGGAAGGCTTCATGGCAAACCTGGCAGTGAAGGTGCGCTTGCGCTAGGCCTCGCCCCGCCGCCCCACTCCCGGCAATGCCGCGTTATGCGTAATCGAACAGCCCCATGAAGCCAAAGTCCATGTGCAACTGCATATGACAATGGAATAAGGTTAGCCCGGGATTATTCGCAATGAAGTCAACCTCCATTTCCTGAAACCCTCCCAGCATGACCACGTCCTTCATAATCCCGGAGGTGGGTTTGCCGCCGATCCGGGTAATTTCAAAGCTGTGCCTATGGAGATGTATAGGGTGAAGATCGTCAGATGCGTTGCGCATCCTGAGGCGGTAACGTCTGCCTTCTTTTACATGCCACATGGGTTTCATATTCATCATATCGAAGGCCTCACCATTGATGGTCCAGCGGTTGAAGCCGCCCGCGGCAGCCTTTTGCTTGGCAAACAGCATATCGATGGTTTCATCGGGTTCCGCTGCCGCAGCGTCATGCCGGCCAAACAAGGTATAATCCCAGGTAAAAGGCCGGGGCTTTATCCATTGGGGTTTGCCATGCTGCCCCGCATACCGGACAACAACACCCATTCCATTGCCGCGGTCATCGTCTGCCAGGTCCCCCATGATCCAGACACCGGGATTATTCATTTCTACAATGGCAGAAATACGCTCCGCCGTGCCCAGCCACAGAACGGACACCGTCGCGGGATGGGGCACGGGATTCCCGTCGAGGGCGACGACCTTGAAGTGGTGCCCCGGCAGCGCCAGGCTGCGGATCTCCGTAGCGCTCCCATTGATGATATGGAAAAGGATGCGTTCGCCTTGCTTCACTTCTATGGGTTTGCCATGCCCCAGTTGGTGACCGTTGATCGTAAATACTTTGTATCCTACTTCGTACCCTTTGGGCAGCTTGGCGGATAGCTTTTCGGCTTTGTCCTGCATGGCTTTTAGTTCCGGGATCTCTTTGCCGGCCAAAAAATCCATGGCCATGTCGCCGCCGCGCATGAAGTAGGGCTCGAATTCTTTCAGCATGATAAATTCTTCCCGGTCATAATGCAACTGGTCTTCGCGACCATAGTGCAACGGCAAACTGGCTGCGCCGCTGCCCTGATCAGACTGAGCGGCGGGTTCAATATATATGGGCCCGACCTGACCGCTGTATTGACCGGCGCTCAGATCGCCGCCTGCGATGACATGAGTATGGTAAAACCGCAGCCCTGACGGTTTGGGCACAAAGATTTCCCGGCGATGGCCATGCGGCGGGATATAAGGAGTCCCCTCTTCTGCCGACCCATCCACATCGACGGGAATGAATTGCCCGTGCCAGTGGAATTGCTCGGGGTGGTCGGTGTCATTATAGATATCGACGATGGTGC
>Ga0302312_10002258_pt1 | contig 11299 bp, 11 predicted proteins | sample III_Palsa_N2_1_FD_200529 | JGI IMG/M metagenome (GOLD analysis project Ga0302312, IMG submission 200529) | Peat permafrost microbial communities from Stordalen Mire near Abisko, Sweden - III_Palsa_N2_1 | ecosystem: Environmental > Terrestrial > Soil > Palsa > Peat permafrost | place: Sweden...
AACGGGCAATTTCACCACATGGTGAAGGAGAAGTGGTAAATGCCATTGGTGAGAACGTTGTTGTAAACTGGATAATGGAGAAACTGAAACATTTCCTTCCGATGACTTGATAGGTGATAGTAGCGCAGGCTACTACCTCGAAGGAATATATATATATATATTAGCCGTTATTTTCCGCCCAAAGATTCTCTGGATAAACACCGCTGCTTACTAGATTAGAGATACATTTTTGAACGATAGGTTTATCTTCTTTATAAGTAACACCAAACCATTTTGACGCAGTTGGGATTACTTTAAATGATGCGATGGCAGATTTGATCAGCTGATCAGCAACCAACGGGATAAAAAATTCCGATTTTGGTTTATCCTCATTAGTCGAAACAAAATCACGGAACATTTGCTCACTTTGTTTAAATACAGCCGGGGTAAAGCCCCAAAAATTCATCGATACACGGGTATCAGTAGAAAGTTCGGTTTCAACTCCACCTTCTTCATAAACCACTTTTCCGCCATTTTTAAAGTAAACCTGTGTACGCTCATTCACCTCTATCATATTGCCGTTGTCATCAACCTTACATACACCACGTGATACTGATCCGTAGTCAGATAAAGTCTTATCTATCTGGTAACCGATCAATGAATATTTGTCGTCAGCTACTTCGCTAGTTAAAAACTTAGCCATTTTTTCAAATGAGTCATAACCATAAAAATCATCCGCGTTAATCACGCAAAATGGTTCGTTTATCTGGTTGCGGGCAGCTAATACCGCATGAGCAGTGCCCCATGGTTTTGCACGCTCAATTTCTTTATCAATACCAAAAGGCTTTAGATCGTAATTCTGAAAAACGTAATCTGTTTCTACTTTTCCGGCTAGTTTTGGTTCAAAAATCTCTTTAAAGTTATCTATGAACTCTTCGCGGACAATAAAGCTCACTTTTCCAAATCCTGCTTTTATGGCATCATAAATTGAATAATCAATTATGGTTTCGCCATTAGGGCCAAAGCCATCCATTTGCTTTATGCTGCCGTAGCGACTAGCCATACCTGCGGCCAATATTAGTAATGTTGGTTTCATATTTTGTGGGTAATAGTTGAGTTGATAATATAAAGCTAATAGCTCTCTTATATAATATTAAATATAATTTAAACTGAAAAATTCGCTAACAATTAGTCAACTATTATGCCAACAACAATTACAATTGGAATATTTAACCTTAAGTAAATCAATCTTGAAAAAAATTAATCAAAAAGACCGCTATAACAAATAGATGATTCTTGAGATAAAGAATGTCCAATGATTTAAACAATTACTCTAAAGAAAACAACTTGTCTTTAGTAAATGGCTTAGAAATGAATTGACTTACAAATGCATATCCTTTTGATCTAAGGATATCAATCGGGCTAATAGAAGCAGATAATATATATACTTTTATCTTTTTTGCCAGCGACGGATAAATACTTTTCATTTCATCCAAAACATCCCACCCGTCACAAACAGGCATGCTCAGATCTAAAAAAATCGCGTCAGGCAAGTCCGATTGTTCGCTGCTATGCTCTTTAATATAATCAATTACAGCCAAGCCATCATCATAATAGGAAACATCATCGAATACAGGATATTTAACCAAATTATATTTAGTTATACGTCGATCTATTTCATTATCATCTAACACAATTAAGCTACTCATACCAGTACTTTTTTATTTTATCATTGTATCATTTAAAAAGATATACAAGGAATTTAACATTAAATTCCATGTATACCTTATGTGTTTATTGGGCTATTCGTTTACTGTGCGGATACGATGGAAGCCGGCAAAAGAGAAGCATTAATACTCGCTCCCCATGCGTTTCCATTCCAACCAGTTGGCGTTGCCTCGCCCGGTGCCAGCCAGGCATTATTTAAATAGTTGTTGGAGTTTGTAAAGTTTACCTGATTACCGCTTACCGTCGCATTGGTTGCAAAGTGCCCTGAAATGCCATCATAAACTACAATACCTACGTTGGTAAAATATTGTGACTTGGCATAAATCTGGTTATTCACAGCAGATATATGATCGCCACCAGAAATGGCTATGCCCATTTGACCAGGATTAACAATAATATTATTAGATGCATATATATAAGAGCCTCCGCTATCACCTAATTGTAACCCACCACTTGCTGAACCCGGCCCCCCCCCTAAAATCCAGTTGGCATTTATTAATATAGGGCTGGATGATGTACCATTACTTTCGTAAATATTAATTCCTTCTTGTGAATTAACACTTTGCCCCGGGTTTTCCTGGCATTTATTATTGCTGATTGAATTATTTGTTCCGCTTACATTATTAAATTGCACAAATTGCCCCCTTGGAAAAGGGCCCTGCATATTTAAAAATTGGTTATTAGTAACCACTATACCACCGTTTGTTGTTTGCTCGGCATATACACCGCAGCTTACATTGCTGATGTAATTATTACTTATGTTAATATTATAGCACTGATATAAATGAACTCCAACGTCTGTAGAATTAACTAATTTATTCCCGGTAATAGTGATATTGTAACATTTACTTAAAAAAATTGCTGGTATACTACCACCGTTAATTGATATACCACTAATGGTAGTGTCATGCTTATTGTATAAAAACAATGGCTGCGAAACTGTTAGTGATGAAGATGTCGTTGCTGTAGTTGAAAATGGTGATAATCTTTTGCCCGGTATGGGCAATTCTACTGTATTATCAGGCAGCTTCCACTCAACAGTAAGATTAGCGCCGCCGGCACCTTGTTTATGCAAAACTTCAATATAATAAGTCTGACCGGCTTGTAACTTGATCTGAACGGATTGCTGGGAAGCGAATTTATTAAACTGATGATAATCTGTGTAACTTAAATTTGAAGCTATAAGAACTTTATTAGCAGGATTAGAACTTGTTGACAACCATAATTGAGCGGCGTCATCACCGGCAACCCAAAAAGTGTAATTTCCAGTCTCTGGTGGGTATATATATCCACGCATCCGGTCGCCATATTCATCTTTATCATTAACCGGCCCTTCCAGTGATGAATATTGGGAGGTTGTAGTTGGAACTGCTGTTAACGGAATTTCTGAAACATCATTACCCGTTACATTATCCCACTCTTCACGTAAAATAGTCCCGGTAGGTGAGTTTGGCGGGGTTGGATTTGATGTAGCATCAAAACTCTTTTGCAATGATGTTGTATTTGATAACTTTAACTCTGCTTGTAATGGCGAGGAATCTTTATTACAAGATATAATAATTGTAATCAATATTAGGAATATATAAAAAAGATATGCATTTAAGTTAATTTTCTTCATTTTGCATTGATCAAATTGTTCAATACAAATATATTTAATTTTTGTTTAACTTTTAAAGACTTAATTGACATTTAATTAACTTATAGTTTCATTCAAAAGAAATTAATATAATCGCAATATTGATAAATGAAATCATTCGTAATCGCTAATAGATTAGTCAAACTGTTTTACGGCATCTACTAATTCACTAACGTCAAAAGGTTTTGAAAGAAAGCTATCAGCCGAATATTCTTCAGCAACGTGCTTTAAATTTTTCGAACCAGATACCAATATAACCGGGATATTAGAAGTGTTGGGGTTACTTTTTAGTTCCTGGCATAGTAAATGTCCGTAGCCATCGCCTAATCTTACATCAAGTAGTATTACTTCTGGCCGAAAATCAATCATGTATTCGAGTGTTTGATAATGATTAAATGGGATAACGTTATAACCCTCTCCCATCAAAATCTTTTCTTCTAAACCCAGCAACTCTTCGTCATCTTCCAATATCATCACACTCTTTCCCAATATCATATTAATTTCAATTATATTTTCTTATAAAGATATATAATTAACCGATAATATTGTTTTATTAACTTATTATTATATTAATGGTCTACTTTTATCGATTATTAATATATCCACTAAATCTTAGTTTATAATTAACATTTTTAAATCTAAATTATTTTTTTTTTGTTAAGAGAGTATACAAAATCGCCTCACAATGAAAAAAAAAGCTTTACTAACTGGCATAACTGGACAAGATGGTGCATACCTTACTGAATTACTTTTATCAAAAGGTTATGAAGTACATGGAATAAAAAGAAGAAGTTCACTTTTTAATACTGATAGAATAGATCACCTATATCAGGATCCACATGATACTGACATTAAACTCACCCTACATTATGGAGACCTGTCGGATTCAACCAACCTGATTCGGATCATTCAGCAAGTTAAGCCCGATGAAATATACAACCTTGGTGCTATGTCTCATGTAAAGGTTAGTTTTGATACTCCGGAATATACAGCTAATGCAGATGGTATAGGAACGTTACGTTTACTTGAAGCTATACGAATTTTAGGTTTGGAGAAAAAAACAAAAATATACCAGGCTTCTACATCTGAGCTATATGGCTTAGTTCAGGCTGTTCCCCAATCTGAAACCACTCCTTTTTACCCGCGTTCACCTTATGCTGTAGCGAAAATGTACGCTTATTGGATAACAGTTAATTATCGAGAAGCATATGGAATATTTGCCTGTAATGGGATATTATTCAATCACGAAAGCCCCCTACGCGGAGAAACTTTTGTTACTCGCAAAATAACACGGGCCACTGCTAAAATAGCAATGGGTTTACAAGACAAGTTGTACTTAGGAAATCTTGATGCGCAACGGGATTGGGGACATGCAAAAGATTACGTGGAGGCCATGTATTTAATTCTTCAACAAGACACTGCTGAAGATTATGTAATAGCTACTGGGGTTACAACAAGGGTACGCGAATTTGTAAGAATGGCATTTGCTGAACTTGGGATAGAATTGAAATTTGAAGGCGAGGGTGTAGATGAAAAAGGCTATATAGTATCATGCAGCAATCCGGATTATCAAATAGAAACCGGCAAAGAAGTGGTTGCAGTTGACGAGAAATATTTCCGCCCTACAGAAGTTGAATTATTGATAGGTGATCCTACCAAGTCAAAAACCAAATTGGGCTGGAAACCCAAATATGATCTACAGAAATTGGTTAAGGAAATGATTGAAGCAGACATTGAATTATTTATAAAAGAAAAATTATTAAAGGATTCCGGTTATGTTATAAAAAACCAGTTCGAATAGTACAAATGGATAAAAAAGCAAAAATATATATAGCTGGCCACAAAGGTATGGTTGGTTCGGCAATTTACCGCAAGTTGTTTAAAGAGGGATTTACCAATTTTGTAACCCGCGGCTCATCCGAGCTTGACCTGCGCAACCAGCAACAGGTAACTGACTTTTTCGAGCAGGAAAAACCCGATTATGTATTTTTAGCAGCCGCAAAAGTAGGCGGCATTATAGCCAACAATACTTATCGTGCAGATTTTTTGTATGATAACCTGCAGATCCAAAACAACGTCATCCATAGTGCTTATGTTAACGAGGTTAAAAAATTGATGTTTTTAGGATCGAGCTGTATCTACCCAAAATTGGCGCCTCAGCCTCTAAAAGAAGAATATCTGTTGACAGGAGTGCTAGAGTCAACTAACGAGCCTTATGCTATAGCCAAAATTGCGGGCATCAAAATGTGTGATGCTTATCGTGATCAATATGGCTGTAACTATATATCGGTAATGCCTACCAATTTATATGGTTTAAACGATAATTATCATCCCCAAAATTCACACGTATTACCGGCTTTGATCCGTCGTTTTCACTAAGCTAAAGAGCAAAATGCAGTCGAGGTAGTTATCTGGGGTACCGGATCGCCCATGCGGGAGTTTTTATATGCAGATGATTTGGCAGAGGCCTGCTATTACCTGATGCAAAATTATAACGAACCGGGTTTGGTTAATATAGGCACAGGTGAAGATTTGTCTATTAAAAATTTATCCTTGCTTATTAAACAAATAGTAGGCTATCCCGGCGAAATCAAATTCGATACCACAAAACCTGACGGCACTCCAAGAAAATTGATGAATGTAACCAAGATTGCAAATGCGGGCTGGAAATATCACACTACGTTAGAGCAGGGAATAGCCTTAGCATACCAGGATTTTTTAAGCACAGGCCAGTTAGTGGCTGAACGATAATTTATACTTTAAAATAGAAATTAAACGAGCACAGCATGTCTGATATTTGCAAAATATCCTCGAATGTCATGCTCATTCATATTTCCCCAGGATCGGGTTGAATGTATAACTTTTTTCTTCCTTGTCAATAATTGTTCGGGAGATGCAGGCAACTTCTTCCAAAATACACCAAATGGTAGATCACCACTTCCCATATCGCCAATATCAAAATTTACTTCCTTGGCCAATATGCTGAAAATGTGATCTTCTTCCATCCTGCTATTTCGTAACTTATAATCTGGGAGTAAACTAGCATCATTCATGGCGATCAATAAACTTTCACTTAAAAAATAAGCCCCGCCAAAAATATTATCACCAATGTTAAAGCCGTTAGCAAAAGCTTTAATAAAATGCGTTCTTAATGCAATATTAGCCACTGGTCGCTTAAACATTTTCCAAGTAGATGTTATATCATACAAATAGTTTCTTGGCCAACGATTATCAAAAACATTGTTATTAAAATCGATTATTTCATTTCCAAACTTATACAAACCTCCAAGGCCAACATTCGGATTTATAAATAATTCTTCTGCGTCATATTGAGGATTATCTCCAATAATTAGTGCATCTGTATCAATTCTTAGTAATGTTTTAAATCGATAATTCTCAACTGCATGTTTAAATGCAAGCGCAAGTGTAATATAAAGTCCGCCGCCAAGCCCGTTAGATTTCTCATTTACCAAATTATCAGCTTTAGGATATTTAGCCTTTATTAACTGCCCTAATCCTTGTTGAGAATCATCTGCGAATATTAATTTCAAATTACAACAACAATAAAAATAAATACTCTCAATAGTATCAACAATATAGTCAGGATTATCATTAGGACCTATGGGGATTACCACAACGAGATCATAGGTAGACTTCATACTAATTGTTTCGGCTATTAATTAATATCTTTTATTTTGATTTCAACTCTCCGGTTCTGCTGTCTGCCTGCAACTGTTCTGTTTGAAGCAACAGGCTCAGTACTTCCAAACGCAGTAGATACGATCAGCTGTTGTGGAACACCTTTTTTAACTAAATAAGCTTTAACAGCGTCCGCACGTTTTTGAGATAGTACCCAGTTACCCTTGTATGTTCCAATTGAATCTGCATAACCACGCAACGCTACTGCGCATTTTTTTTCATTAATTACCTCAGCTAGTTCATCAAGCCTGTTATAGTAAGCTTTACGGATGCTTATTTTGGCAAAATCATACTGAACATTCTTTTGAAGTAAGGCTAAAGAATAAGCTACTTTTACTTTGATAACTTTAACACTCTTTCCGGGCGGAGTTATCCGCGAAATAAGGCGTGCGCTCACACCCAATGCGGAAAGCATAATAAATGCTGAAGCAATAAACATTTTCGTTTTCATTGATTTATCGAGTTAATTATAAAACTGTTAGTTATTTATATTAACACCAAAGAAATTAAAATGTTTATTTCAAATTAATTGTGTCCCAATTATTAATTAATTAATAAATAAACACACATTCTTAAACAGCGAATTCAAACTCTGTTAAGGTTTGTAGTGTATTAACATTAAATGGTTTTGATATTAAGCCTTTTACAAAACGGTATTTTTTTGTCCTCACCTTATGTTCAGGCATAATATTGCATGAAGTCATATATACGCGTGATTTTTTTTGTAATTCTAAATATAGTTTCTCCAATTCATCCAAAAACTCCCAACCATCCATTTCAGGCATATTAATATCAACAAAAATCAAATCAGGCAATTGATCATGCTCATTTCGATTAATCTTCAAATATTCTATAATATCTAATCCATTCAAGCTATAAGTGGATTTATCTATCGTGGAATTTCGCTTTAAAGAATGCTCGATCATTTTATGAAAAAAGGGATCGTCGTCAATAAAAATCGCCTGCAACTTATCCTGAACAGACAGTGAATGATTAATTTGCGCATGCAGCTCCAATAAAGGTTTAGCTACAAGCTCACTTTTGCATGAATTACAAAATAACGTTTGAGATAAAACCAAACTTATTGGCTTTCTAATTATATCGGAACTGGAAATCCGAAAAATTGACTTAGCGCATTGAGCGTTGAAACAATAGCAATTAACAGAGTCAGAGTATGTCATAACGGGGTTGTTGTTTAAAGGTTTAAAAAATCTTAGTTTTTTATATATTAAATAGTGCCGGCTGATAATGAATGCATTTTGTAAATCAATATTATAATTTCGTGACTTTTCATAAATTCAATGCTTCATTTAATATATAACAATTATCGTGCAATATCATAATTGTTGGAGTTAATTTATTGTTAAGAACAATAAATTAAAAAGATTTAAGGTTTTATTTTTATTTAAAGTTATTATTTTAATAAAAGCGAGCAAAGAATAAAATAAATTATATCAACTTTTAATTATTATATTTAATCAATGGCAGTGAATTTGCAGAATTTAACAACGTTAGAGAATAACATCTCGTGGACAAGCAAAAATTGAAGTAATAGTTGTAATACCATCTGGCCTAATAGCCAAATTGATTTTGTAATAGATACTTATTAAGTTATAAATATTTTACAAGTCCAGTCACAAATTCATTCTTGCTGACGATTCACATCAGCACATCGGTATTAAAATCCTAAAAAAGCTACAGGACTGTGATGTATTATGTACACGAAGGCATATGTGTGGCTGGTCGGCCTGTATATCAATTTATGCAATGCATATAAATAGGCACTTGATAATTACGACTTTAAGGAAGTTTTAAAAAATTGACACAGATGCACTGATCATTGACCCAGAGCCCTAAAAAGGATGCATTTATTTGATAAAATCCACTCGCTGATATAGCTGGTCAATATCCATACTCTTACTATGGAAAACAATGGAAGAATATTAAATGGCCGGAGCAACGTATTTTAAAACGTATTTTAAATAGTACCAGATCCTGGAAATTTATTAGTCGCCCGATAGCAAATTTGTCGTTAATCAGTCATTATAATAATTTTACTCAAAAATGGATACAAAACAGTAGAAAGCGCTTTTGGAAGAAATTATTTATTAGCAAATATGTTTGGTTGCATTAGACCAAAATGGATTGCTACCTCAAAACAAATTTAAGGCACTCAATTTAGGCGAAGATCATTCTTTTCCTTACCAAATCAATTGGTTATTCTTTAAAAAGTTTATCAATTAAAGGCCGCCCAATCGTTATTCCTGGAATGTTTTGCCCGTTTCGTCGAAGATCTTATAAAAGAAAAAAAGATCATTTATTATACCAAATAATGGGATAATATTGATGAAACAGTTATATGCACTTCTTTCAAACCACAAGGGCAAACCCTGAAATTAACCCATCCACAAGTTAATAAAATTTATTCATTGAAATTAAAACTATATATCAGTTAATTCGTAGTTAAGTATATTGGAAAATATCAAAACTAAAAGTTAACAAATGAAAACTCTTACTTGCAATTGCTTAGGGTACAACATATTCTCAGACTCATTAGGCACAATTCATAATTATAAGAAAGTATTAGTTAATACTATTAATCAATATTCCTATTGCATTGCCGAACAAGATGATGAGTTTAAACAGGCTTTAGTACATTCTGACGTATTACTTCCAGATGGAGTGGGTATAACAGCTGCTGTCAAGTTTTTAACCGGCGAAAATATAAAAAAAATCTCCGGAGCTGACCTACATCAGTATTTATTAGAAGAGTTAAATGAAAAAGGCGGTTCATGCTTTTATCTCGGCGCTTCTGAAAGTACACTTGAAAAAATAAAAAATCGTATCAAGAAAGAATATCCGGCAGTTAAAGTTTATTCCTACTCCCCTCCCTACAAAAGTGAATTTACCGCAGAGGACAGCAATGACATGATACAACAGGTTAACAATATTAGCCCAAATGCACTTTTTATTGGAATGACAGCACCAAAACAAGAAAAGTGGGCCTATCAATTTAAAGATCAATTACAAACAAAGTATATCTGCTCTATTGGTGCCGTATTTGATTTTTATGCTGGAACTGTCAAAAGACCCGGCCAAGTGTGGATAAATATGGGGCTGGAGTGGCTGGGTCGATTGGTAAATGAACCCAAACGCTTGTATAAACGTTATTTATATTATGGACCAATATTCGCTTTCAGGTTATTTAAAGAAAAATCCCTATCTATTAAAATTTTCAATCACGATTTACCACTTATTGACTAACAAGTTAATTATTATAAAAATTCTAACCTTACATTGGCATGAAAATCAGAAAAGCTACCCCAGGATTTCTATTACTTTTAACTGATGTACTTTTATTAAATATAATTTATTTGTTCTTATTGAAAAATGCGATAAACATAAATCCTTTTCAACAACATTATGCCACCTACATACTATTCAATAACATAACATGGTTATTGTCATTTTACTTTTGTGGAAGTTATACTTACAAACCTACAAAGTTTAAAAAGTTAGCTAAGGTTAGTCTTTCTGCATTCGCTTTATTCATTACTATTAACCTTATTTTCTTTCGATCTGCATCTGATTATATTGATTTTAGATTGAACTTAGAAAATATATTTTTATTTGGTACCTATTTGACTCTGAGCAGAACGATTATAGTTTTATCCCTTTCGGCAATGGCTAAAACCGGTTTAATAAGGCAAAAAGTAATTATAATTGGATGGGACGGATTAACCGGAAGGCTGATTAAGCACTTAGAACGAATAGACTTGCTTTATTCTATCGAAGGGGTGTTTGATGATAAGAGATCTTGTGGCGCTAGTAATAAATATTCTCCTATTGGATCAATTGATGAATGTTTTGAATACGCCTTAAAAAATGACATTAAAGAAATTTACACCGTAATTTCTATAGATGAAGATGATCGGATACAAAAAATAGCAGAATTAGCAGAAAAAAATTTCATCAGATTTAAAGTTGTTCCTAAAAAGTCAAACCAACTAACAGCCAATCAACTTTTCCAACAAAACTTGGATTTAACTATCGAGTCATTCGATCCCGAACCGGTGGCAGCTAATATCAAAGGACAAGTCCTTAAGCGATTTTTTGATGTTTTATTCAGCCTTTTTGTGATCATTTTTATATTATCATGGCTTGCACCAATAATTGCATTATTGATTAAGCTAGATTCTCCCGGGCCAGTATTTTTCAAGCAATTACGTTCCGGTATTAGAAACAAACCTTTTTTAT
>Ga0302312_10002265_pt1 | contig 11294 bp, 7 predicted proteins | sample III_Palsa_N2_1_FD_200529 | JGI IMG/M metagenome (GOLD analysis project Ga0302312, IMG submission 200529) | Peat permafrost microbial communities from Stordalen Mire near Abisko, Sweden - III_Palsa_N2_1 | ecosystem: Environmental > Terrestrial > Soil > Palsa > Peat permafrost | place: Sweden...
ATACCTGTCGCTGACAGGCAGAAGCGACAAGACTTCCAGTCTGCCGCTGGCGCACAATAACTATTTTTATCCATCCGCTGGTATTTCTGCTGTATTATCGGATGTGCTCAAATTGCCTACATTTATTTCTTTCTTAAAGGCCAGGGCTTCCGTAGCCCAGGTCAATGCAGGCGCCAGCCCCTATCAATATTTGACTACCTATACGATCGGTTCCAAATGGAACAATGTTCCTTCATTATCCTATCCTACTACCGCTAACTCTCCCGGCCTGACGCCGTTCACTAAGCTCACCCAGGAATATGGATTGGTGTTTGGCTTTTTGAAGAACAGGATCAATATCGACGCCACCTACTTCCAGAATAAGGAGTTCAATAACATCGCTAATGTCGCTCAGTCACAAGCCAGCGGTATCACCAGCGTACTGGAGAATGCCAACGTATATACCCGCAGGGGCTGGGAATTTGTGATCAGTGGCTCCCCCATAAGGACAAAGGACTTTAAATGGGAAACAGGCATCAATTTCGCCAACAACCACGTTTGGTTAAAAACGGCAACGTTTGGTACGGATGGGTATCTGGGTAGCATTAAGCAGGGGCAAAGGATAGACAAAGTGTTTATCGATAACTCCCAAACTCCCAACGGAACACCTATCTACAGCAGCAATGGGTTCGAGGCCTACGATCCTTATTATCATTCCATGGGTAATAGTGATCCGGCATGGATATATGGATGGCAAAATACCTTCAGCTATAAGGGCTTTTCTTTAAACATCTCCTTTGATGGAAGATTGGGAGGCCTTATTTATTCCACCACCAACCAAAAAATGTGGTGGGGGGGAACATCTCCCGGCACCGTCAACAAGTACAGGGACGATGCTAATAATGGCAACAGTACCTATGTCGGCTCTGGTGTAGTCGTCGCTTCCGGGAATGTGACTTATGACAGTCATGGAAATATCCTCACTGACGATAGAAAGTATGCGCCCAATACCACGGCTGTGAACTACATCAGCTTCATGCAAACCACCAGCGGGGACATGTTCAACCATTATTTCTATTACAGCGATACTTACCTGAAGTTGAGGGAGCTGGCTATCACCTATACGCTTCCTGCCAGATTCACCAGAAAGGTCTTCACTTCCGCAACCGTATCACTGATCGGCAATAATCTATTCATATTGTCCAAACTCCCCAATGTGGATCCGGATGCTGCGGCTGATAACCTCCAGACCCCTTCCATTAGGAGTCTGGGTGTGAATTTTAACTTCAAATTTTAACTGACTCATAAAACACATAGTGATGAGATATATAAAAGTGTTATCGGCTATTGGCTTAGTCTTCTCTCTATTTGGGTGTGAAAAGATGTCTTATTTCCAGGTAAACCCCAATGCTCCCACCGTAGCGGATCCATCCCTGGAGCTGAACAATATTGAACAAATTGCTTTTAACACGATCAGTACGGATGCGGGGTTGGCTAGCAGGCAATTGGCCTATACTCAGTCTGCCAGCGCTGCTCAGTATTATGCCTGGCAGAGGGGCAGCATGTCCTACGGCAATATCAGTCAGGTCGTGAAGATGCAACAGGAGGCTGCCCGCACAGGAAAAACCAATTATATATATCTGGGGAAATTCTTTACTTGTTATTTTATCATCGGTATGACCCAGACCTTTGGAGACATACCCTATTCCCAGATGATGCAGTCTATGGCGGATAACAATTACGATTCCACCGCCATCAAACCCGCCTATGATTTGCAGCACGATGTTTACCTGGGAGTGTTGAACGAATTAAAAGTAGCCAGCGATTCATTAATTGATAATGGGGTAACACTTGAGGGGGACATCGTATACGGGGGCAATATCACCCAATGGAAGCAATTGATCAACTCGTTTACCCTGAGGGTATTGATGAGCCTTTCTTTGAAAGCCGGGGATGCCACATTAAACATTCAGCAACGCTTCAATGATATAGTATCCAACCCCACTCAGTATCCATTGATGGGCTCCAATAGTGATAATGGCGCGTTGCCTTTCTATAACATTACGGGCAACCAGTATCCCTATTACAACAATAACTCCATGAAAACGGATTTCTATCTGGACAGCAGCTTTGTGCATATGCTTCAGGTCCTGAACGATCCTCGCTTGTTTGTATACGGAGAGCCCACGCCCAATGCGGTAGCAGATAACCTGCCCGCGAGTGATTTTAATGCTTACGGAGGCCTTTGGGGAAGCGGTGCTTTAAGCGATAACATTACCAAAAGAGGGGACGGAGAAGCCTCGGCCATCAATAACCGCTACGCTTATGACCCCATTAATGAATCCAGCTTATTAATGGGTTACTCTGAACTCCAATTCATATTGGCCGAAGCCGCTGCAAGAGGATGGATCAGTGGAAGTCCCAGCTCCTACTACATGAATGGTATCCAAGCTTCGCTCCAGTTCTCGGACTATAATAGCACTTATAGCAGCACAGATATGCAGAACTACGTTTCCCAGCCTTCCCTGACGCTTCAAACGGGAACGGAAATCCAGCAAATCATCACCCAGAAATACATTAGCATGTTTATGAATGTGGGATGGCAGCCCTTTTATGAGTACCTGCGCACGGGCTTTCCCACGCTGGAAGTCACAGGATCGGGGATTGTCAATCAGGTAAATGGAGTCAACGCCGTACCTAAAAGATGGATGTACCCTCTGGATGAATATACCAATAACCCGACCAATGTACAGAACGCTGTCACCAGGCAATATCCCGGAGGGGATAATGTGAATGGGGTGATGTGGTTGTTACAGCAATAAAATCTATATATATGATCAAAGCAGTATACCTAATCGCGGCCGGACTATCATTGGTTGGCGCATTGACACTACCCGCCTCCGCACAGCATCAGAAAAAAGTTCTGTTCGTAATTGCCGACGGCATCCCATCTGATGTCATCGAACGGGTCCACACTCCCAATCTCGACGCCATCGCGGAGGCCGGTGCTTACCTGCGTGCCCATGTAGGAGGCGAAAAAGGGACTTATTCCGAAACTCCTACCATTTCTGCCGTTGGCTACAATAGTCTTCTTACAGGTACCTGGGTCAATAAACATAATGTATGGGACAACGACATAAAGGCTCCCAATTATCAATATTGGACGATCTTCCATTTGCTTAAAGAGCAGGCCCCGAAAAGAACGGCAGCCGTTTTCTCCAGTTGGACCGACAACCGTACCAAACTCATCGGTGAAGGTCTGGCAGCTACGGGGAATATCCGGCTCGATTGGCATTCGGACGGGTACGAGACGGATACTGCTGACTTTCCGCACGATGCGGTCCACGACTACATGCACCGCATAGACGAACGCGTGAGTGAAGATGCTGCGGCCTGTGTCCGGCAGCACGCCCCTGATCTCTCTTGGGTGTACCTGGAATATACCGACGATATGGGGCATATGCATGGGGACAGCCCTGCCTTCTACACCGCGGTCGAAGAAATGGATATCCAAATCGGCCGGATCTGGCAAGCCATTCAATATCGTCGGAAAAAGTACGGAGAAGACTGGCTCATTGTCATCACAACCGACCATGGCCGGGACGAAACATCGGGCCATGGGCACGGCGGCCAATCCCCTCGGCAACGCAATACATGGATCGTCACCAACGCTCGTCCTCTCAATACCTATAGCCGCTTTACAACACCAGGTATCGTCGATATTATGCCCACTACGGCGCGTTGGCTTGGTCTTAAGATCCCCGGCGCCATTAGCAAAGAGATCGACGGTATACCACTGATCGGCAAGGTCTCGGTAGCCAAGCCATCGGTTGACCTGATTCAGGGACATCTCGATCTTAGCTGGCAACCTTATGACACCGCCGGCATGGTGAAAATTTGGGTCGCCTCCACTAATGAATTCCAGGAAGGTGGACAAGACGACTACCACTTGCTCGCAACTGTTCCGGTGAGTCGGGGACATGTTGAGCTAGACGTACACGATCTTCCCTCTTCCTTTTATAAGGTCTGGCTTGAAGCACCCTACAACGACGCCAATGTCTGGTGGTCTCCAGTCAAGGCGGCAACGTTGAAATAGAAGGTGATAGATTGGGGCATTTGGATTTAAAACACACCCGTATTAAAATCACATCATCTTCAGTCGCTCTTCCTCCAAATCGATCTGGTACAACTGCCACCGAATAATTTCTTCGTCAATGGATGGGTCATTATTGATAGCTGCGAGATACATCCGTTGGCTATCGAGCATCTCGAAAAAAATGGCCTTTGTTTTTTCATTCATCCAGTCGTCGTTCGCGGCTTTTGTTTTTTCTTCCCAATGCTGTAGTAATTTTTGCATGCCGGCATGATCATGCAATTCTTTGTCGCATTTGTTTTTTAGGAATTGGTGGGTGTGTTCTCTTAATCCTTTTTGCAATCTATGTTTTGTAATTTCTTCCGGCTCCTCTGGGAAGACGTCAAACAAGCGAATACGTTTTATGAAGTAAGGTAATGTAAGCCCCTGTACCAATAGAGTAAGCAGTATTACTATAAAGGTGATGAACAAAATAAGGTTTCTATAAGGAAAATTGGTACCATTGGCTAAAGTAGCGGGAATGGCCAACGCAGCGGCCAGCGATACCACACCACGCATACCTGTCCAGCCCAGGAAAAGAGGAATGAGCCATCGCCTTCTATTGGAGGTAGCGCTAGGTGCCACGTTTGGCCGAAAGATAATCGTAGCAAGCATTGCTACATAGGAGCTGATAATTCTGGAAAAGATCAAGACAGCGGTCACCAATAGGCCATAACCGATGGCGGTGTGCAAAGGAATACCTTTTGATCGTAATCCATCTACAATTTCAGGAAGATCCAATCCAATAATTAAAAATACGGTGCCGTTAAGAATGAACACAAAACTTTCCCATACACTGTAGCCACTGATGCGGCTGCCACTACTCAAAAACAGCAATCGCCTGTTTGACATAAACAGGCCGCCGCTGACCACCGCCAATATGCCAGAACTGTGTGCCTGCTCTGCTATCCAATAAAGAAAATAAGGTTCGATAAGTGTAAAAGCAATGTCAGATGGCGCATCTGTAGGTAGCCGCTTATGTGCCTGCACAAAAATCCATCCCAGCAAGAGTCCAATGCCAACGCCGCCAATCACCATCCACAAAAAATTGAGCGCTGCCAGATGCCAGATGAACTGACCTGTGCCTACCGCTACCAATGCAAAACGAAAGATGATGAGCGAGGAAGCGTCGTTCAGCAGGCTTTCCCCTTCCAGAATGGCAGCGGAGGATTTCGGAATTTTTACAAATTGCATAATGGCTCCGGTACTTACCGCATCGGGTGGAGAGACGATGCCACCCAGTACAAAGCCTAACGCAAGCGAGAACCCAGGGATAAAATAATTGGCAACCACGGCAACCGACAAAGCCGTAAAGAATACCACCAAAAAGGCAAAACTTCCGATGATGCGCCACCACTTTTTCATTTCCTTAAAAGAAATGGACCATGCTGCTTCAAACAGCAGCGGCGGAAGGAATATGAAGAAAATTAAATCGGGATTGATGTGTACTTGTGGTAGTCCTGGAATAAAGCTCAATAGTAGCCCTGCAACTACCAGTAGAATAGGATAGGCTATTTTAAGTTTGGTAGCCAGCATTTCCAAAAGCACGATGGCTACAATCATGGCGAGTAGGAAAGGCAATATCGTGTGCATATTACTAATTTAGCCAATATATTTGAACAGCAGTGTCTCGTTCAGAAATAATAAGGAGGGAGCGACATCCTAAAGGCTTTTATATGCTTACTTCACTTTCAGACTATGCAATATTTCCCTGATCTGATGATTATAATATTTCGTCGAATCTTCGTCCGAACCTGTATTGCCATCGATTTTTCTATAAAGATAATTGTAGCTCGCAATTCTGGCATTGCAGTAGTCGATTAGTATTTGCGTTCTGTCTTTAAAAGGCGCGGGTACCTTCAACTTTTCGACTTCCCTCAGTAATTTTATGTTTTTGTTCCAGTAATAGATTCCGCTGTCCCGGACGGCAGAAAGCTGTTCTGATTTTGTCAGAGCGTTCGGTAATGTATAAATGGAAAGGGCCTTTTGTTCCATATATGCAAAGTCGTTCATCCTCTTCTGATAGGTGACGATATCATCGGAGATGTTATGATAAACAATAAAAGAAGTAGTCAATGCGAAAAGGAGGGATGCGCCGTATGAAAAATAGAGCAGCCTCGTGTTTGTCGGGTTCTTCATCCCAGGATAAAATAAGTACCCTATAATAAATCCGCTCACTAAGCCGCCTATATGTGCCGCATTGTCAATACCCCCTTTTAATCCGTAGATGAGGTTATACCCTACAAAAATGGCAATGCTTGTCAACAATGTCTTCCTGGTTGTCTTCTCTATAAAATTGGTTGTCAATAGGGCAAGGAATAGTCCATACATGCCGAAAATGGCCCCGGAGGCTCCCGCACTTATTGTCAGGTCATGCCAATACAAGCTGGTCAAGCTGGCTATTACACCCGTCAATAAGTAGGCCATGGCGAACCGAAGTTTGCCCAGGTAAGGCTCTAAAAGTAGCCCGATGTAGACTAAGGCGTACATATTCAGTAAAAGATGCATTATCCCTACGTGAAGGAAAATATTGGTAAGTAGACGCCACCATTCCCCATCCAATGTACTTGGCCTGAAATTGGCGCCCCACGCAAGTAAGCTAAGGTTGTCAGGCTGAAAGGCATTTACGCCGGAAAGAACCATCAGTATGAAAATGACTATGTTGATATCAATCAGGAGAGGAGTAATAAAATATCCTTCTTTTGGTATGAAGAGGGAAAGAAATCCTACTTTGTTCTCTTTGAGTGTCTGAGGGGGCTGACTTAATATGTCTTGTTCCGGGGGAACCATATCCGGCTTCAATTCTTCGTATTTTTTAGCAACTTCTTCAGGAGAGAAGCTATACTTAGCATCGTAAAAGAGATTCAAAAACCGGTCGATTATTTTTTTATTTCTTCCCAAATCCATGACTTCGCTACCGGTGCACTCACTTTTAAGATGCACTTGGTCATCGGCTATCTGGATGGTGATTTTTGCTTTGGCTCTAAATACGGTACTGCTGGAAAATGCAATTAAACCGGCATCGCTGGTCTGGCGAATTTCCCATTCCAGTTTTTGAGCAATGTTCGTGGCTATAACCACGAATTGTTGTTGGGTAAGGTCATCAAGGGACAGATCGGTATTGTATTCAGGAGGAAATCCGAAGGCCATATTTTATTTTTTTGGATAAATCGATATCTAAAGAACATTACCGGCCACCCAGTTTCTCCTGCAAGTATACCAATGCCCTGTCCAGCACGGGATCCTTCTGGGCGATAAAGTCTTTGATGGTCAACTCCACCGCTATATCAGGGGGGATGCCCTTTCCGACAAATTCAGTCCCATCGGGGTAGGTATCTTTTTTTATACAGACGCGCGCATAGCCGCCCCCCGGTAAATCAAAGCTTTCGGGTTGGCCGGTGCTGCCAAAGGAGTTTTGGCCGATGCGGACCATATGAGATTGGTTGTGGGCACTTAAGAGAAAGTCTTCCGCCGCCGAGGCGGTATTATGGCTGACCAGGATAGCCGTAGGCACCACCAGCCGCCGCGCGTCCAGGTGAAGGACTTCATAGGCGCTATCGGGATCGGTTAGCATGGCCGAATCATTGGCCAGGAGCCACTCCTGCCGGTTCAACGCATTTCCTATGGTGTCTTTCGGATCTATAAATTTGCCCACCGCTTTTCGGTACGCCTGGATAAATCGTATCTGCGTAGAAGCATGGTACAAGATGGTGTCGTTGGTCAGGTATTCCAATATCTCCGTGCCTATCCCAGTGCTACCCCCTCCGTTGTTGCGCAGGTCGATAATCAGCCCTTTAGCCTTGTACAGTTCCGGCAGGTGTTCGATAAACATTGAATCTATCTTGGAACTACCGAAGCTGTTGAGTGCAATGTAGGCTATGTCGCGGGGATACCATTTTAGTTCGAAAAGAGAATAGGGTGCTATCGGTGGATAAAAATCACCAGGTTGAGCGTTGGTTCGGGCATGAGTCAGGGTCAAATCGCTCAAGGTGCCATCGGGTTTTTCTAATTTGATATGGTAGGTCGTGCCCGCCATACCGGCTATGATCCAGTGAGCCGCGACATCCCGGCGTTCGTATTCGGTTGAACCGCTGATATAGGGCTCCACGCTGTCTCTCATATAGCGATCTGCGGGGATGCCATTTACCTCCACCACCTTACTACCAATGGGTATCTCACTCAAGTTGCTTTTGAGGGTGCGTTCCACTACCGGCATGCCCTCTATACACCTGAGGGACAACAGGTAATTTCCATACATATTCTGCATGATCAGCCTGCCTACGGCTGCTGAAGGCCCTACGTTGGTATGGCCATCGTGGAGGAAGGCGCAAAATTTCTCCATGAGCCTATAGTACTCATAATCATTGGCGGACTTTTCTACTTCCGGGATCATGGCAAGATAAGCGCTGTCCCACCTGGGGCGTCCTATTTTATCCAGGTAGACAAAGTTGTAGTTAACTTCTTGCCAGAAATTGGATAGCCCATAGATTTTATCGGCGACAGACAAGGTATTGGGCATCTGGGCATAGCCTGCCCCGAGGAAGGACAGGCAAAGAATGGTGAGTGCGGTTTTAGCAGTCATGATAACTAAATCTACTAAAAATTGGGATGCGGGAGCATGTTAATTACACAAAATCATTATATTTAAAGTCTACTAATTTTGTAGATTAACTTTAGTCGCTTATTTTCGCTTCGCAACTTGACAACTCCTTGATTCCGGTATAATTAATAATATCGGGAGTGGAGACGCATAAAAGACAAAACTAACAACAGACATGACTACAAATGAGACTGAAATAGCAGGTATAAATCAACCCTCCGGCTGGCAGAAATTCTTGCTAAAAGAAGACTGGTGGGCGGTTTGGCTTGGCCTGGGCATTATTATTCTGGCGTACGTCTTTTACCTTGCCGGCTCCAGCATCTCTTGGATTGCCGTGGCTCCGGCTAAATGGTCAACCTTATCACAGCTTGCCACTCAATTTTCGAAGGATGCTGTTCGGTACCTCGCTTTGCTCGGTGCTTGCTTGATTCTCTTCAGCACCGTGGTTTCATTCATCGGGCAAAAGCCCAAGGCATTTATTTTATCTTTTATTTTTGTCTTTATACTTTCTACCATCATCTACGCCGTAGGGAACTGGGATCAAGCCAGTCGTTATAACCTGGAACCGCCTCTGGTGGCTCTCGTTCTCGGACTGATTATTTCAAATGTAATTGGACTGCCCCGTTGGCTAGATGCTGGTTTCCGGGTCGAATTTTATATTAAACTTGGCATTGTCCTGCTGGGCGCCACTTTGCCTTTCACATTAATTATCTGGGCCGGCCCCGTGGCTATTTTGCAGGCTTCCATTGTTTCCTTAATTACCTTTTTCGTCATCTTCTTCACTGCCCGAAAGTTGGGTTTGGATCACCGGCTGGCGGCGGTATTGGGAGCGGGTGGCGCAGTCTGCGGCGTTTCAGCGTCGATTGCGGTTGCCGGCGCCGTACGGGCCAAGAAGGAGCATCCGCCAATCGCCATAAGCCTGGTCGTCTTTTATGCCATTATTCTCATTTTCGCGTTGCCGCTGGTTTCACGCACGCTTCACCTGCCCACTGGAGTAGGTGGCGCTTGGATTGGGACCTCGGAATTTGCAGACGCGGCTGGCTTGGCCGGTGCTCAGTCTTATGGTGGACTGGCCGGTAAGAATTTGGGCATTTCAGGAACGGCAGACCAGGCGCTTGCATCCTATACGCTGATTAAAGTTATCGGACGAGACATTTGGATCGGTATCTGGTCGTTTGTATTGGCACTCATCTCGGTCTTAGTTTGGGAACGCACTGAAACCAACTCAAAAGTCCAGGTCGGCCAGATATGGTGGCGCTTTCCCAAATTTGTAATTGGGTTCCTCATCGCTTCAGTGCTTACGACACTCATCGTTCATGGATATACGCTGGGTGATTACAATAAATTGGTCAAACCTTCCCTTATCGCACCCATCACTTCACTCAGGACCTGGGCGTTCACCTTTAGTTTCTTAAGTATCGGGCTTACCACGCGATTCCGGGAATTGGCCAATGCCGGTATCAAACCGTTTATCGCGTTCACCGTCGGGGTTGTTGTAAACGTAATTCTGGGATACGTCCTGTCAGTCATTGTTTTCGGTCATTACTGGGCTTCCATTGTAACACATTGACGCATGAAGATCTTTAATTCAATTCAACTGAGGAGTTCATCCAGACCGACTTGTCAAAGGTGCGCATATTTCCAAAATGATCCGACTCTTGTCGAAGAGGTCTATCATGGACTCACGGCCATGAGTTCGGGGTTTGCGTCGGTCCGGGATCGAGATGGTTTCTGCAATTATAATCAACTTTATCTTTCCGCGCGGGATAGCTGTCCACACTTTGCGACCTGCACGCCTGAGTTTAATCAAGCGGAGGCCGGAAAAAGCAGCGGTCGCCATTCAAATTAGTTTTGTTGGGAATGGTGTGACTACTCCACCCGAAACCTCGTTAGATTGCGGGAACAAGGCCTATTTATTTTTCCAGATTTATACTTGAGGTGTTACCATGAGGTGTTCTCGACGTCTCTGGGTACTTGTATTTCACGTTTTTAGTGAGTATGTTTGAAATAGCCAAAACCTGCAAGTATGAAAAGGATTGTCCTGCTTTTTGCATTTATAACTCTACTTATAGGGTTTCCAGTTACAAATTCATTTTCTGGTAAGGTTTCTATTCACTTTGAGAACAAAGTGGAGACATATGTTTATATCTGCGACAGCAGAACGGCGTATGCTTATCATAGCTCTGAAAACTGCAGAGGACTGAATAGGTGCAATCATAAGTTATTGAAGATTACTTTGTCTGAGGCTATTAATATTTACCATAGAAAGCCTTGTAAGATTTGCGAACAGCAATAGAACTTACACTTATGGTTATGGGCAAATCGCCAAACTTAGACTAGTTTAATCATTCCATCCATAAACCACTGACCAATGAGCAAGCTTTACCTCGCCTGCCTCCTCCTGTTGTCACAGGTGGCCTTAGCCCAAAAGACATATATACAATGTGGGAAGATAGTCGATGTAACATCTGGAGTGGTCCAGACAGAAATGACGATCGTCGTGGAAGGCAGTAGCATTGTGGATATTCAAAATGGGTATGTCAACGGTGGTTCGGGCGATAGCGTGATTTTCCTGAAAGACAA
>Ga0302312_10002273_pt1 | contig 11280 bp, 10 predicted proteins | sample III_Palsa_N2_1_FD_200529 | JGI IMG/M metagenome (GOLD analysis project Ga0302312, IMG submission 200529) | Peat permafrost microbial communities from Stordalen Mire near Abisko, Sweden - III_Palsa_N2_1 | ecosystem: Environmental > Terrestrial > Soil > Palsa > Peat permafrost | place: Sweden...
AAAGACAGGCGCAATATGTTACTGAATTTTCGCCGGCGGTAACCTCGCGCGGGCAGGCTATTAACGGTGCCATGAACTGGCCTACTACCATGTCGGGTGTAAGCCCGGAGTATTTGGATATCCGTAAGCTTACTTTAAAGGACGGTATCCCATTTACTAACGACGACGTAGAAACATCGGCAAAGGTATGCCTGATAGGCCAAACGGTAATTGATAATTTGTTTCCCAATGAAAATCCGATAGGTAAGGTTATCCGTTTTGGCAATATTCCATTCAAAATAATTGGCATTTTAAATCCCAAAGGCCAAAATGCCTTTGGGCAGGACCAGGACGATATTTTAATTGCCCCATATACCACCGTACAAAAAAGGATACTGGCAACCATCTATTATTCTAATATTTACGGCTCGGCAATTAATGAGGCTGCAACTGACGCGGCCGTAACCGAAATTACACAGATATTGCGGGATTCGCACCGGTTAAGATCAAATGAAGATAACGATTTCCAGGTGCGCACACAGGAAGAATTAATTAATACGCTAAGTTCAACCAGCGGCTTGTTAACCGTGTTATTGACGGTGATAGCAGGCATTTCGCTGGTTATAGGCGGCATAGGCATCATGAATATTATGTATGTATCGGTTACCGAACGTACGCGTGAAATTGGCCTGCGTATGGCCATCGGCGCACGCGGCAAGGATATATTGCTACAATTTTTGATGGAAGCTATTTTGATCAGTATAACAGGTGGCGTTATCGGTGTATTGCTGGGTATATTATCATGCAGATTAGTTACGCTCATCCTTACCTGGCCAACCATTATATCCGAGGGATCGGTATTGTTATCGTTTGTGGTATGCGCGCTGACAGGAATATTCTTTGGATATTATCCAGCCCAAAAAGCATCGCGTTTAGACCCGATAGAGGCTTTGAGGTATGAGTAGCGCCGATTAGATTTGACAGCTTTTTAAAAGTTGTCAAATCTTGGGGTGTCAACTAATTATATACGTTTTCCCCTCGATAGCCAGTTCTGTCTCGGGGAATACACTTTGGGCCTCCTCCAGCAATTCGTCCAGTTTTTTATACCGGGCCGAAAAATGGCCGATAAGCAGTTTTTCAGCATGGGTTTTTAGCGCTATTTCACCTGCCTGCAAGGCCGTAGTATGATGGGTTTCGCCAGCCCTGTCCAGCATATCATGTAAAAAAGTGGCTTCATGGTATAACAGCGTCGCATTGCTGATCTGATCAAAGTATTGCTCGTTATATAAGGTATCAGAGCAATACGCGTAAGTTTTCGGCGCGTCGGAATCGGTTGTAAGCGTATCGTTTAGATATATTTTCCCGTTAGGGGCAGTGTAATCTTTCCCTTTTTTTATCGAAGTAAAGTATTCAACGGGAACGCCTATCTCTTCCAGCTTTTCTTTAATTAGCTTTCTTAAACGCTTCTTTTGCCTGAATACAAAACCGGTACATTCAATGCGGTGATCAAGCGGGACGGTTTCAATAATAACGTCGTCGTTATCAACAATTACTTCAGCAGCGTTTCCGTTTGTGAATTTATACTCGACGGGAAATTGCAGCGTTGTTTCTGAATATTTAAGCTGTATGTCTATTATTTCTTTTAAATGCGCCGGGCAGAAAATATTTAGCGCTTTTTTGCGCCCGTTTAAATGCATAGACGACAGTAAGCCCACCAGGCCCAAATAGTGATCTCCGTGCAGATGACTGATAAAAATGTGATCGAATTTGCTTGCCTTGATATCAAAGCGCAGCATTTGTTGCTGGGTACCTTCGCCGCAATCAACCAAATACCAATGGTCGTTAATATTTAATGCCTGCGATGTAGGGTTACGATTATAAATTGGGGTTGCAGAACTGCTGCCAAGTATGGTTACTTCAAATTTCATACCCGGTAAACAATTAATGGTTTATCTTGCTTCTTTCTTCAGTTCCTTTTCTATTTCTTCCATAAAAACAAAATCAATGGCCTCTTCGATAGAGGGAACGATAGAAAGTACATTATCCAATTGAGAGATAGTGATCAGGCGGGCAACCGCCTCGTTTAAACCGGTAAGTAAAAATGAACCGGCGGCATTTTTACATAAACGGTGCCCTACCAATAAGCTGCTTAAGCCCGAAGAATCTGCAAACTTTACCTGAGAAAGGTCAAGAATTATATTTCTCTGACCTTCTGTATTGATCAGTATCAATTCAGATTTCAATTGTGGGGTAATCAATGAATTTAATTTTGATTCATTGAGTTTCAATAAAATATATTTCTCGTGTTTATCTACGGCAAACTTCATTGTCTTATGATAATTTAAAGTGCTAAGATATAATTTTTATTACAAATAAAATCACAATGCTGCTAAAGCCCTGTTAATTGACTGTTCTACACGGCCCATCACATCTTCATTTTCTGGTTTAACCAGCTTTTCACCCGTAATCTGTTCAAAAAGCTCAATGTATCTTTCAGAAATAGATTTAACAATTTCGGGTGTCATTAATGGTATAACCTGTCCTTCTTTTCCCTGGAAACCATTTTCAATCAGCCATTTCCGCACAAACTCCTTTGATAGTTGCTTTTGCGGCTCGTTTTTTTGCTGGCGGTTGGCGTAGCCATCATTATAAAAATACCGTGATGAATCGGGGGTATGTATCTCGTCAATCAAATATATCTTGCCGTCAGCCTTGCCAAATTCATATTTAGTGTCAACCAATATTAACCCTTGCTTAATTGCTATTTCTGTTCCGCGTTTAAATAATGCACGGGTATAATTTTCCAATTGTACATAATCCTCTTCAGAAACGATGTTTTGCCTTAATATCTCTTCCCTCGATATATCTTCATCATGTCCTACGGATGCCTTGGTTGTTGGGGTAATGATCGGCTCGGGCAGCTTATCGTTTTCTTTTAATCCTTCGGGTAAACTAACATCGCACACCTGCCGTCTGCCCGCGCTGTATTCACGCGCGGCGTGGCCCGCTAAATAGCCGCGTATTACCATTTCTACCTTAAACGGTTCACAAATACGGCCTATAGTAACGCTTGGATCGGGCACGGTTACAACCCAATTGGGCACAATATCAGCCGTAGCCTGCAAAAACTTAGCAGCTATCTGGTTCAATACCTGCCCCTTGTAAGGAATAGCTTCAGGCAATACTACGTCAAAAGCGGATATGCGGTCACTAACCACCATAGCAAGGTATTTATTGTTTATGGTATAAACATCCCTAACCTTACCCTTATAGAACCCGGTTTGACCGGGGAAATTAAAATGTGTTTCTTTTATGGAGTTCATAGTTAATTGTTCATGGTTCGTGGTTCATAGTTTTTATGGTTCAATGTTGACTATTGATAGTTCTGGCTATGAACTATCAACTATGAACCATAACCCTACTGAATATCCCCGTAAGCTTCCAAAATCTTCCTTACCAGTTTATGCCTTACCACGTCTTCTCCGCTCAGGTAAACTATTTCAATGCCTTTGATATCCGTAAGTATTTTTAATGCGGTAAATAAACCGGATTGTTGTTTTTTTGGCAAATCTATCTGTGTTACATCGCCCGTAACAATAAACTTTGCCGATGGCCCCATACGGGTTAAAAACATCTTCAACTGCATATCGGTAGCGTTTTGCGCCTCGTCCAATATTACAAAGCAATTATCCAAGGTACGCCCGCGCATAAAAGCCAGCGGTGCAATTTCAATAGTCCGGTTCTCTAAGTATAATTTTAGCTTTTCGGCAGGTATCATATCATCCAGCGCGTCATATAATGGGCGCAGGTACGGGTCTATCTTTTCTTTCAGGTCACCTGGCAAAAATCCCAGGTTCTCCCCCGCCTCAACTGCCGGCCGGGTTAAAATTATGCGCTTTATTTCTTTATTCTTCAACGCCCTCACAGCCAAAGCTACGGCTGTATAAGTCTTTCCTGTTCCGGCAGGGCCGATAGCAAATAGAATATCGCTTTTGTTGATACAATCAACCATTTTACGCTGGTTGGCAGTACGGGCCTTGACCATAACGCCATTTGGGCCGAATACGATAACCTCGCCGCTGGCAAATTTATCGCCAACCGCTTCAGGCGATCCATTTGATGAATTGGAAGGTTTCGACCCTAAAATTCTTTCAAGGTCGGTAATGTTAAGGTTTTCAAATTTCTCAACATGCTCCAATAAATGACCAAATCTCTCCCCGAATATGGTTAATTCATGATCATCACCCAGCACCTTAACCTCGCTGCCGCGCGCAACAATTTTAAGTTTTGGATATTGTTTTTTTATGATCTCGAAATGATCATTGTTCGGCCCCCATAAAACAGCGGGGTTTATATTTTCAATTGATAACTTAAGTTCGTTCAATAGTAAATGATTAATTTGTTCCGGATTTTTATGAATTAAAATTGAATATTTGCAGCATCAAATGCCTTGTACAAGATTAGCAATAAATATTTGAAAAATTAATGGCAATAATAACTTTAACTACCGACCTGGGCGATAAGGATATTTACCAGGCTGCCCTTAAAGGTAGTATCCTTAAATTGCTGCCCACGGTGAGTATTATTGACATTACTAACAGCGTTGCCGCCTTTGATGTACAACAGGCAGCCTTTATTTTAAAAAACAGCTTTTATTATTTTCCTGATAATACCGTGCATTTAATTGGCATTGATACGGTTTATAGCGATGAAACCAAATACCTGGCCGTACATTATAAAAATCATTACTTTGTTGGGGCCGATAATGGCATATTCTCGCTGATGTTTGATAAAGAACCCACCGAAATTGTTGAAATAAACATTATGCAGGACCTAAAATTCCTGCATTTCCCGCTGGCAGATATTTTTGTTAAAGCAGCCTGCCATTTGGCAAGCGGGGGTAAAATCAATGAGATTGGCATACCTGTTAGCGGCATTGAAAAGAAAATGAACCTGCAGCCGGTTATTGAGAAAAATCTGCTGAAAGGCGCGGTTATTTATATTGATTCGTTTCAAAATGTAATTACTAATATAACCAAAGATATTTTTAACAGGGTGCAACAGGGCCGCCGTTTTACTTTGTATTTTAAACGCAATGAAACGATAAATCACCTTAGCTGGCATTATAATGAAGTGCCCGAAGGCGAGAAGCTATGCTTGTTTGGAATAAGCGACCACTTAGAAATTGCCATTAATAAAGGCAATGCAAGCGGTCTTTTAGGGTTGACATTGGGTGATAGTGTGATTATTGAGTTTGAGGGCTAAAACATTTACAGAAGATTGGCCTTTTCTATTTATCTGCTAAAATATTCGCCATGAAAAAATTAATTCTTGCAACATTGCTCAGCTTTTTATTTGCCAATAGTTATGCCCAGGAAAGTTCTGATTCGTTAGCCTACCAACTGCAACGAAAAAGAATAAACGGTATGCTGGAACAGCGCAGCCAAAAGTTTGGTCAGTATACCCAAAGCCTGAGTACACATACCGGTATTTTTGGCCTGCAAACTAAAAAGGATGTGCGCCGGTCGAATAGTATTTTAATGGATATTGTTAAAACCGACGATGATATTTACGCGCAACTAAAAATATTGCTCAATTACCGCGCTTTTCAACAAACCGTAGTGCAAAGCAAGCTGGATAGTTCAAAGGAAACCGAAAAGTATAACATCGGGCTGATGAACGCTATCAACAGGTTTCGTGCCGAAAATGATAAGTTAAAAGCACAATTAAATGACTCGGCCAAAAGCCAGGAAAAGACTACCCGCAGCTTTATCATTGTCATAGTTTTAATGTTGGTGTCAATTTTATTATTATTAAGAAGCAAATACGCGGCTAAAGCTTAATTTAGGACGATTTTAAATTAAGAATGGCAAGAGGACGATTAAATAGCGGCAGCAAGGCAGAAGCCGATTTACCAAAAGCAAAAATAAACCGCACCAGTTTAAAACAGGTAGTCCGTTTGCTTAGTTACGTTAAACCGCATCGCGGCAAATTCATCGCTGCGTTTATATTTTTAGTAATTTCCAGTTTAACAGGATTGGCTTTCCCGGCTTTTTTGGGCGCGTTAATTGATGTGGCACAGGGTAATAAATCTAAATACCCGCTGCTGCCGAACACACTTACCGGTATAGGCGAACTGGCATTCATTATATTATTCGCCCAGGCTTTTGTTTCCTTTTTCAGGGTGGTTTGGTTTGTGCAGGTTGCTGAACGCTCATTGGCCGACATCAGGCGCGATACTTATTTTAAGCTGATCACCTTACCCATGAATTTTTTTTCAAACCGAAGGGTTGGCGAGTTGAACAGCCGCATATCTGCTGATCTGTCGCAGATACAGGATGCCATGACCACTACTTTCGCCGAAATGATAAGGCAATTGATACTGTTAGTTGGCGGTATTACCTTATTGGTTATTGTATCGTTCAAGCTAACCCTGGCCTTATTGCTTTTACTGCCGGTTTTGAGTGTAACTGCTGTAGTTTTCGGGCGGTTTATACGGAAACTTTCCCGGCAGGCACAAGATAAGCTGGCCGACTCAAATACCATCGTAGAGGAAACCTTACAGGGCATTGCCAATGTAAAGGCATTTGTAAATGAAGCTTTTGAAGCTGGCAGGTATGATAAGAATTTGCGCGAGGTAGTTACCATAGCCGTCAGGGGCGCAAAATTCAGAGGCATATTTGCCTCATTCATCGTTTTTTGCATGTTTGGCACCATTGTAGGCATTATATGGTATGGCTCGGTATTGGTAAGCCATCACGAATTACAGGTTGGTAACTTAACAACCTTTATATTGTACTCATTGTTTGTTGCTGCCGCGATGGGTAGCTTTCCTGAACTTTACGCCAATATGCAAAAAGCAGTTGGGGCAAGTGAACGGGTGCTGGAAATTTTAGACGAAACCGGCGAAGATGTATCCATCCGCGAAAGCGAAAATAATATTAAACAGAAAATTGAAGGAAAGCTATCTTTTTCAAATGTTGTTTTCGCCTATCCGTCACGTTCAGAAATTGAAGTTTTAAAAGATGTATCCTTTATTGCCGAAACGGGGCAAAAGGTAGCCATAGTAGGCCCAAGCGGATCTGGAAAATCAACTATGGCTGCCTTGATATTGCAGTTTTATCATCCGCAAAGCGGGACGATACTTTTTGACGGAAAGCCTGCATCTGATTATTCACTAACCGACATCCGAAATCAGGTTGCTATTGTGCCGCAGGATGTATTGTTATTTGGCGGATCAATATTGGAAAATATCGCCTATGGCAAACTCGGCGCATCCAAAGAAGAAATTATACAGGCATCGCAACGCGCTAACGCGCACCAGTTTATTAGCTCATTCCCGGAAGGATATGATACTATTGTAGGCGAACGAGGTGTAAAGCTATCCGGCGGACAGCGGCAGCGGGTTGCTATTGCAAGGGCTTTATTAAAAAATCCATCTATATTGATACTGGATGAAGCCACTTCGTCTTTAGATTCCGAATCTGAACGGCTGGTGCAAGAGGCGCTGGAAGAATTAATGAAAAACCGTACTTCTATTATCATAGCCCATCGCTTATCAACTATCAGGGAAGCCGACAAGATCATTGTTCTTGAAAAAGGAAAAATAATTGAAACAGGCAGCCACCAGGAGCTCATTGCCAGCGAAGACGGGTTGTATAAATATTTAAGCGGATTACAATTTGAGGTTGGTTCATAGTTCATGGTTGATAGTTCATGGTTCATAGTGGTTAATTTGCTATGAACTATCAACCATTAACTATAAACTAAATGAACCATTAACTATGAACTAAACAAATGAAATTAACCATACACGGGGCTGCCCGGCAGGTTACCGGGAGCATGCACTTGCTTGAGGTTGGCCAATATAAAATTCTAATTGATTGCGGGCTGGATTACGAAAAAGACCGCAGCATACAATCAAATGAAGATTTTCCGTTTAACCCGGAGGAAATTGATGTGGTAGTACTTACCCACGCGCACATTGATCATTCGGGCAATATACCTACGCTGGTGCGGTTAGGCTTTAACGGGCAAATATTGTGCACCCCTCCTACTGCCGACCTTACCGAACTTTTACTGTTGGATTCGGTAAACATATTTTTAAGCAAAGCCCATAAAGGCCGCAAGCATGGAAGAGGCAAATTTAACACCAACGCACAACCCTTATACCTGCAAAAGCATGTAATGGATGCCATGGAACGATTTGTTACTATCGGCTTTAACCGCCCGTTCCGCATTACAGGCGATATTGAATTAACTTTCATTTCTGTAGGGCACTTGCTGGGTGCTGCCGCAGCAATATTTAAAATAAATGATAACGGCGAAGAAAAAAGCATAGCGTTTACCGGGGATATAGGCCGAAAAAATTACCCGGTGCTGGATGACCCGCAACCTTTGCCGCCTGTAGATTATTTGGTAACTGAATCAACCTACGGCGGCAGGCAGCATACTAAAGATAAAAGCGTTGAACAGGCGTTGGTTGAAGTAATAGATAAATGCTGCGTACAGGAACAGGGGCGTTTGATCATCCCGGCGTTTAGCATCGGGCGTACACAATCATTGGTTTATTCATTAAATAAAATATTCAGCAGTGGTTTATTACCACCAGTAAAGGTTTTTGTTGATAGCCCAATGGCTTCGAGGGCTACAGGGATATTCAGGAAATACCACGACCTGGTAAACAAAGAAGCCCAGGATTTTTATAAAATGCAGGGCGATGAATTTGAGTTTGAGAATTTAGAGTACATAGAGAATTTAAAAGATAGCCGGCAAATATCCAATTATTTTGAACCTTGCATCATCATCTCATCAGCAGGCATGCTGGAGGGCGGGCGCATACAGGATCATTTGTTCTATAATATTCAGAATTATTATTGTACCATCCTGTTTATCGGCTACTGCGCAAAAGGAACATTAGGGCATCGTTTATTGCGCGGTGATTCCATAGTCCACATCAAAGACCGCGACCTGGCTGTGTACGCTACCATCAAACAAACCGATGTATTAAGCGCGCACGGCGATCATGATGATTTAATGAATGTTTACCTGGTGCATGGAGAAACAAGCAGCATGCAGGCGTTAGCGGATGCGTTGGATGTGGATGGATACCCTGTTGTTATCCCAGAAAAAGGGGTGACGTACTTTCTCTAAGTTTAGCGGTAAAAGTCTAATGAATTACTTCCAAAACTTTTCCTTCGCCTAAAATGTGAGGGCCTTCGCTAAAGGTGAAACTTTTATCCTTTCCAAAATCATTGCCAAGATATTTCTCATCTATAGTAACAATATCTTCATCGCCTGGGCTGAATTGTTTCCTGTCGGATAAATTGATCCTACCAGACTTTTTCATATCTGATACAAAATTAAATAATGGCCTGTATCCATCAATAAAAGGTGTTTGCCTATACCCCTGGCCTTTATATAATTTTATCTGCGCTTTAATATTTATCATTACGCTGCAATTTAATTAAATCGAATCCCACAATTCGTGAAATTCGATTTAATTCGTGAAAATTCGTGCTTTTTATTTCTTAAAATGCTCAATGATCAAGCTTGCCAACTCAACCCCAATACGTTCCTGGGCCTCGTTAGTGGCAGCGCCGATGTGCGGTGTTAAAGAGATTTTAGGGTGCTTAATTATTTCTTCGCGCGGGGTTGGTTCGTTATCAAATACATCTAATGCAGCGTAGGATACCTGCCCGCTGTTTAATGCATCAATCAGCGCTAACTCTTCAATTAATCCGCCACGCGAGATATTAATTAATTGCACACCTTTTTTCATTTGGGCCAATTCATCAGCGCCAATCAAAGCCTTGTCAATAAATGGTGTATGCAGCGTTATAAAGTCGGCGGTTTTTATGATTTCATCCAATGTAGCTGTTTTAACAGACACCTTCACCTTAGTTCCGCCGGTACCCAATACTATTTCAACCTCGGGGTTAAATGAATACAGGTCATAAGCTATAACATCCATGCCTATACCGATAGCAATTTTTGCCACCTCGCGGCCAATGCGGCCAAAGCCTACAATGCCTAAAGTTTTGCCACGCAACTCAATACCTTTGGCATAAGCCTTTTTGAGATCGTTGAATTTAGTAGTCCCTTCAACGGGCATTTTTCGGTTGCTGTCATGTAAAAAACGCACGCCGGTAAATAGTTGACCTATCACCAACTCGGCAACAGACAATGAAGACGAAGCAGGTGTGTTATAAACGCCAATGCCTTTTTCTTTGGCATATTCAACGTCTATATTGTCGACACCCACGCCGCCGCGACCAATCAGTTTCAAATTGGGGCAGGCATCAATTAATGCCTTGCGTACTTTGGTGGCGCTACGCACGGTAATGGCATCGTAGTTTTGCAGTTTAACAGGCAATTCATCCTGTGGTATATTATTGGTATCTACTTCAAACCCGGCGTCTTCCAGCATTTTTTTGCCTATCGGGTCAATGCCATCGTTAGCTAATATTTTGATCATTAAGTTAGTCATTGTGTCATTAGGTCATTGGGTCATTAATAGTCAATAAAATGACTAATGACTCAATGACCTAATGACTAATAAATTATTTATTTCTCTCCGCAAATTCCTGCATCGCGTCAATCAGTACATAAATACTGGTTATCGGCAACGCGTTATAAATTGAGGCCCTGAAACCCCCAACGCTGCGGTGGCCTTTTAAGCCAACAATTCCTTTTTCATCGCATAGTTTCAGGAATGGTTTTTCATGTTCGGGATTTTCAGCCACAAAGCAAACATTCATGTCTGAGCGGTCTTCAGGAACAGCTACCGCCTTAAATAATGGGTTACGGTCAATTTCTTCATATAATACTCTTGACTTGGCTGTATTTTCTTTTTCAATACCTTCTACCCCCCCCTTTGCCTTCAACCAGTTAAGTGTAAGCATCGAAACATAGATGGCAAATACAGGAGGCGTATTATACATTGAGCCGCCTTCAATAAGCGTGTCGTAACAAAACATCGACGGTATTTTACGGTCTGTCTTGCCTAAAATATCATTTTTAACAATAACCAGCGTGGTACCTGCCGGGCCCATGTTTTTTTGCGCACCGGCGTAGATCAAACCGAAATCGGCAACATTGATCTTACGGCTGAATATGTCCGACGACATATCACAAATAACCGGCACAGGCGATGGGAAAAACTGGTGTAACTGTGTACCGTATATCGTATTATTTGAAGTAATATGAAAATAGGCTGCATCAGCAGGTATTTCAAAATCTTTTGGGATATAGGTAAAGTTGCTTTCTTTTGAGGTAGCTACAACTTTTACATTCCCCAAA
>Ga0302312_10002277_pt1 | contig 11270 bp, 12 predicted proteins | sample III_Palsa_N2_1_FD_200529 | JGI IMG/M metagenome (GOLD analysis project Ga0302312, IMG submission 200529) | Peat permafrost microbial communities from Stordalen Mire near Abisko, Sweden - III_Palsa_N2_1 | ecosystem: Environmental > Terrestrial > Soil > Palsa > Peat permafrost | place: Sweden...
CCTCAACCTCTCTTACTATAGGTCTATTGTGTAGTCTGCTGTTTCTTAGCTATATTTAATTTATGCGACCAACATTAAAGCTAAACCTCAGCCCACAGTTAACGATTACCCCAGAACTCAAGCAATCGATTCGTCTATTGCAGCTCTCGGCGTTCGAGCTCGACACCGAAATCCAAAAGGTATTGGCTTCTAATCCGTTATTAGAGGCCGAAACGATTAACAATGAAACCATCCACAGCTCTTATCCACGCCTAAGCTTTGATAAATTAGATAAACCTGCCGTGCTCACTTTAACGCAACACTTGCTATGGCAAATGGAATTAGCCCATTTTTCGACTGATGAAGCACTCATTGCCACCACCTTAATTGATGCTATTTCTGAAGACGGCTATTTATCGGTTCCCTTAACAGAGATCCAAGAAAATCTAGCAACCCCTTTTTTAGTGTCTGAAATTGAACAAGTGCTAACGCGCATTCAACAATTTGATCCCTCTGGGGTTGGCGCCAGAAATTTGACAGAATGTTTAAATCTCCAACTAGAGAATTTAGCGGCCACAACACCTTGGCTCACCATTGCTAAAAAATTAGTCACAGAAAATTGGGACTTCCTCGTTAAAAAGAAATTTATCTCTATTCAAAAATCCTTAAAAATAAAGGCAAACGAACTCAAAGAAGCCTTGAAAATTTTGCGATCACTGCATCCGAAACCGGGGACCATCATTGCCCCTAAAAGCCATGAATATATTATCCCGGATATCCTTCTTGTTAAAAAAAATGGGACTTTTTCTGTCGAGTTGAATCAAGATATTTTTCCTAAATTAAAAATTAACGCGCATTACGCCAGTTTAATTCGCTGCTCAAAAAACCAAGAATCCTCCCATCCACTCAAAGAAGAATTGAAAACAGCCCAATCTTTTATGAAAGGATTAGCAGTGCGACACGAAACTTTGCTGAAAGTGGCAGAAATGATTGTGACGGAGCAAAGCGCTTTCTTCGAACAAGGTGAAAGTGCCATGAAGCCTTTAAACTTGCAGAGCATCGCTGATCGGGTTGGCTTACATGAATCGACTGTTTCTCGTATTACCACCGAAAAATATCTCCTAACCCCACTGGGAATATTTGAATTGAAATATTTCTTTTCGAATGTCATCCCCGCTACTGGTGGCCAAGCAGCCTCAGGGACTGCTGTTCGATCCCAGATTAAAAAAATAATTGCCAAAGAGCCTAGCCAAAACCCCTTAAGTGATCATAGAATTAAAGTATTACTAGCGGAGATGGGCGTTCACATCGCACGACGGACGGTGACAAAATACAGGGAAACGATGAGGATCCCTCCCTCTACGGAACGGAAACGTATTAGTTAATTAAACAGGAGCGTTTATGAACATACAAATTACAGCCTTACATGATCTTGAATTAACTCCCAGCATCACCGAACACGTCAATGAAAAGTTTAAACGTTTAGAAAAACATTTTGCCCAGATTACCAGTACCCACGTGACTCTAAGCGTTGATAAAAAATTTCAACAAACTGCCAAAGCAAAAATGCTCCTAGCCGGTAGCGGCGAAATTATTGCTAGCTGCACTTCCGAAAATCTGTATGCTAGCATAGATATGTTAATCGACAAACTTGATGAACAGGTCAAAAAACATAAAGCAAAGCTCAAAGACGCTTAAAGGATATCCTATGCGATTGGTTATCATTAGCGGGCGTTCTGGCTCTGGTAAAACAATTGCTCTGCATGCCTTAGAAGATTTAGGGTTTTATTGTATCGATAATCTACCCTTTGCTTTTTTACCCGAGCTTGAAAGCCACGTCGGAAAAAGCCATCCTTTGGTTGCGGTTAGTATCGATGCGCGCAATGCGCCAGACGATCCTGCACAATTTGAAAATCTATTAGATACGCTAAGGCAAGCGAAAAAAAACTGTGAAATTGTTTATGTTGATGCTAGTGAAGCTGTTTTACTGAAGCGTTTTAGTGAAACACGTCGCAAACATCCCTTAACCAATCAAAAAATAACCTTGAAAGAGGCTATCCAAAAAGAAAAAAATATTTTAGCACCGATTGCCACTTTAGCCGATTTAATCATTGATACTAGCACTAAAGCACCACAAGAGCTTTATCAAATGATGCGCGATCGGATTGCCCATCACCAAGAGAAAAAAATACAATTAATGCTCCTCTCTTTTGGCTTTAAATATGGGGTTCCCTCGGACGCTGATTTTATTTTCGATGTGCGTTGTTTACCAAACCCTTATTGGAAGCCGGCTCTACGCACACTATCCGGCTTAGAAGAACCCGTGATAGAATTTTTGGAGTCTATTCCAGAGTCAACGCAACTCCTAGAAGATATCTCGGGCTTTATCCAAAAATGGATCCCGCATTTTGAAGCAGATAATCGCAGTTATATTACTGTCGCCATTGGCTGTACCGGTGGCCAACATCGCTCCGTCTATATGGTAGAAAGCATGGCTAAAAAAATGTCTTCTATGATCCACAATATTCAAACGCGCCACCGTGAACTAAAAACAAAACCAACTGTTTAAGTCCCACCAATCATCATCTTTCCAACCCAAACTGAACCGGTGATAATGCCACTACGCCGATCGATATCATTGCCAACCGCCATTAATTGCTTAAACATCTCTTTTAAATTACCCGCAATCGTAATTTCATGTACAGGATATTGAATTTCTCCGCCTTCGATCCAAAATCCTGCAGCCCCTCTAGAATAATCACCCGTCACTAAATTAACGCCATGCCCCATTAATTCGGTCACTAAAAGACCTTGTTGCATGGCTTGGCAAAGGCTTTTTAAACTCTCTTTCCCTGGTGTTACTACCACATTATGCACACCGCCTGCATTACCTGTTGTTTTTAAGCCTAATTTTCTGGCCGAATAACTTCCTAATACATAGCCCTGCAAAACACCTGCCTGAATAATATCTCTCGGCTTTGTTTGAACCCCTTCAGCGTCAAAAGGCGCGCTACCCAGCCCTTTTTGTAAATGAGGTAATTCTTCTAGATGAATAAAATTCGGAAAAATTTGTTTCCCTAAATGATCCACCAAAAACGAAGCACGACGATATAACTGTCCACCCGAAATAGCTGAAAGCAAATGACCCCATAAACCACGAGCCATCTCTGGACTAAAGATAACAGACGCCATCCCCGTTTTTATTTTTCGAGCATTCAAGCGTTGCACAGTCCGAAATGCCGCATTTTTTCCAACGAAAGCAGGGCTTAAGAGATCAGACTCTGCTCTACCAACGGTAAAATCATAATCGCGCTGCATCCCTTCTTGTTCTTTGGCGATCACCGTACAAGATAATGAATATTGACTTGTTTTATAGCCTGCTAAAAATCCTAAACTATTGCCATATACCCGATGACTTTGATGAGTGGAAAAAGTCGCACCCTCTGAATTGATAATTCTTGCATCAAAGTCTCTAGCACTTGTTTCACATTCTTTTGCTAGCAGCAACGCTTTTTCAGCTGAAATATCGGCCGGATGATATAGATCCAAATCTGGAATATCTTTGGCTAACATTTCTTTATCTGCCAGGCCTGAAAAAGGATCGTCTTCGGTGTATTCGGCAATATGGATCGCAGCTTTTAACGCCGCTTGAATAGCTGCTGGTTGAATATCAGTCGTGGAAGCAGATCCTTTCTTTTTACCCCAGTAAACCGTCAGCGCTAATACTTTAGATCGACTAAACTCAACAGAGTCCGTTTCACCTAAACGCACCGATGCAGATAGTCCTACACTGCTGGCGATAGCTGCTTCAACCGCATCCATACCGCTTTGTTTTGCCCCCTGAAGAATATCGGTGATGATTGCTTGATATTGAGCTTGTTCTTTATCCAACATTGGTTCCTCCCACCGTCATATTTTCAATTTTAAGGGTGGGTTGTCCTACCCCCACTGGCACACTTTGTCCTTCTTTACCGCAAACCCCAACACCGGTGTCTAATTTAAGATCATTCCCCAGCATGGAAACTTGTTTTAAAATTTCTGGACCATTGCCAATTAACGTCGCTCCTTTAACAGGTCGTGTCACTTTTCCTTTTTCGATGAGATAAGCCTCACTCGCATTAAACACAAATTTACCCGACGTAATATCGACTTGACCACCCCCAAAATTAACGGCATACAAGCCTCTTTCAACTGACGCAATAATTTCTTCAGGGACATGATCCCCAGGCAGTAAATAAGTATTAGTCATTCTGGGTAATACTAAAGAAGCATAAGACTCGCGCCGTCCATTCCCAGTCGATTGCATCCCCATTAAACGAGCATTTAATTTATCTTGTAAATACCCTTTCAACACGCCTTTTTCAATCAAGGTTGTACATTGTGATGGCGTTCCTTCGTCATCCATATTAAGCGAGCCACGTCGTTCGATTAAAGTCCCATCATCAACCACGGTGCAAAGCGAAGAAGCAACTTGTTCTCCCATTCTCCCTGCAAAAGCAGAGCTTCCTTTGCGATTAAAATCGCCTTCTAATCCATGGCCAATAGCCTCATGCAATAAAACACCTGGCCAGCCTGATCCTAAAACAACTGGCATGACGCCCGCTGGAGCAGGGACTGCGCTTAGATTGAGTATTGCTTGGCGGACAGCCTCGAACACATAGTGTGATCCGAGATCTTGCTCTAAAAACCTTGAGTAAGCAAAACGACCGCCACCACCTTGGCTGCCTTGCTCTCGTCTGCCATTTTCCTCGGCAATAACATTCACATTTAATCGCACCAAGGGCCGAACATCGGCATTCAAAGTCCCATCGCTTGCCATGACTAACACCACTTCATGCACACCCGATAAACTGACAATCACTTGTTTAACTCTTGGATCTGCTTTTCTCGCAGCTGAATCTAATGATCGTAATAACGAAATTTTTTCTGCATTTGGAATAGACTGAAGGGGATTTGCCGTATTGTACAAAGCACGGGAGACAATACCGCTTGATCTAGCTTGAATTTTTTGTGTACCCCCTGCTGCGGTAATACTTTTAGCTGCCATGGCGGCGGCTTCTAATGCCGGTAAAACAATATCGTCAGAAAAAGCAAAACCCACCTTTTCACCGCTAATCGCTCGAACTCCTACCCCATAATCAATATTATAACTGCCTTCTTTGATGATCCCATCTTCTAAGATCCAAGATTCATGCTCAGCACTTTGAAAATAGAGATCGGCGTAGTCGATCGTATTCCCTAATATTTTTCCTAAAACCGTTTCAACGGACTGCAGCGAAAGTCCCGCAGGTTCCCAAAGAGTCTGCTCCGCCAATGCCAAAGCGCTCAAATGATTGTGCATATAAAACCCCTGCTTATTTCAGTCGTTGAGTTGACCCACTCTAGAAAAGTTGATCCATTTAAGAGACAATAGCAAATATGACGAAAATCGTACAATGTCCCAGTTGCCAAAAAGACGTTGAGTGGTCGGATAAATCGCCTGCTCGGCCTTTTTGCAGCGATCGCTGCCGCCTCTTAGACCTAGGGGCGTGGGCAGATGACGCTTATCGCGTGCCTTGTCAGCCTGATCCGCTTTCTGCGGCTGATCTGGACGATTTTTCAGAAGAATAGCTGTACAAAAAAATAGTTTTCAAAGGATAAACATAGATTCCTCTTTAAAAATCCGCTAAAATCCCCCTAAATACGCTTTACTGACTGGAATATCTGAGATGTTAACAGCCTTAAAATTACTCAAATCAAATCTATCCCTGCAACTTCTGGTGATTGTTGTTTGCTCACTTTTATTTGGGCACTTACTGCCAGAATCTTTTCAAGCAACTTTTTATAGTATTAGCCTGACCCTCAAAGAATTTCTGCTCTTTGTGCTGCCAGCCGTTATTTTTAGCTGCACCTTTGCCTGCCTCTTAACTTTTCGCGGAAAAGCGGCCATTGGATTTATGGTAGGGCTACTCGCGTTGGTTTGTTTATCCAATTTTATCTCCACCCTGATTGCTTATGGCGTTGGCATGCTGAATATTAAGCATTTGCACATGTTAGCCACCCATGTAGCCCCCGTTCCCGTGGACGAACTACAGGCTTTATGGACTATTCATTTTCCCAAATGGATCCCTAATCAAATCGCCTTACTGTTAGGTTTTGTGGTGGGGGCTATTTTTTCGGTATACCCACATCCATTGGCGAATAAAATTAGCTTTCAGGCAAAGCACATAGTCACCCTATTTTTAGAACAAGTTTTTGTGCCAGTGCTCCCCTTCTTTGCCTTGGGATTCATTTTAAAGATGCAACATGACGGTGTTTTGTTATCCGTCCTAGAGTCTTATTTTTCCCTGATTATTATTATGCTTTGCACTTATGCCGTTTATTTAACCTTTTTATTCGGGTTAGCGGCCAATTTTAATCTCAAAAAATGGGCGCGTTACCTCAAAAATGTTGTTCCTGTTGCACTCACAGGCTTTTCGACTATCTCCAGCCTGGCGACCATGCCAGTCACACTTTCTGCTGCCGAAAAAAATACGGGGAACGTTGATATTGCACGCGTGGTGATCCCTGCTACTGTCAATGTTCATATGGTGGGAGTGACGATTGCAGTCCCCTTAATGGCCTTTTCTCTTTTGCTGAGTGCCGGACACACCATGCCTAATTTTACCGATTATTGCTTAATGGCTTATAACCTTATCATTGCTCAATTTGCAGTCGCTGGTATTCCCGGGGGTGGCATTCTAGTGATGTTACCAACGCTTGAGACTCATCTCGGCTTTACTGCCGAAATGTCGGCATTAATTACTGCTTTGTATATTTTATTTGATCCGGCAATTACCATTACGAATGTCTTAGGGAATAGCGCATTAGTAATCTTTGTTTCCAAGCTCTTCAAACGCTTAAGCCCAAAAACAGTTCCAGCACCCACCTTGGCAGGTTAGGTTAACCTCAATGCTACGGGGAAGCGGCGACAGCGCCATTATTTAAATCATAGCTAGTTGTGGTGGTTGCAGAGGCTCCATTTAGCGTAAACAGACAAGCACTATTACCGGAGGATCCAGCCGTCACGGTTGCCACGTAGCACGTCGCAGTCCCTGCACAAGCTCCAGCGGTTGCAGTTGGCGGGTTATTTAAGATGGCGCCCCAAATTATCACGCAGTCGGCTGCCAGTGGTGTAATTCCTTTGCTATTGTCAGGCCATCCAGCGCTATTTACATGGACAGCTGTCCCTTCTAAGGTCACATTTCCACCCGCTTGCGCCCCTCCTGAAATCCAAGTCGCATGCGCAATAGAGGCTGCAGAGGCTAAGCTCCCCGCGATTCCACGATTAGATGCTGTTTGTGACTGAGAATTCAGTTTAGCGAACTTTGGTAAGGCAATAGCAGATAAAATGCCAAGGATAACAATTACCATGACTAGTTCGATTAAGGTAAAACCCCGAGTTGACATGTCTCTCACTATCATTAGATTGCTTTCAATTCATTATATAACAAAAATCAGTTTTCAAAGGCTTTCAGGCGAGGATTGCCAGTGCCTAAATCTTCTGTCGCACGACTCTCAACCGTAGCAGCTGCCGTTGTTCCCCCAAAACTTAAGCGTCTGCCCAAAGTTTCTAGTGGAGCATCCTCCGCTGGAGGTAAAAGAGCTGCATTAATCACAGCAAGCAATTCAGCACCATAAGTGTTAGGAATCGCAGGATGGACCATGTCATTAATAGCCGTTATAGACAAGCCAGATTTTTCGCTCATGACTACTAACAGCTTTTCTAGTGTCAATGATGGGCCTTCTAATTTAATACATTCAATAGGGGTTTCTACAATAGCAGATGCTGCAACAATAGCCTCGTCTCTTTCAATAACCATCTGAGCTAAAGTGCTTTCCGCAATCTGATCATTATTGCCAATTAAAACACAGACTTTTACTGCTGAGTCTACCAATTTTTCGTCTTGCACTACTTTTTTCAGCAGATCCACTTTGGATAATTGATGTTCAAACGTGGTTTCAATTTTGGGTAATTCACTCCCTGATTGTTGCACCCTTTTTTGTAAAAAACTTAAATGCTCCCGATTAGTATCGCTATAAATTCTAATTGATACCGCAGGATTTTTTAATGCATTGATTGCATGAATAAATTTTATCATTTCTAGAGCAGCACTATTAACATCGCACATGGCATTCCAAGCACTTAAAAATTCTTCAGGCTGCATGCTAATGCCTAAAGCACTTTCTAGCGCTTCTTTAAGATCCGTTGTAGAAAGTTTTCCGAGATTAAATTGCTGAAATAATGGCCCTAATTTTGGAATAATGACTTGAAGATTAACCTCTTTCTCTTGCTGCTTAGCTAAACCTACAAAAGCGACAACAGATTTCTGAAAATTTGTGGTAACAAGAGTCCCTAAAGAAAGAACAACAGTGGCCATATCATCTCCTTGAATTCACGCTGAGGATAAAAATTAAGTATAATGTCTACTGAAGTTGTTACCATATCACCACTTCAAACAGAATTCAAATATTTTTATGTAGGGAATTAACTTAGAAAGGAAATTACCATGGAATTTGATTATGGCGTTATCTGGGAACAAAAAATCTCTTTACTAACCTATAGCGCTCTTTTATTCGCCATTATTTCTCTTTGGATTAAACGAACCCCTCTGTTATGGGGCGGATTTTTAAGTATCGCTATTGTGGCAGGATTACTGTCTCAAACATTGCACTGGCTTGGACTGGCAGCTATTTTCCTCTACGGTAGTATTGTCTACTGCACCTTCCACACAAAAAATCGCGTATTCCAAACAACATTCGGCATCTTAACGTTTGTTTTTAGCATGCTATTTTGGTTTCATAAAATCCCAGGTTTTAATAATTGGCAAGTTGCCCATGGTCTTTCGTTAAGCCCAGAAGCATTTCCACTAACAATGTATTTAAATTTTGATAAAGCTTTAATTGGCTTATTTATATTAGGATTTGGCACTTTACCCTTATGCTGTCCTATCGAAAAATCCACTGTTTCAAAACAGTGTGACTGGAGCTGCGCTAAAATACTCGCTTTAATTTCAGGTTCTATTTTCACCATCGGCATGATTTCATTGGCCACTGGAGTAGTCAAATTCGACTTAAAATTTAGTCATTTTTTCTGGATCTGGGCTTTAAATAATTTATTATTTGTCTGCGTTGTAGAAGAAGTTCTTTTTCGAGGATTTGTACAACGCCACCTAACCCAAGCATTCAGTCAATACCGTTTTGGAATAGTGCTAGCTTTAGTGATTGCGTCTATTGGCTTTGGATTATCGCACCAAGGGACAATCACCTATCTGCTACTGTCCACCTTGTGCGGATTATTCTATGGCATTATTTATCTGAAAACCCAAAAAATAGAAGCCGCCATTGGCACTCATTTTTTAGTGAATGTAATCCATATCGTCGGCTTTAGTTATCCTTTTTTATTGAAATAAAATATCATTTATAAACGCAAGTAAAAATGTTCCGTTTCCTTAGTTAAAATGCCTCTTGCCTGGCTATATGCACAGATTTTAAATTTTCCATAGAAAAAACATGGAAAAAGTGGTAAGTTAGGATTGAATAGTAACAGCTTAAATCTAAGGAAAGAACATGAAAAAGTTGTGGGTTGTGCTTGCTAATTCAAAAATGACGGTGTTTTATTCCATTGAAGAAAAAGATCGCCGCTTTAATTTAGTCAAGACGCTCTTTCACCCAGAAAGTGGGCTGAAAAACCAAGATTTGTGTTCAGATAGACCCGGCCATTATATAAAAGGAAATAGTCAAACTCGAGGAAGTTATGCAGACAAAACAGAAAAAAAAGAGCATGAGATTGAGTGTTTTTCTAAACAAATCTGTCAAGAGCTTGAGCGAGAACGAAATATCCACGCGTATGATGGGCTTATTATTATTGCCGAACCTCATTTTTATGGATTAATCCATTCCAACCTAGATCACTCAACAAAAGCACTACTCAAACATCATTTGGCTAAGGATTATACGCATCTCACTACTAAAAAACTTAAAGAAGCGTTAGATGAGGTTATTGCTCATGAACTTCGCTTATTGATGCTTACTGAATAAATATCAGTCTGCGGGGTCAGATTTAACCCTAAAAAGATCTTACTCAGTTCTTGGTAATAGCTTGATTATTAAAATAATTTGCTTTTAGGTTTTTTCAGGAGTAAAATTTATCAGTTTTTTGTTTTTTAAAAGAACAGAGGTAGTTATAAATGTTCATGCAGTACACACAAAAAATAGACACAGTAGCGAAAAAACATTGCCGTGACGTTATAGAAAAATGTGCAAACTTTTTACCTAGTTTTTCCCTTACAGCAGGGAATTTAAAGTATCCTGCAGCATCATTAAAAAATTTAGCTATATTTGCACCTTTTGATTTTAGTCAGCTTAGTACTGACAACCAGTTACCTGAAACTTTAGCAGTTAATCTCGAACATTGGTATGAATACCGCACCTATCACTCAACTGATCCTAGCAAAAAATCAGGGGCCTTAAAAAGAATTGGATTCAAAATAGCAGAGAACTCAGATAATGCTGATCAAATAGAAATCACTTGCTATCACTATGATTTATGGAAAAGACACTGGCAATGGGAGAATTTGTCTTCTGATAAAGTGCATATTATCAATGTGAATCAACATACCGAACTAGTTATTGACTATGTACACCCAATACTGCAACCAAAAGGGTTATAACATTGCATATCCTTGTATATTCTTTGAATATATTGTTTAAACTTGCCACTGCAACTACAATTTTCCAGAACTTACACCCTTCCTGCGTGTCTATTCAAGTAGGGACTATATTTTTGGAGTTAATGGCTATGAAAAATACTGGCTCGGGTTTTTCACTCATAGAGCTCATGATTACTGTTGCAATCGTTGGTATTTTGGCTGCAGTCGCTGTCCCAAGCTACCAAAATTATGTTGGCAAAGCTAGAATGGCCAGTGTCAGTACAACCTTGCAAAGCTTTAGTCCTACTATTATTGAAACCTATAACACAACAGGCGCATTTCCAGCGACAGTCTCCAGCGGAAACTTTACCCTCGTTCCTGGGAATGACGATACTGCTTTTTACAGCAATCCAAATATTGTTACGCTGGATTACCATAATTGCATGGGATCAACCTGCTCTGCGTTTGTAGAAGCAGTGGTTTCTAATGAACTAGGCGGTGGCAGAATCATGTTGGCATTTATGCCAGATAGTCATGGAAATATAACCACCATTTGTGGAACTTGGGGTTATCTACAAAGCACCCAATATTTACCTACAACTTGCAATAACTTTGAGATTG
>Ga0302312_10002281_pt1 | contig 11256 bp, 2 predicted proteins | sample III_Palsa_N2_1_FD_200529 | JGI IMG/M metagenome (GOLD analysis project Ga0302312, IMG submission 200529) | Peat permafrost microbial communities from Stordalen Mire near Abisko, Sweden - III_Palsa_N2_1 | ecosystem: Environmental > Terrestrial > Soil > Palsa > Peat permafrost | place: Sweden...
TGACCATTGCTATCCAGGTTAGGAAGAAAGGCGATCAGAGCAAAAGTTTCGTGTGCCGGCTCGTTCCAATGGCTTTCGTAGGATGCCTGCTCACCGGGCTGTGGTTTCTCGTTGATGATTGTTGCGCCTTCCATGCCCTGGCGATAGACGATGTGGAAGTTCGCGTTCTTGTCCGCGATGGAGGCCCAGGGGTTGCTGCCCAAAGAGCCAATGAGAACGGCATTGGCGTCCTTTAGATCATCAAGCCGCAGGTCGCGCGGGAAGCGTAGGAAGGTCCGTTGCCGGTTATACTCCGGCAGCCCGGCGAGAGCGGAGATAATTTGGGCGTCGACAAAGCTTGTCAGTCTTTGCGAACGCAGTCCTTCGGCCCTGTGCGCGTCCATCCGCGGAACCGGGAGTTCCAAGTATCCGCCCTTCATATAATCTGCAAGCGCCATTGGTTGTTGCGACAGATCTTCGAGCAGATTGAAACCTATATCGGCAGGTACGATGTAGGTGTTTCTCTTACCATCGAAGAGCGCGGTCCAGATCGGATCAGCAGTCGTTGGAGTCCGGCGGGGAGTGCCAAGTCGAACTGCGGCGAACCATCCAAGCGAGATAAGGACTGTACTATATACAGCCAACAGCGATATGCGGAGCGCCCAGAGCTTGTACTTCCATCGAGGGGCAATTGCCCCTTCTTCACTGGACGCGGATGTCGATTGCGTTCGATCGCTGACGGAGTCCAGTTGGAGATTCGCGGATTCGGCGGGAATGGGCAGTGCCTCTACTGGAGCCCAATGGAACTGTGGTGCATAGGAGCCGGTCGGGAGATCGATCTGGACGGTCGGCGGAGTCGCCAGACTCTGGTAATACTGTGCCAACCTCTTGCGGACTTCCGAGGCTTTTACACGCACCACCGCGTCGTTACCTGTGTCGTAGTCGATCGGACGACCGAACATCTCGGCGCCAAGCATCCGTTCGCGGAGGCAATCCGACCGCCCTGCCAGCAAGTGCTCCACGACCAGTTGAAGAAAACGCTGTGCGCGATGCCCTCCCATGAACGCATCGCTGGAGAGCACCTCCAGGAGGTGTCTGCGCACGATAGCTAACTGCTCGGGAGGAAGTTCAACCGCCCTCGTATCTTCCAACGTCAACATTTTTGCCTGTCCACTAATTGGACGAAAGTGTATCACCGGGAGAGCACACTCAACCAGACTCCCAGCAAACTGTTTCGTGTGCCAGTGAAATCCACGTAACGCCGCCACAGCATGGTGTGTAACTCTATGAAGCCAAAAGAACATCCAAAGCAGAGCCATCAACATACTGCTTAGTACGTTCCTCATTTGGTCGTCTAGGTATTTCATTGCGAGTGTTCGCAGGAGAACTTCACGCTGTGCGTAGAGCCGTCCGTAGCGTTGCGAATCTTTCAGGTATCAACGCTGTTGTACCGATCTGACAACTTTGAAGACAGAGCAGAGCTGGGCCAAAAGCAGACCATGCCAATCCACAACGGACGCCAAGGAGATTTCAAAAAAATGAAGCAGTCAATTACGAGGCCAGCGGGCAGACACTTACACGGAATAAGTTGGTGGTTGCGAGTTTCTCTTATTCTCATACCCGGAATCTTCGGGGTGCAGCCGGGCAACGCGCAGACTACAAATGCCACCATAACCGGGCACATCACCGACTCCACCGGAGCGCTCGTCTCCGACGCCACGGTCACGCTGACAGACACGGATACGCAGATCCTGACAAGGACAACCGCGAATGCTCAGGGATTGTATGTTTTCCCGTCAGTCAAGCCCGGCAACTACACCTTGAGCGTAAGCCACCAGGGCTTTCGTGCAACTACGATTTCCGGGTTGACGGCCGATGTACAGGCCAGTATCTCGCGCGATGTCGCACTCGAGCCTGGCGCTACCAGCGACACTGTGACGGTAGTCGCCTCAGAAGCCGATACGGTGGTGGAGCGCGAAAGTTCCGAGTTAGGTACCGCAATTGAGGAGAAACAGATCCATGAACTACCCCTTAATGGCCGCAACTTCACGCAGCTGTTGACCCTTACTCCCGGCGCGTCCCCGGTCATGACGTCGCAGGCCGCCCAGGTCGGAGTGAACGATCAAGCTGTTCTGAGCCTTCCCGGTTCATCGTTTGATCTGCCATCTCTGCAGGGGCAAATCACCCGCGAGAACGTCTATTTGCTGGATGGCGTTGTGAATACCGATTTCACCAACGGCGTCTATGTGATTCCGCCGATCATCGACGCTTTGCAGGAATTCAAGGTGCAGTCGCACGACGATAAAGCGGAGTTCGGGGGTGTGCTCGGCGGTGTAGTCAACGTTATCACCAGAAGTGGAACCAATCACTTCCACGGCTCCGGATGGGAGTTCGTCCGGAATAACATCTTCGACGCACGCGACTCTTTCGCTGACCAGCCCGTGAACGGTGTCACTCCGGGGCCCTCGGAATTCCGGCAGAATCAGTTCGGCGCCACAATTGGCGGGCCGGTCTTGCTGCCTCACGTCTACAACGGCCGCAACCGCACATTCTTCTTTTTTGGATATGAACGCTGGAAATATACGCAGGCGGGAAATCACTTCTTTAATTTACCCACCGCCGCAGAACTTTCAGGCGATTTCTCGCACTCCACTCTGCCGAACAATATCTTCGACCCCACCACAACCGTCGCAACTTCAAACGGCTATACCCGGAAGCAATTTGACTACAACGGGATCTCGAACGTAATCAATCCTGCCCTTATCAACCAGACCATCGTCAACTTTCTCAAGACATACGACACCGGGACGCCGGTCACGGGTGTCCCCGGTTATAACGCGTATTACAAAAGCCCGCGCACGGACAACTCCAACCACTATATGTTTCGCATCGACGAGCAGTTAGGGAGCAAGGATATCTTTTTCTTCCGTTACGATCAGCTGAACGTCGCGGATGTCACTCCAAATTCAGCAACACAGAGCACGTCCAGTACTGTGAACGCGAAGGATTTGGCCGCCGGATGGACCCGTATATTAACCCAGAACATCCTCTTCGATATACGCGGCGGCTTTGCCACACGCCCATTCAACCGTGGTCCCGCCAGCGATTCAAATGGGATTGGGCCCTTGCTGGCGCTTGGTTTTACGGCGCCGGGCGGCACAATTCTAGGCTTGGGGGCGCCGTACACCGCTCCGGGAATCCAACAAGGCTATGGCAGTTTGGCCCCAAACACTATCTCGAATCCGGTATACAACTACACCCCAACCCTGACCTGGGTGCATAGCGCCCACAACATTAAGTTCGGAATGCAATATCTCAACCAGGGCAGCCAGACTCATCAACCTGCCTACGGAAATTTTCCATTCTCAAATACTCAAACCGCCGACCCCAACAATGTAGGTACCACAGGAAATTCTCTGGCGTCAGCACTTCTAGGTTATCCGGCATCGAATAGTAACTCCCCGGACACTACGCAAGGCAATCGAGTCTCTTCTTACGCCGCCTATGCGCAGGATGTCTGGACTGTGAATCAGAAAATCACGGTAACGTATGGGTTGCGCGTGGATCACCGGCGGCCCTTCGCTCCTCAAACCGGCACTTACGTTTCCAGCCCGAACACGGACGGCGTCTGGTGGATTGGTATGAACTCGCTGCCGGCATCGTGCGCGGTAGCGGGTCAACAGCCCTGTATCCCTTCCGCGACTGGGACTCTAGCGGGCATAGACAACGGTGTTGCCGCAGTCAATCCCGACACCGGTTTGCCCTGGTATAACGCGGCCGCTCCTCCTATTCAGTTGTCGCCCTATGGCACTGCCTGGGGCGCCACGGGTGGTTGGGACGTGGGTCCCCGCGTTGGAATCGCCTGGCGTCTCAATTCGAAGACGACGATTCGCGGCGGTTATGGTTTTGTCTACGATGCGAATCAGGGCATAGAGCAAGACTGGAAGGCCAATGAAGGTCAATGGCCTGCCAACGGAGCGGTTGGAGGAAGCATTGCCTTGAACCAGACCGGTGGCCCGCTTACTCAATTTCAAGCTTCCATCTCCACAGTTGCAAAGGTACTTCCCGCTGCCGATCCGTGGAGTCTCGGCAGTTGGTATACAGATCCGCACATTCAGGATCCGCGCTCTCAGCAATACGATGTGCTTATCGACCGCGAGCTCGGATCGAAAACCGGACTGTCGATTGGGTATGTGGGCAGCAAGGATGACAGATTGGCTGTCACCGGCCAATGGAACACCGCGAAGACGCCTGGACTGGGGACGATATCGCAAGTCCGAGCCCGTACGCCGTTCCCTTGGTACAACACGTCGTCTTTTTACAGCACCAGCCAGGGGACATCGACTTACAACGCGTTACAGGTAAAGCTGGATCACAAGTACTCCAACGGCCTCCAGTATCTCGTTTCCTATACCTATTCCAAGACCCTTGGCACAGGCGGAAGCGGTCTGTTCGGGGTGGAAAACGGGCCTGGCGGGTACTCCGTCTGGCAAAACTACTATGACCTGAATGCGTCCAAAGGGGCGTTGGCTTTCAACATTCCGCAGATACTTTCGATGACCGGCCAATATGCACTGCCCTTCGGTATCGGTCAGCACTATCTCAACCATGGCGTGGCTGCATATGTTCTGGGCAACTGGCAGGCGAACACCAACGTTCAAATCCGGTCGGGGCAGCCTTACAATTTCGATGTCAGCGGAGACGTTGCCAACATCGAAGCACCGGCTGGCGATAGCTGGTTCACCTATGAGAGACCGAACGTGATAGGGAATCCTAAGCTTTCCCATCCTACCAAGCTCGAGGCGTTCAACACGGCCGCCTTTCAGGTACCGGCGGCAGGCACCTTTGGAAACGCTGGAACATCGCCTCTCTATTCGAGTCATTACGCTGACGCGGATATTTCTCTGTTCAAGAACATTCCGATCAGGGATCACTTGTCGATAGACCTCCGAGCCGACATCTTCAATGCCTTCAATATCCAGAACTACGGTGTGCCGGATAGCAATATTTCGGACGGTCAAGGACTGTTTGGAGTTATTAGCAGCACCGTCTCACAAAACCCTCGCCAGATTCAGTTGAGCGGTCGCCTCTCCTTCTAACCAGCGGCTTGCGCCCGCTTTCAAGCTGCGGAGGCGCCTTTCTCCGTACCTCCGCAGGCTTGTTCATCGTTGTCACGAAATAGCGCTATGAACTTTACGTATATGGAACCTCTGCGCTTCCGTCATTGACTCTCTGCGAGCAACTTCGTTGAACGAATCAACTATTACGTTTGTCTTGAAAATTTGTTGCTGAAAGCAGGAGTAGTGCATCGATGAGCAACGCCCTCCCCACGTTCCGGTCCCTGTCCCGTAGATCATTTTCCAAGGGCTCTATCATGGCGGCGGCGTCCTGCTTGTTCCGCGGAAAGCTACGTGGAGAACTGCCTCTCAAGACTTCAAAGTATGCGTCTCGGTTTATCAATCCGTTAGTCGGAGCCAGCACAAGCGACTTACTAGGCGCGGGCAAGACTTTCCCTGGCCCCGCAACGCCATTCGGCATGGTCCAACTGAGTCCCGACACGATCACGGGAGGCCCTAAAGGTCCGGGATACCCCTTTGAAGGTGATAACGGCCCTGGTTACTCCTACGAGCAAACGACCATTGAAGGCTTCAGCTTTACGCACATGAGTGGAATCGGATGGTACGGCGATTTCGGCAATTTGCAGGTAATGCCAACTACCGGGCCGATGAAGCTGGACAGTGGCCGCTTCGATCATCCAGGCGAGGGATGGCGCTCTGCATACAGCCATAGCAACGAGCACGCTGAGGCAAACTACTATGCTGTCACGCTGGATAATTACGGAATTCGTGCAGAGCTTACGGCTGCCCCTCGCGCGGGTATGCTCCAGTTCACCTTTCCAACCGCAAAGACAGCGCGCATTCAACTCAATCTCGCGCGGCGCATTGGCGGTACCTCCACTCGCCAGTATGTAAAGGTAGTGAGTGATCGAGCTGTCGAGGGTTGGATGCGTTGCCCTTCCATTGGAGGCGGTTGGGGCAACGGTGATGGCAAAGTGAGTTACACCGTTTTCTTCCGCATGGAATTCTCACGGCCGCTGGAGCGCTTCGGTGTATGGAAGATCGACGTTCCAGACAATACGTTCCCTGTGCAACAAGGTTTGGCAACATCGTATTTCTACACGGACCAGTATTGGGAACTTGTGCGGCGAGGAGAGGTGCTTGAGGGATGCAGGGAGCAGGAAGGAAACCACATCGGCTTCTTCGCCGAGTTTCCCTCACTCGCAGCCGGCGAAAACGTAGTTGTGAAATCTGGTATTAGCTTTGTCAACGTCGAGGGTGCACGCAAGAACCTGGTCTCCGACATACCCGGATGGAACTTCGATGAGGTGCGCCGCAAGGGACGAGCGCTTTGGGACGATGCGCTGAGCGCTATCGAGATCGAAGGCGCATCGGACGAGCAAAGCAAGATCTTCTCGACCGCTATGTATCACGCCATGATCGACCCGCGCGCGATCTCTGATGTGGATGGCAGTTACACCGGAGCCGATGGCAAGATCCACACAGCGCAAGGATATACGCCACGGACTGTCTTTAGTGGTTGGGACGTTTTTCGCGGTGAATTCCCGCTCATGACCCTGCTGAACGCAGCCATGGTCAACGACGAGATCAACTCGCTTGTCACTCTGGCTGAGACAAGTGGAAAGGGATATCTCGAACGCTGGGAGATTATGAACTCTTATAGCGGATGCATGGATGGAGATCCGGCCACGTCAGTCATTCTCGATGCCTACTCGAAGGGAATCAGAGGTTTCGATATCGAGAAAGCCTATGCCGCATGCAGGCAGACAGCAACGGGAGCCAATGGTGCGACCAATCGGCCGGAGAACGATTTTTATTTGAAGCATGGGTACGTTCCAGATACTGCCGCGTCTCCCGGAGTTTCCTGGACTCTGGATAATGCACACTTCGACTGGTGCGTGGGGCGCTTGGCTGAGGCGTTGGGCAAGACGGAGGACGCGCAACTATTTTCAACCCGCGCGGCAAACTACAAAAAAATTTACGATCCAGCCGTCGGAAGTATGCGAGCACGAAGTACCACCGGCGATTGGATTCCGTGGCTGGGAAAAACAGCCTTCGGCCAGGGTTGTACGGAAAGTAATCCACTCCAGCAGACATGGTTCGTTCCCCATGACGTTGCGGGGCTAATCGAACTGATGGGGGGCCAGGAGGAGTTCTCTTGTCAACTGGAAGACTTCTTTGAAAAGACACCTCCTTCATTCGGGTGGAACGACCATTACAACCACGCCAATGAACCTGTGCACCATGTCCCCTATCTGTTTGTGTATGCGGGTAAGCCGTGGCTTACGCAGAAGTGGGTCCGGCGGGTCCTCACGAATGCCTACCACAACGAAGTAAATGGCATTTGCGGCAATGACGATGTCGGCCAGATGTCCGCCTGGTATGTACTCGGCGCAGTCGGTTTTTATCCGGTATGTCCAGGGTCGGGAATCTACATTCTTGGAAGTCCGCTGTTCTCAAAGATCGTGATTCATCTCGACGCTAAGTGGTACAACGGCGCTTCTTTTACGATCGCCGCGGAGAATCAGGCTCCCGATCATCCCTATGTTCAAAGCGCAAGGTTGAATGGAAAGCCATTGTCCCGCGCATGGATTCGGCACAGCGAGATTGCGGCGGGTGGCTCTTTAGAGTTTTCTATGGGGCCTGAACCAAACAAGCAATGGGCGGGCCAGGCTACGGATCTTCCGCCTCGATGAATATTTCACAAACGGGATGCGAGGCCCTGCTTCGCATTTTTTTCTCGCGTCGCAGAGTTTCGATCATTGGATCGTCTCGCACAAGATACCGCTGCGCGAGGCTTGCCCGAGGACGCCGGAAACCGCCCATTATTAACATCGCAACCCGAAAGCCCAGAGAGGTACTTACCATGTTTCATGCATCGAAGCGCAAAGTAAGTGAACTAGCCGTTGGCACCTCAGTCTCAAACGCTGCAGTCTCATCCGATACCCGCACTCGACGCCGGAGTAATCGCAGCAAGTTGGCGGTTCTATGCCTGATTGTTATGGTTCTCGTTACCGGCGCATCTGCTTTTGCTGACACCGCTACAGCAGACCAGGCGCAACGAATAGTTGCCCAGTACTCCGGCACATTTACATCGGCGGGAACATGGCCCAATACAGCGCAGACCCCCGCAGGCCCGCTGATGGGCAACGGCGACGTTGGTGTCGTGGTTCTAAACGGCATCAGCAATATGCAATTCGTTCTGAACAAAAACGAATTCTGGTCGCTTTCGCAGGGACATCGCAAAGCAATGGCGTACATGAATCTGTCCATACCGGGGATGTCCGGAGCCTCCTTCGCGATGCAGCAGAATCTATTTCCGGGCACAGTCACGGGCCAGTTTTCCCTCAGTGGCAATGAGATTCAGACGACATCGTGGATGCAGTCCAGCGATACCACCAACAACTTGTTTTTCACTCAGTTCACCTACACCGGTTCAGGCACCCAGACAGTTACCGTCTCCTTTGCTGAGGGAGCCAGTAACACTTTTCCAGCCAGCTCAGGATCATCAGGGAGCGTGCTTTACTACAACGTTGCAGCCGACCCCGCGACCACCTTCGATGGCTACAACACCTGCCAGGTGAGGATCGCGTCAAGCGTCGTGGGAGCGACCGGAACTGTCAGCGGCAGCAATCTCTCCTTCACCCTTACGCCGGGAATCACGGTTACGCTGGCGAGCAGCATCATGAGCAACTACGACAGCGCCAGCTACCAGACGCAGTCCATCTCCAATGTCAACGGCATGAGCACGAGCACGGTCGGCAGCGATCTTTCGGCACATGAAGCTTGGTGGAGCAACTTCTGGTCACAGTCTTACGTCGAGATTCCCGATAAGACCATCGAGAAGGAGTACTACGGCTCGTTATATCTGCTGGCGAGCATCTCCGAGCCGAATGAATATCCGCCGGGATTATGGGGACCCTGGGTGGATACGGACCCTGACTGGAATGGCGACTTCACCTTGAACTACAACTATGAAGTACCGTTTCTGGCTTCCTTCCCGACCAACCACGTTACACTGGCGGATTCATATGACGCGCCCGTCGTCAATTGGGTGCCAAGTGCCGAGTCGCTGGCCACGAGCAACGGATATACAGGAGCATACTACCGGGTTCATATCGGCCCTCTGCCCAATGGCAGCGCCGACACCAGCATCCATAATCAAAAGTTCAACAACGCCTACGCGGCAACGGTGATGCTGGAACATTACTACGTCACCCAGAGCTCTACTTATGCGGCCTCTATTTGGCCGACGATCGAGGAAATGGCGACGTTCTGGCAGAACTATCTTTCCTGGAATGGCACAAGCTATGACATCCTGGAAGACGCGCAGCAGGAAGACGACGCTTACCCGCAAACCAATGGTGTAATGTCTATCGGGTTGGTTAGGAATCTGCTTCAGGGTGCTATTGATATCAGCACACTGCTTGGTGAGAGCTCCTCTCAAAGATCAACCTGGCAAACCGAATTGAACGGGCTCACAACATATAGTGGCCTACCTTTCCCGACCTTTACGCAGGGCGGTTTGCAGGTCTTCGAATGGACCCAGGTCGGACGCCAGTGGGACAACGGGAACACGATCGGCATTCAGCATATCTATCCCGGAAACCAGATCGGCCGCGCGTCCAGCTCCACGCTATTGACTATCTCCAATAACATGATCAACGAGATGACAGACGGGACGTACGGTACTCGCTGGACGGATGGGAACGGAACGGATACCTTCTATCCCGCAGCCGCCCGGATAGGATACAACCCAACTACGATTCTGTCGCAGTTGGATAGCTGGATCGACGGCAACACCTATCCCAACCTTCACATTCACACCGGTGGTGGCGGCGAAGAGAATCTCAACACTGTCCCATCCGCGGTCTCTGAGATGCTGATGCAGTCGTTCCAGGGAAACATCATCCTTTTCAACGATTGGCCATCGGGAACCAATGCTCACTTTGGCGATAATCTGGCCTACGGAAACTTCCTAGTCTCCAGCACGATTGCCAATAACGCGGTGCAGTATGTTCGCATCATCAGCCAAGCAGGAAAGACCGTTTCGATCACCAATCCGTGGCCGGGGCAATCGGCGCAGTTCTATCGCAACGGCACCAACGAAGGCACGCTTTCAGGCACAACATTCTCAATCACCACCGCAACGAATGATGTCATTCTCCTGGGGCCAAGCGGCTCAACTTATGCCACGCTGACTTCGGAACTGGGAGAGACGCTCTCACAGTTAGGAACAGCGAACGGCTTGCCCTATAACGTCAACGCGATCTATACAAATGGAACGACCTTCGGCAGCGGCGGCGGCATCGATGGCGGTGGTCACGCCCTCTCTGCAACCCTGCTGGGAACTTCGACCAGTTGGAACGGAACGACCCTCACCTACGGCCCGTCGAACCAGCTCGACGGTTTCTCGAACGTGACCATACCTTTGACAGCTGGCACGTACAGCTCGCTGAATGTTCTGGCTCTTGCGGTCAACGGCAGCCAGGCCTCGCAGACCTTCACCGTGCATTATGCCGATGGCACGACATTGACCGATACGCAGAGCATCAGTGACTGGTGCTCTCCGCAAAGCTATTCGGGCGAAACGAAGGTACTCACGATGGCCTATCGCAATACATCCACAGGAGGAGAACTGACCACGCCAACATGTTATGTCTACGGATATAGCCTCGCGGTCACCAGCGGCAAAACAGTTGTCAGTCTCTCCACCCCAACGAGCGCTAATGTTGTAGTGCTTGCGGTGCAGCCCGTTGGTGGAGTAGCTCTTCCGTATAACATCAATGCAATCTATACAAACGGAACGACCTTCGGCAGCGGCGGCGGCATTGACGGTGCTGGTCACGCCCTCTCTGCAACCTTATTGGGAGCATCGCAATCATGGAACGGAACCACATTCACCTACGGCCCGGCTAACGCGGTGGACGGCTTCTCGAACGTAAGCATACCTCTAGGGGCAGGCTCGTTCAGCTCGCTGAATATCCTGGCTCTGGCAGTCAATGGCAGCCAAACTTCACAGACGTTCACTGTGCATTACTCCGACGGCACCACATCGACCGATACGCAGAGCATCAGCGACTGGTGCTCACCGCAAAGCTATTCGGGCGAAACGGACGTAGTCTCGATGGCCTATCGCAATACGTCCACCGGAGGGGAATTGACCCCGCCGACGTGTTACGTCTACGGGTACAATCTT
>Ga0302312_10002283_pt1 | contig 11249 bp, 9 predicted proteins | sample III_Palsa_N2_1_FD_200529 | JGI IMG/M metagenome (GOLD analysis project Ga0302312, IMG submission 200529) | Peat permafrost microbial communities from Stordalen Mire near Abisko, Sweden - III_Palsa_N2_1 | ecosystem: Environmental > Terrestrial > Soil > Palsa > Peat permafrost | place: Sweden...
ACAGACCCATATTGAAATTCTATTTTTCAGCAACTTGAAAGGATAGAACGCCTCACGCAGCGGGGATCTCCGGTTTTTTTCCATTTATGGTGCAGCGATTTATTTGGCAGGTGTTGGATGATTGCCACATGTTAATACTTCGTTCGGAACCGAATTTCCCGACGTGAAATTCTCTTTAGCAAGCCATCATTTTGATCGCGTATTTAATACGTCAAATGCAATCTAAAAACTCGAAAGACACTATCGTATACGGGCTTTGGATTTACCAATTCATCGCGCAGGAAAAGCTGCTCTACGCACCGACGCGTGGCATCCACAGTCGGTTGGCGATAAAAAATGGCGACGCTAGAATCGGCTGACGGGAGTCTGGCAGGCCAGCCAGTTCACACGTTGTCGAGGAGCTGACGTGGAAGTCAAGTGGATCGAGGATTTCATCGCGCTCGCGCAGCACCAGAGCTTTTCGCGCGCGGCGGAAGTGCGCAATGTGACCCAGTCGGGGCTCAGTCGGCGTATTCAGGCGCTGGAACAGTGGATCGGCGCGGAACTGATCGACCGCAGCACCTATCCGCCTACGCTAACGCCCGCGGGGGCGCTGTTTCGGGAAGCCGCTGAGGACATCCTGGGCAAGCTGTTCGACACGCGGGCGATCATCCGCAGCGAGCAGCGCATGCCCGGGACCGGATTGCAGATCGCCGCCGGCCACGCCATCTCCGTCGGCTTTGTGCCGGACTGGCTGCGCTCATTGCAAAGCCGCTTTAGCGGACTGCGTGTAAGGATTGTCCCGACCAACGTCCACGATTCGATTCTGATGCTGGTGAACGGTAACTGCGAACTGATGCTCGCTTACGAGCACCCTGACTTGCCCCTGCATCTCGACGCCACACGCTATCCTCACCTCACAGTCGGGCACGACGTCTTCCTGCCCGTCTGCGCGCCCAGTCAACGCTCGACGCCGTCGTTCCGTCTTCCTGGGACGCCAGGCCGTCCGTTGCCGCTAATCGGCTATAGCGCGACCACCTACTTTGCCCGTTGCCTTCATCTGCTGCTGCACAGAGCGACCAAAAGTCCGGCACTGACTCCACATTTCGAATCCGATATGGCGGATGTGCTCAAGAAACTCGCGCTTAACGGCGAAGGCATCGCCTGGCTACCGCGCAGCCTGATCGAAACAGAGTTGAATAACGGCACGCTCGTGACCGCCGGCGACCGTACGTGGCAACTCGACCTGCAACTGCGCCTGTACCGCGATCGCAACAACGAGATGCCTCTCGTGAAGGACATCTGGGAATACCTGGAGTCCCGCATCGAAGCCTGAGGCGCACCAGATCCCCTTTCGCGGAATCTATGCGGCTGCCGCATAGTGCGATGTTAAGCCCGCATCACGTTCATTTTTTTCGTCTCTAGTATCCGTTCAAGTCTTCTCGCCACAGCGATCCGGTCGCGCGAGAAGGCGACATGCACGCTTTCGTGTAGGAAGTCGTGTGGAAGCGGACGTTCGTCCTAGTCGACGAAAAAAAGGACAGCTATGAAAAATCGCCTCACGCTTTATATCGCCGTCGGCATGATGCTCGGCGTCGCAGCAGGCTATGTGTGTCACGCCAGCGCTCCTGATGCTGACTCGGCAAAAACCCTGGCCGGCTATTTCTCGATCATCACGGATATCTTTCTGCGCCTGATCAAGATGATCATCGCGCCGCTGGTTTTCGCCACGCTCGTTTCCGGCCTGGCCAGCATGGAGAGCGGTCAGGATGTCGGGCGAATCGGGCTACGTACGGTCGGCTGGTTCATCTGTGCGTCGCTCGTGTCGCTCGCCCTCGGGTTAGCACTCGCCAATGCGCTGCAACCGGGCGCAGGATTGCACATGGTAGCAAACGGTAGCGACGTGAACAGTGGCCTTAATACCGCCGGGTTGAACTTCAAGGACATCGTTACCCACGCGTTTCCAACCAGTCTGCTGGATGCGATGGGGCGTAACGACATCTTGCAAATACTCGTGTTTTCGCTGTTCTTCGGCCTGGGGCTAGGCGCGCTAAAGCACGATGCACGCGTGAAAGTGGTTGTGCAGGCAATCGACGGCATGGTGCCCGTGATGCTGCGACTTACCGATTACGTCATGCGTGCTGCGCCGTTTGGGGTGTTCGGTGCGATCGCTTCGGCCGTGACGCTGCGTGGTCTGGGCGTACTCCTTACGTACGGTAAGCTGATTGGTTCGTTCTACCTGGGTCTTGTGCTGCTGTGGACGCTCCTGATTGGTGTGGGTTATCTGTTTCTGGGCAAGCAGACCGGTGGTTTGCTCAAGGCTGTGCGCGAACCGGCTATGCTCGCGTTTTCGACCGCCAGCAGTGAAGCGGCCTATCCGCGCCTGACCGAGCAACTCGAGAAATTCGGCGTCGACAAGAAAGTAGTTGGATTTACGCTACCGCTGGGCTACGTATTCAACCTCGACGGGTCTATGATGTATCAATCGTTTGCGGCAATTTTCATTGCCCAGGCCTTCGGCATCGACATGCCGCTGTCGCAGCAGATCTTCATGCTGTTAGTGTTAATGCTAAGCAGCAAGGGCATGGCGAGCGTGCCGCGAGGGTCGGTTGTGGTGGTCGCAGCAGTGGCCCCGCTGTTCCACTTGCCCACCGAGGGGATAGTGTTAGTCCTCGCGATCGACCAGATTCTCGATATGGGACGCACGATGACCAACGTGATCGGCAACAGCGTGGCGACTGCCGTGATCGCGAAATGGGAGGCGCGCCGCAGCAGCAGCGAAAGTGCCGCTCCCACCCCGCAGTTTGAACAACTTCAGAGCGAAGTCCAATGACAGCAAGGAAGTTAGCTAACCGGCGGGTGTTTGGCGTGATCGGCGGGCTCGGCCCGCTCGCCGGGGCGGATGTACTTTTCAAGCTGATCCAGGCAAGTCCGGCGCGTAGCGACGCGGAGCACTTCGACGTCCTGTTCGAGCAGCATCCGTTTCGCAACGCGAGCATCTCGCGCGCTGCGACGACCGAGCACAAGCTGTATATATTCGACATGATTCGCGATTTCGAAAAGCGCGGTGTCACGAGTGTTCTTCTGCCTTGCTTTTTGAGTCATACATTCATCGACGAGTTGCAGGAGAACACGTCGGTGCAGATCGTCGATATGCTGGATGCGCTGCGTTGCCACGTGGATCGCGCGTTTCCGTCGGCGCGGCGTGTAGGTGTGTTGACCTCGGATTACATTCGCGATGCGGGGATGTTTGAGCGGTATTTCGGGGCGCCGGAGTTCGAAGTATTGCATCCTCGTCAACGTAGTGCGGTTGATATGGATCCCGTCACTGAAGCTGTCTATGGCGAGGCTGGGATCAAGAGCGGCAATCTTGGCGGACGGCTCGTCGAACTACTGCGCGAGGCGTGTCAGGATTTGATTACGCAGGGGGCAGACGTGATTTTGCCTGGGATGACTGAAATTGGTCTCGTGTTGAGTCAGATTGCGGCGCTCGATGTCCCGATAGTCGATTCGAATCTGGTGTACGCACAATACGCGTCCGTGGGGCAATCCTTTAGCCACAACAACCGTGCGTTCAAGGTTGGTGTGGTGGGCGGTGTCGGTCCCGCCGCGACCGTGGACTTCATGCAAAAGCTCGTGCGCAGCACGCCGGCGACGCGCGATCAGGAACACATCAAACTGCTGGTTGAACAGAACCCGCAGATTCCGGATCGTACGGAGAATTTGCTGGGTGACGGGCAGGACCCGACGGTGTCGTTGTACGCGACGTGCAAGAAGCTGGAAGCGGGGGAGGTGGACATTATCGCGATCCCTTGCAATACCGCTCATGCGTTTGTGGAACGGATACAGCCTTATCTGAATGTGCCAATCGTCAATATGCTCACGGTGAGCGTCGAATATCTGAAGCTGGCGTTTCCCGATCTGCGTGAGGTTGGGTTGCTTGCTACCACTGGGACTATCAGGAGTGGGGTCTATCAGAAAGCATTCGAAGCACGTGGGCTGAGGCAGATCGTTCCGAGTGACGATATGCAGGTTCGGGTGATGGATGCGATCTATGGCGAGTGTGGTGTTAAGGCGGGGTTTACTACTGGCGAGTGCCTTGACGATATTCGTGCGGCTGTCGATGAACTAAGCGGGCGTGGCGTTGAGGTGATTCTTCTTGGGTGTACTGAATTGCCGTTGCTGCTGCCTGAGGGGAAGATGTATTCGGGTAGCGGTCGGGCTGTGAAGCTTGTGGATCCGACCGAGATACTTGCCAGGCGCTGCGTGGCTTATGCGCGTGGGGAGATGGGGTTGGTGCGGGCTTAGGATGGGAGAGCCATAGGGGATTGAGTATCGCCCTAGCAATAGCTCTTCAGGAGCCTCAAGCCCCGTCCACACTCCGCTCACCGCCCTAAAAACACGTCCCTGTAAGCACCATAAATCGACAGCAGCGGCACAGCGGTCACCAACGGCGTCAACATCAACGCACGCAACAACAGCGGAACCATCGGTGCAAACAGCACGACCACCATCATCGCCGCGAAGTACATCACCATCACAGGCCAGTTGCGGGCCGCGCCGGTCAGACTCGCGAGCATCGCTCCGTGCGGCGTCATGTTGTGCAAGATCACCAGAGCCGGAGCGAAGCAGGCCGAGGCGATCGCTACGGCGAAAATGGACACCCCCAGCAGCGATTCGAGTGCCCCGCGCACGCCATGGTCGCCGCCATAGCTGATCGAGACGTTATGCACCCCGCTCGCCGTGACCGACACGTTCAAAGACACATGGAACGTTGCCAGCAGGACCACATAGCCGACGGCAACGATCGCCGCCCCATACAAACCGATCAGACATAGCGCGTTGCTGCGCCGAATCAGCGCCGCGAACGTCTCGCGCAGCGACACCGGTTGGCCCCTGGTAGCGCCATCCTGCACGAACATCAACCCACCCACCACGAGTGGCGTCAGCAGCACCGCCAGTGGACGCAACAGCGGCACAGACCCCAGCAACGTCGCGAAGTCGGCGCAGGCCAGCAACACGCTAAGCCACAGCACCGGTTGCACGCTCGAGACGCGCACGCCACTCACCAGCCAGTCGACAATATGCAGCGGGTTGACCTCTCTCCCACCGGAAAAAGGCAACGCCGACAAACGATGAAGACGCGTTTGCTTAGAAACGTCGCTCGGAAAATCGATGTTCATGACAGTTTCCTCAGTGAAAACGAAGCGTTGTTATTCGCACTCCTACGAACAGAAAATCCGGTTCCTCGACATACAGGTATTGCCGCTGCTTTTCCCAGCACCCACGGTATCGTCCTGGCCTCCTGTTACTGCTAATCTACGGATCATTGCGGACAAAGGTTGTCCGCATCTACGGAGGGCGATGCCGAATGTTGCAAAACTCCACGAGGCTGCTGCGTCTGCTGGGGATGCTCAGGAGCTCCCCGTCATGGCACGGGGCCGTGCTGGCCGAGCGCCTTGGCGTCACCGAACGGACCGTGCGACGCGACGTCGACCACTTGCGAGGTCTGGGCTACCGGATCAGCGCAACGCCGGGGCCCGATGGCGGATATAGCCTGGAATCGGGGACAACCCTTCCGCCCTTGCTGTTCGAGGAAGACGAAGCACTGGCCGTCTCGCTGGCGCTGCGAACGCTCGCCGCCAGCGGCGTGGAAGGCGTTGAAGAGTCCGCACTCTCCGCTCTGGTCAAACTGGAACATTTGATGCCGCCAAGCCACAACCGCAAGGCGAGGGCTTTTTTTGCGTCTATCCAGAAGTTGGCCCAGACGGGCCCCAGGGTCGACCAGGCCGTGCTGGCTACGCTAGCCGGCGGATGCGCGGACCGCGAGCAATTGCAATTCCACTACAAGGATGGCAAAGCCCAGGTCAGCCAGCGCACGGTCGAGCCCCAAGGCCTGGTCAACGCGGAATCGCGGTGGTACCTAGTTGCCTGGGACGTTAGCCGGGCGGACTGGCGCACGTTCCGTGTCGACCGCGTAGTCCCGCCGATTTCGAGCGGAGCGCGTTTCGAACCTCGTGACGGGCCGGACAAGGGTGATCTGGCAGCCTACGTCTCGCGCTCGATTTCAACGGCGGCTTACCCCGTGCGAGCCAAGGTGATCCTTCATGCGCCGATGCAGGCGCTTGCCCAAAGCATCTGCCCGCTCGTCGGGCAACTGGCGCCGCTCGATTCGAAGCGTTGCATCGTGCATACGGGAGCGCATGATCTGCACACGATCGCATCCTGGCTGTGCACGCTGGAAGTCGAATACGACATCCAGGAGCCTCCGGAGCTTTTGGAGTTCCTGCGGGCAATGAACGCTCGCGTCGACCGGACTTTGGGACGCTCTATAAAAGCAGCGCATTAGGGCACGACGGCTATTGCGCGTCCACGTCCCCGAATAGCACGTCCATTGGGTAAGGAAGCGCTAGCGGCGGCATCTCGTCGCGATGGAAGTATCGAGTCGACCTGGTTTCGTCGTCCGTAGGAATACCCGACCCACCCACGATCTCACATTCGAATAACGTCGCAACGTATTCGACTTCGTCACCATTGGGATAGGTATAGCGAAACGCGCGCCCACCAAACACGCCGAGGATGCGCCCAACACGAACCGCATAACCCGTCTCTTCCATCACCTCCCGGGCAATGGCTTCCTGCGGACTCTCGCCCAGTTCGATCCCGCCCGCGGGAAGGCTCCATGCTTCACCGGAAGACTTCTCCTGCAATAGCAGCCGTCCTTGTGCATCGCGAATCACCGCGCCGACAGACGGACTCAGGATCAATCCGGGACCTACGCGCTTGCGGAGCCAGCTTAGATAGCTTTCGTTTTCAATGGTGGTCATGTTGTTCGTCCTGACGCGACGTTAGATTGTAGGTCGCCAGCAACGAGTCCGCCAATGCACGGAGGTGGCGCGACATGGTCTGCGGGCGCTGAATGCCAGCACGTTGTCGACGTTTGGTAAGCGCCGCGATTGCCGGTTTGTTCTTTCGTTACGCTGAGCGGAGAGCATAATCTCCAGGAGCAATCCGTCAACGGAGTTCGACAATGGTGCAGGTATTCAATCCGCCCGAATTATGGTCGCCGTTTGGCGCGTTCTCGATGGCCGTCATCCAGGGTGACGGCCATATCGTGCATCTGAAAGGTCAGATATCGCTCGATAGAAACGGGCAGGTGGTGGGCCACAACGATATGCGAGCGCAGACGCGTCAGGTGCTGGCAAACATCCGCGATGTTTTAGCGGCCATGGGTGGGCAAATGGGCGATGTGATGTCACTGGTGCACTACGCAACCGATATCGATGCGTTCATGGGCACAGGGGATATCCGCAAGGAGTTTTTCGCCGCACCGTTTCCCGTCACGACTACGGTTCAGGTCGAGCGACTGTACCGTCGAGAACTGATGATCGAAATCGCTGCGATTGCGGAAATTCCACGGGATAGATTTCGACGCCCCGCTTCCGGCACGCCTTGACCTGGACACCTATTTGACGAACCCCGCCAACCCCAACACTGCACCCACCGCCACTAGCCAGATCGGATTGAACCGGGTGCGATAAGCGACGACCACCGTCACGATCGTCAACACGGCGCGACCGATATTGACGTCGATCTCCCGAACAAAAACGTAGGACGCGCAAGCGAGCAGACCCACTGTCGCAGGCGCCAGACCACGGCGAACCGCCTTCACAACAATCGAATCATTACGTCGCTCGACCCACCCGCTCACGAAGTAAGCGAGCACCGCAGAAGGCACAATCATCGAAATCGTCACGACCAGCGCGCCGGCCAACCCTGCTGCCTGAAAGCCGATCAGCGACACCGCCATACCATTAGGACCCGGCGCTGCCTGCATGGCCGAAAAGAACGTGACGAACTGCTGGGCAGTGAGCCAGTGACGCGTATCCACTGCGTAACGTTGAATGTCGGCCAGTGTGGAATTCATTCCGCCCACGGCGAGGATGGACCACAGCGCGCTATGGAGTGCGAGATCGGTCAATCTGGAGGTCATCAGGCTCACTCCGCGCGAGGCGTAGTTGAAGCCTCAGCGCGCAAAGCACGCCACATCAGCCACGAGCCAAACGGGCCGAGCACCGCGAGAACCGGTAGCAGTGGTAACTTTAGAAGACCGACCGCGACGAACATGGTAACCACCAGCACCAGATTCCGAAGGTCGCGTGGCAAGCTCACAAGCAGCTTGAGTACCGTCGCAATCACCAGACCCGTCGCCACAGGCATCAGGCCTGCGAGCAGGTGCGTCGTGACGGCCGCGCTGCCCCAACTCGCGTAAGCGTAGCCGACACCTACGGTGATGATCGTAGGCGCGAGGTAAAGACCGCATACGCCCGTCACCGCGCCGAGTGCCCCGTGATACTTCCGTCCGATGATGGTGGCGATGTTCGAAACGTTCGGTCCGGGCAGAAGCTGCGCCAGCGGCAGCACTTCGGCAAACTCGCGATCGGTCAACCAGCCGCGGCGCTCGACGAGCATACGGCGCGCCCAGGGCAACACCCCGCCGAAACCAGTGAGGCCGATCATGAAGAACGCGCCGAACACTTCGCCTAACGTCGGCTTAGGACGCGCGACGGGTGGGTCATCACGCAGTCCGTCACTTCGGCGATTTGCATCATCGGAAATCGGTGCATTCATCGGACAGTCCACTCAAGGCGATTCGTTCTCGGTTCAAGAGATGATAGCAATGCCATGTTCCGGCTTGCGGGTCACTTATTGTCTGTTCGCCCCCGAATCACGCTCGGAGACATCCGGCGACGGCGTGGGCGATGAACCCGGCCCTTCGACGGGGAAACCACCGGTGCGTTGCGGCACGCCCATCAACTCAGCGGCCGATGCCGGCGAGAGTACCGCTGCAGGGGGCACAGTGATCGAGCCAGCATTCGAAACAGCAACAGGCGCCGATGCGGCTGCACTAGGCGCGCCGAGCAAAGGCGGCACTTCACGCGGCACTGGGGCTGCGGGGACCGCAGACGCCGCTGGCGATGCCGATGACGACACAGATGCTGAAGCTGAAGGCGAGGCAGCCGGCGCCGGCTTCGGCGCCACATGACGCACCGGTGCAGGCGCAACCTGTGTCTTCGGCTTCGATGCAAACAGATAGCCAACCCACGCATTCAGTTTGTCGCGGAACTCATCGAACAGACTCGGTTGCACTTCGGTCGCAAACTTCACTCGCGAATCTATCAGCCGCGCCCGCAACGCCCGCTGATAGAAGTCCCCGACGATCGGCAACGCAGTGTGCGCACCTTCGCCCCAATAACTGCTGCCCAACGTGACACGCCCGTCGTCGAAGCCAACCCATGCACCGGCCACCAGTTGCGGATGCATCAGGATGAACCAGCCGTCGGCATTGTCCTGCGTTGTGCCAGTCTTGCCCGCTACATCCCCGCGAATACCGAAACGCGATCGGATCGCTGCACCAGTACCGCGATTCACGACATCGCGCATCACATCGATCAGCGTCCTGTCCGCTGCAGCCGGCAACGCCCGCTCCGGCGAAGCAGGCTCGAATTGCGCGAGCACGTTGCCATTGTGATCCTCGATGCTCGTCACCATGCGCGGCTCAAGATACTCGCCGTCGTTCGCGATCGTGCCATACGCCGACACCATTTCCTTGATCGTCACCGGGCTCGTGCCCAATGCAAGCGACGGCACGGCGGCGAGCTCGCTGTCGCGTACGCCCATCGCGCGCGCGAGCCGGACCACCTTGTCCGGCCCAACCTGCTCCATCAACTGCGCGGTGATGCGGTTGCGCGAATAAGCGAGCGCGTCGCGCAGCGTCATCGGCTTGCCGCTCGGCGGCGCGTCATCGTTCGGACGCCAGATCTCGCCGCCCTTCAGCGGTATTTCGATCGGCTGATCGATGAAGGTATCCGTGGGCTTCGCGCCATCTGCAAAAGCGGCGCCGTACACAAACGGCTTGAACGTCGAACCGGGCTGACGCCGTGACTGCTGAACGTGATCGAATGGCTCGTCGGTGAAATCGCGGCTGCCTACCCATGCCTTGATCTGCCCGTTGCGAGGATCGATGGCGAGAAACCCTGCCTGCACTTCGGTTTTATCGTGGCACAGCGTGCGCACGAATGTGCGATCGGCACCTAGATGCTGGAGCGCATCGTCGTCGCTTTGACCGGCGCTGATCGCGGCCTTGTAATCCGGCGTCTCGCGGATGAAAGTCTTGAAGAGATCGCTTTGCGGCGAGCAGCCCGAGCGTCCGCTCCATGACCCATTGGCGACCGATTGCAACGCATTTCCCTGCAGGGCAACCGCCGCGGTCGCCATAGACTGCAGACGCGAATCGATCGTCGTATGAACGATTAGTCCATCTGAGTAAATGTTGTAGTCATTGCGATCGGCCCACGAGATCAGCCACTTACGCAACTGCTGCGCGAAATGCGGTGCAGGTCCCGGCGGCTCGATCTGCCGTTCGAAATCAACGCGCAGCGGCTTGCGGCTCAGTGTTGCGTAGGTCGTCTGTGAGAGATGGCCGTATTTGACCATCTGCGCGAGCACCGTATTGCGGCGTTCTAGCGCGCGATCGGGGTTCAACACCGGGTTGTAATAGCTGTTGCCCTTCAACATGCCGGTCAACGTGGCGCTTTCCAGAATATCCAGTTGATCCGCCGATTTGCCGAAGTACGTACGCGAAGCCATTTCGATGCCGTACGCGTTGTACAGAAACGGCACCGTGTTCAGATACGTTTCGAGAATCTGGTCCTTGCTGTAGGCCGCCTCGATCTTCAGCGCGGTGATCGCCTCTTTGACTTTGCGCGTGAGCGTGGGCGCCCGGCCAATCTCGTCCGGATAGAGGTTACGCGCGAGTTGCTGGGTGATCGTCGAACCACCCTGGCGGTCGCCGCCGAACGTATGCAATGCCGCAGATCCCGTGCGCCGCCAGTCGATACCATGATGCTGGTAAAAGCGGTGGTCTTCGGTCGAGATCAGCGCGTCGACCATGTGGGGTGAGATATCGGCCAGCGAGACCCATTCGCGGTTCGACGGTTTGAATTCGGCGAGCAGTTTGCCGTCGGCCGAGAGAATCTGCGCTGGCTGGTCGACTCGCGCCTTGCGGATATCGCTAATGCTCGGCGTGAACGGGATCAGCACGATCACATACAGCAGCACCAGCGCGGGCGGCGTGGCAAGGGTAAGCAGAACGCCCCGCCGCGTCGGATGACGCAGATGGAAAAGCGCCTTGACCAGCACGGGTTTGAGCAGACGAGCGGCGAACCCGATCAGTTCCACGACGAGAAAAAGGGTGGCCCCCAGCAGAC
>Ga0302312_10002286_pt1 | contig 11245 bp, 8 predicted proteins | sample III_Palsa_N2_1_FD_200529 | JGI IMG/M metagenome (GOLD analysis project Ga0302312, IMG submission 200529) | Peat permafrost microbial communities from Stordalen Mire near Abisko, Sweden - III_Palsa_N2_1 | ecosystem: Environmental > Terrestrial > Soil > Palsa > Peat permafrost | place: Sweden...
GGACCGTGATATTTACCGATTTTATACATACCTTTGCCGTCCCAAATTTTGGGAGTTTCGCCCGTCGGGGCGGGACGCTATTACCAAAAAACTAGTAAAATGGCAAAAGAAATCACAGGTTATGTAAAACTCCAGGTGAAAGGCGGCCAAGCCAATCCTGCACCTCCGGTAGGTCCTGCGTTGGGTTCCAAAGGTGTGAACATCATGGAATTCTGCAAGCAGTACAACGCCAGGACACAAGACAGAATAGGCAAGGTCCTGCCAGTGCTGATCACCGTTTATGCGGACAAATCGTTTGAATTTGTCATCAAGACACCTCCCGCCGCTATCCAATTGCTGGAAGCTTCCAAACTTCAAAGTGGTTCTAAAGAACCCAACCGTGTTAAGGTCGGTAAGGTAAACTGGCCCCAGGTAGAAGCGATCGCTAAGGACAAGATGTCCGATCTGAATTGTTTTACGGTAGAAAGCGCTATGCGCATGGTAGCCGGTACTGCACGCAGTATGGGTATCACCGTAGACGGTAAAGCTCCCTGGGAAAATTAATTGTTCACCTGAAAACTAGAAACAATGGCAATCACTAAGAAAAGAAAAGCGGCTCAAGCCAAAGTGGATCAGAACAAACTGTATTCACTAAAAGAAGCCAGTTCATTGGTAAAAGAGGTGAACTGCACTAAATTCGACAGCTCCGTCGACATTCATATACGCCTGGGTGTAGATCCCAAAAAGGCTGACCAGGCCGTTCGCGGTACGGTAACCCTGCCCCACGGTACGGGTAAGACTAAAAAAGTATTGGTTCTTTGCACTCCCGATAAGGAAAACGACGCAAGAGCAGCCGGCGCTGACTTTGTAGGTCTTGACGAATTCATCCAGAAGATCGAAGCGGGTTGGACAGACGTTGACGTGATCATTGCTACGCCCTCTGTCATGCCTAAAATAGGTAAACTGGGTAAGATCCTCGGTCCCCGTAACCTGATGCCGAACCCTAAGACGGGTACGGTCACCAACAACGTGGCTGAAGCTGTCAATGAAGTAAAGGGTGGTAAGATCGCCTTTAAGGTAGATAAGGCTGGTATCATTCATGCGTCCATCGGAAGGGTTTCCTTCGGTGTGGAAAAGATCGCAGAGAACAGCCAGGAGCTTATTAATGCTATCGTCCGGTTGAAACCTTCCAGCGCTAAGGGAACTTACGTAAGAGGGTTGTCAATGGCCAGCACGATGAGCCCGGGTATTCTGATTGATACCAAAACCGTCGTCAATTAATTATTTGTGGATCTTCCCCCGCTTGTAAGCGGTCGGAGTAAAAAGACCTGTTATGACAAAAGAGCAAAAAAATGAAGTGATCGAAGTCCTGAAAGGTAAGTTCACTCAATACAATAACTTCTACATTACCGATACGGAATCCCTGTCGGTAGCGCAGATAACCAACCTTCGCCGCACTTGTTTCGACAAACAGGTGGAGCTGAAAGTGGCAAAGAATACGCTGATCAAAAAGGCCCTCGAATCATTGGACAGCGAGAAATATGCGGGAGTATACGATTCCCTGCATAAGGTAACCGCCCTGATGTTCTCTGAAAATCCTAAAGACCCCGCGTTGATCCTGACTTCCTTTCGCAGGGAGACCAATAGGGAAATGCCCGTTCTGAAGGCCGCCTTTATCAACGGTGATGTGTATACCGGAGACAAGAGCCTGGTATCCCTCACGAAGATCAAGACCAAGGATGAACTGATCGGAGAAGTACTTGGATTGTTGCAATCACCGGCCAAGCGTGTACTCGCCGCCTTGTTGCACCACCACGAAAAGCTGGCAGCAGGCGCCGCTGCAGAAGCACCGGCGGCAGCGCCCGAAGCATCTGCAGCCCCGGAAGCAGCCGCCTCCGAAGCTCCAGTAGCTCCTGAGGCACCGGCAGCACCGGAAGTGGCCGCCCCCGAAGCTCCAGCCGCTCCTGAAGCAGCAGCAGGTACTGAAGCAGCAGCAGAGTAGTAGTTAAAAGTTATATAACAACCCTGGCCGGATGGGTACATTATAAAGGCATCATAAATTTTTTTAAACCCTCCACCGGAGCATAAGCCATGAAGGTGGAAAAAATTTTAAACTATGGCAGACGTTAAAACACTCGCAGAACAATTGGTTGGTTTGACTGTAAAAGAAGTACAGGAACTGGCTGATGTATTGAAATCTGAATACGGTATCGAACCAGCAGCAGCAGCAGTTGTAGTATCTGGTGGCGACGGTCCGGCAGCTAAGGTGGAAGAAAAAACAGCTTTCGACCTGATCCTGATCCATGGCGGTCCTAGCAAGCTCGGCGTTGTGAAGATTGTGAAGGAAATGACCGGTTTGGGACTGAAAGAAGCTAAGGACCTGGTAGACGGTGCTCCTAAGCCAATCAAGGAAGGCATCTCCAAAGCAGAAGTTGAAGAACTCGCTGCTAAGCTGAAAGAAGCTGGTGCTGATGTAGAAATCAAATAAGGGTTTCCTTATATAATTTCAGAAAGGGTCGTCTCGTAGGAGACGGCCCTTTCGTTTTTAGCCATAGGGGGTACCGGGGGAGTTCCTGACAGAGGGATGGGCCAAAAAAATCCTTGCTAAATCGATGAAGAAGGCAATATTTTGATTACACGATTTGCAATCCTGAGAACTTAATGATAATTTACATCATCTACCGCTTATCATCCGGGAAAGTCACTCATCACACATGAAGAAATTATCTATCAAGGATATCGCACAAAAAGCAGGCGTTTCTACGGCCACCGTTTCCTTTGTTTTAAACGGAAAGGCGGAAGAAATGAGGATCAGTGATGCGCTGGCCAAAAAAATTACCAAACTGGCCAAAACCCTGGGGTATCAACCCAATCAACTGGCCCGGGGGCTGCGTACAGGGAAAACCCACACGCTGGGATTGATCGTAGAAAACATCTCCAACCACTTTTTTGGCAACCTGGCAAAAGTGATAGAAGATGAAGCCAAGAAATATAATTATAAGGTACTGTATTGCAGTACGGAAAACAATACGTCCAAGGCGAAGGAGCTGATCCAGATGTTACAGGACAGACAGGTGGATGGTTATATCATCACCCCCACGGAAGGATTGGAGGAGGAGATTGAACGGTTGATACAAGGGAATAAACCGGTGGTATTGGTAGACCGCTACTATACGACTTTGAACACCAATTATGTCCTGGCGGACAATTACCAATCTGTTTATGATACGATCGGTAAGCTGGTTTCAAAAGGGTTTAAGAATATCGGCGTCGTCACGGTAGATCTGTCCATGATCAATATGCTCCAACGCATGAGCGGATATAAGGACGCACTCAAGGAGCATAAGATACACTTCCGGAAGGAGCTCGTGAAGGTGATCCCTTTTGATGCCCCCAGGGAAAAGGCGATGGAGGCCGTGGGAGACTTTCTGCAAGCAGGCCAGGATATGGACGCGGTCTTCTTCCTGACCAATTACCTGGGCATCCTGGGATTGGAATGTCTCAAGAAGTTTAAATTAAAAGTGCCTGAGCAAATGGCCTTTATCAGCTTTGACGATCATGACATCTTTAGGCTCCATACGCCTACCATTACCGCTGTGGCTCAGCCAGTGGAAGAAATGGGCCGGATGGCGATGCAGATCCTGCTGGAAGAGATCAAATCCGGCCTGAAAAATGATGCCCACCACCTTTTGGCTTGTGAACTGGTGGTAAGGGAATCTGCATTGTAGAGGCGCCCCGCGATCAGGGAGTCCGCGTTATAAAAGCAACAGATGTACAAAATTATCTTGTAGATACCGCATGACGAAATCCTTATAGTAAACCTGGTCAATGATCTATAAATTTGCTATTTAAAGGTTTTAGCTTATTTTTCCATCGCATCACCATCGCTTTATCACCAAAAATTGACTGCACTGCCCAAATACGAGGAAGAAAAGTTCCTGCTATCTATTGCAGCAGGAGATGAACAGGCCTTTTCCCATATCTATTATCATTATCACCCCATTCTTTATTCCTATGTTCTCAAGTTCGTCAAGCTCCCTGCACTGGCAGAGGATATTGTGCAGGACATATTTCTGAAGATATGGGAGATCAGGGTTCAATTGCCCGGGGTGAAATATTTTCCCGGCTTCATTTTCTCCGTAGCCAGGAACCACACATTGAACATTTTACACAACATAGCCCGATCCAATCATGCATTGTCCGCATTGATCCGGCATTTCCAGGAGCAACGTTTTGATGACGAGGCCCTCAGTAATGACTATCGTAAATTCGTAGAAAATGCCCTGGGCACCATTCCCCCCCGGTCCCGGGAGATATTCCAAAAGTGCAGGGAGCAGTCCATGACTTACGAACAAGTGGCCACGGAGATGGGCATCTCCCGGAATGCGGTTAAGAAGCACATGATGAAGGCCATCCGGACACTCAAAGAGGCGGCCCAAAGGGACCTGGATATTTCCATTGAGACCTGTATAGTGCTCATTTCCTTCCTGTCTATTTCTTTCCTTTAAAAAATAGTTAAATAAAGTTGGCTTTCCAGGTACCCTACCTGGATGTTTTATTGTCTATATAAAACATAACCATGGGCAAAAAGGAACAATACGAAGAATTGGTGCGCCGCTACCTGGAGAATAAAGCATCGGACGAAGAGTTGGATGTGTTTTTCGATTTAATGAAGAAGGGGAAATTGGATCCCTACCTCCAGGAGGCTTTGCAGAAGGAAGAAGAGATTGCGCTAAAGAGACAAGACGGCCAGGCTGTGGTGATCCCCTGGCGCAAGTGGACCCGATTTGCCGGCGCCGCTGCGGTAATCGGTTTACTGGCGGTGGGCGGATTTTGGTATTGGACGAAAATGCCTAAGAAGATAAAAGCGGGTCCGGGTATTCAATACTCAGGTGATATACGGCCGGGGAGAAATCATGCATTGCTGACGATGGCGGATGGCAAGATCATTGATCTTGATAGCAACAGTGCTTCGGTGATGACGTTGCAGGCAAATACCCGCCTTGTGAAGAACGTTTCGGGAGAATGGGTATATCATTCTAACGGCGCTAATAATACGGACGCAACTATTTATAACACCATATCCGCTCCCAGGGGAGGGCAATTCCCATTTGTATTGGAAGACGGGACCAAAGTATGGTTGAACGCCGCTTCCTCACTAAGGTTTCCAACGACATTCCATGGCAAGTCCAGGCCGGTGACATTGGAGGGCGAGGCGTATTTTGAAGTAGCTCCCAATTCCCGTATGCCTTTCCTGGTCCAGACCGGCAGCATGCAAGTCAGGGTGCTGGGAACCCATTTTAATGTCAATGCGTATACCGACGAATCGGCCATCCGCACGACCCTGCTGGAAGGATCGGTAAAAATTATCAAAGATGAAACGGCAGCCTTGCTGCAACCGGGAGAACAGGCAAGCCTTGAGCAGGACGGAACGGTAAATACAGTCAAAGATCCTGAAGTAGTGGAGGCCGCTATGGCCTGGAGGAACGGCTATTTCAGTTTTGACGAAGACAATATCCAAACCGTGATGAGGCAGATTTCCCGCTGGTACAACGTAGATGTTCATTATGAGGGCCCCGTTACCAAGGCTGCTTTCGGAGGGGATATCGGAAGGGACCTCTCCCTTGTCCAGGTGCTTCGTGTATTGGAGAAAAGCCAGGTGCATTTTCGTTTGGAAGGGAATTCCCTGACGGTGTTGCCCTAGAGAATAATCGTATTCAAGGTGTCCAAAAAAAAGCCAGAAGCGTCGGAAGCGCCCCTGGCCGAAGTTTGGTCACGTCAAAATAAACCCTAGCAGGATCTCTTTTTATTAACCAATTCAACTGTGAATGTATGAAAAAAATTGGTAGGGGCCGGTCTTCCGGCTTTCATCAAATGTGTATCACCATGAAACTGACTGCACTACTACTGACTGTCGCGCTGATGGAGGCACATGGAGGGGGGCTCGCCCAAAATGTGAGTCTTTCCGGCCGAAATCTATCCCTCAAAAAGGTCTTCGCGGAAATCAAGCACCAAACAGGGTACGCCTTCTTCTACAATTACTCGTTGTTGAAGGAAGCGCACCCCGTCAGCCTGGATGTAAAAGCGGCTCCGCTGGCTGAGGTTCTGAGTTTGTGTTTTTCGGGCCAACCTTTGGATTACATCATTGAGAACAAGACGATTGTCATTACTAAAAGGGCCATCTCGCCTGGCTTGACGGCTACTTCGGCTATTTCACGCGACAGTGCAGCATATAGGCTGCCGGAGGGGGTTGTCGTTAAGGGGAGAGTGACGAACGAGAAAGGAGAACCGCTAGCTGGGGTTAGTGTGAAGGTAAAAGGGGAGAAGATAGGGACGACCACGGATGCAGACGGCTCATTTTCTATTAAGGTGCCCCTACATACTGAGTTGGTCATTTCCAGCGTTGGTTATCAACCCAAAGAGATCAAGGTGGAAAAGGAAGGGACCGTTTCCATCACCCTAGCCCTTGGCAATAAAACTATTGATGAAGTGGTAGTCACCGGTTTTGGAGAAAGCCGGGCCAAAAAAAGCCTGGGATACTCTGTGACACAAATTAGTGGAGACCAGATCAGAGAAGCGAACGCTGTCAATCCCATTACTGCTTTGGCGGGCATGGTACCTGGCTTACAGGTACAAACCGGTATCAGTGGCCCTGCCTCTACGCCTCGGTTCCTGATCAGGGGAAGCGCATCATTGGATCCTTATGGAAATACTCCCCTAATCGTAGTGGATGGGGTAATATTGGATGACCAGTCTGTATTACCTAACAAGGGTAGTCTGGATTATGGGAATATATTAAAGGATATCAACCCGGATGATATTGAATCGATGAGCGTATTAAAAGGTGGGGCAGTAACGGCATTATATGGTAGCCGGGCGGCCAATGGAGTAATCCTGGTCAAGACAAAGAAGGGATATCACACTAAAGGAATAGGGGTATCTCTTGCTCAAAGTGTTTATGTAGATGATCCATATAAGACCGTAGATTTTCAAAACGAGTTCGGATCAGGCTCGTCTACGACCGATTTCGATACCTCCTCCACCGGTCAGTTACAGATTGATCCCAATACGTATGGAGCTAGCTTCGGCCCCAAAATGACCGGACAAACGGTGTTGGATCCGGGCAGTGGAACGCTTATGAAGAATATGCCCATCAACCCTTTAAGTCTTTATAGAAAAGGTCTGACAGATAATACCAACGTATCCCTTTCATCCGGTAATGAGAACACCACTTTTCGCCTGTCCTATTCGAACCTTACCTCTCATGGGATAACCCCCAACAATGAGTTTAAACGGAACAGCATCCAAATGCGGGTGACCACCAAACTGGCCGATAGGGTGAATGTAGACGCCAGTGGATCGTATGTGCAATCAGGTACATTTAACCCAGCCTCTCCAGATGGCGGTAGCCCTCTCTATGGACTGGCTTATGATGCAGCACGAAATTTCAACCTGCCTTATTGGTCCAGGCACTATATTGATTCGGTAAACGGCGGAATGAATCAAAATGACGAATTGGGCATAGTTAGTAATATTTTATATCCACTATATGAGAACAGCGACTACCTGATAGAAAACAATTTCAGGGGAAGTGTGCAGTTAAACATAAACCTCACACCCTGGCTGGATTTCCTGAGTAATGTGAATGCCAATCTCTATAACCGCAATGAAAATCAGGACACCAGGGGAACAGGCGCCGGGTTTAGCGGAGCGTCCTATAGTACCAATACCAATGTCCTGTCCCAGTACAGGTATAACGGAAGTGTCTATTTACATAAATCCTTGTCAAAAGACCTGCTTGCAACCTTACAGGCAGGAGGTGAAGTATTTACATCTCAAAATACGGGTAGCGCGGCGAGTACAAACGGGACAATATTGCCGGATGTTTATAGGCTTTCCAATTCAAAAGATCCTGCCTCTATTACTGAATCTGCGCCTAATACATCTCAGATCAGTTCCGCGTTTTTCCAGGGGAGCTTCCAATACAGGGATGCCTATTTTCTGAATTATTATGGCAGGAATGACTGGAATTCTACACTGGTCTATAATGATGGGCATGGCAGTTATTCGTATTTCTATCCGGGAGCAGACGCCGCCTGGGTTTTCACAGACGCAATCCCTCATTTCCCCAAAGTTTTTAACTACGGAAAACTAAGGGTGTCTTTTGACCAGAACGGCAACGGGACCACTCCTTATACCGCTAATACCGGATCTTATTCAACTGCGTCCGGATCTCCTTACACTGCTTATCCAAACGGGACGGTTAACTACTATGGTTATCAGTCGAATGTATTGCCCAATCAGCATTTGGTCCCGGAAAGAGCCACAAAGTTTGAAGCCGGAATTGAGTTTAAGATGTTTCATTCCAGGCTAGGGGGTGATGTCACCGTCTATACCCAGAATACGAAAGACCAGATCATTCCATTTACCGTTCCTGCGGCCTCTGGTGTTCAGTCGGCCTTGGTCAATGGAGGACTGGTCAGGAACAGAGGAGTTGAAATCAGCGTCTTCGGAAGCCCGATTCAAACCAGGAACTTTACGTGGATGAGCCAATTTAATTATACGCTCAACCGCAACAAAGTATTAACCCTTCCTTTTGGTACCAACTACCTGGATCTTGAAGACAATGATGGCATTCGTACTATTGCGGTCAAGGGCGGAGACTATGCCGAGCTCGTAGCCAGATACGGTTACGCCCACTATCAGGCAACTGATGCCAATGGAAATAATGCATCCAGTCCCTTGAATGGTCAACACGTAATTACGATGGCTGACGGCAATGCCGGTACATTCCCCATTTATCAAAGGGCTCAAAACTATGGGACTACACCGGCTACCCAAGAACCGGAAATTGGCTCTACCTTGCCTAAATTCCTGGGCAGTTGGCGAAATACGTTCACCTATAAGAAATTTACTCTGAGTATTTTCGTGGATTCGAAATTTGGGGGCCTTGAATACTCCAATACTTTCAACTACGGATCCCAGAACGGTACCTTGAAAAACACTCTGTTTGGAAGAACCGCCGCTCTCGGTGGAGTGGCCTATACCCCTTTGCCCAATACAGCTTCCTTCTTCGGTGCGGGAACATCTTTGCGTGAGGACGGGGTGTTGCTGTCAGGCGTCTTTCAGCAGGGAACGCAGTCACAAGGCACAGATGGGCAATCTCATGATGTTGGTGGAATGACCTTCTCTCAGGCTTACAAAAAGGGATGGGTGCAACCTGTCGACGCACCTGATTATTATACTGCCACCTACTCATGGTATTATGGCATCCGGGAAGCGGGGGTGTTCAAGTCTTCATGGGTAGTCGTACGTGACATTTCATTCGGATATGATCTCCCCGGGTCATGGGCATCCAAAGTAAAAATGAATAACCTGCGGGCCATCGTCAGCGTCAGGAACCCATTCTACTTGTACAACAGCGCTCCTGACCATATCAACCCGGACAACCTGTCCGATTCTGGCTCAGGCGCTGCCTTTGAAACAGGGGGTATTCCTTACATACGTTCTTATGGTTTTTCTCTGAACGCTAGCTTTTAGCCTTCGCATGTCTTATCAAATAACCTGTCAATCATGAAGAAAATAAAATTCACTATATATATATTCCTGGCAGTATCGCTGCTGGCCTTTGGCTCCTGCAGCCGTACAAAATTTGCAGCGCTCAATTCCAACCCGGATGCTGTCACAAGCGTGCCCCCAGAATTTGAACTCACTACCGGCCAAATGGCCGTATACCAAAATTCATTTGAAGCCTATTATGATTTTAATAAATACATAAAACCTTGGGCCCAGGTATTTGTAGATGCCGGCGGAAATTTGGGGAACCTCAGCTTTAGCCAGGTTGGTAATGGAAACCAACGCTGGAGCAATTTTTATGGTAATGTAGGCCCCCCGCTAGTTGATGTTCAGCATTTGATTTCGCTCATCAAGGACACTACCACAGCAGCTACCTATGTGGACTTGAATGCGATTGCAGGTATCAATCTTGTGGAGTATGCTTTTTATACAAGCGATCCTAATGGCAGCATGCCTTTCTCTCAAGCTTTCCAGGCACGGTATACGGACAGCCTTACTCCTGCCTGGGATACGCAGGAAGCATTGTTTGATACGCTGGACGCAAGATTGAAGATGTATGTGTCTGTTCTGGAGACTTCCCAACCCGTTGCCCAGAATACCGGCGGTCAAAATGATCTGATTTTCCAGGGCAACGTCAACAATTGGATTAAATCCGCCAATAGCCTGAGATTAAGGATAGCCATGAGGCTCATCAAACAAAACCCGACGCAACTGACCAAAATAGCCAATGAGGTTTTAGCCGATCCTGTGGGATTGATCGACAATACATCAGACGAATGGGTATTTTATCAAGGGACCAATTCTTTTGAAGGGGGTAACTATAATCCATTTGACAACGGGCAAAATCCTTGTTGTGAAAAACACGTAGTTGACTTCTTTAATAGGACCGGCGATCCCAGGGAACGGAATATCCTTCAACCTGCGGTCATAAGTACCCAGGACATATTTGATTCCGCCCAGGCGCAAGGAGTTGTACCTGCTTCTGCTAGCTTTGACGGGCAAGTATACCGGGGACAGTATGCTAGCCCTGATTCTGCTAAAGACGTATCCAAGACCTATTATTTTACGGCCCTTAATTTCAGCTATAAAAATAGTAAGCAAACCGGCATTCATTTTCCCTCTCTGATCAACCCGTATCTGGTATATGCCCCTTATAACAGCGGAAACGGGTTAAACGTAATCCCGGTCATCACTTTTGCCGACGTATGCTTTATGCGAGCTGAGCTTGTTCTCAGAGGGCTTTCCAACGACGGATCTTCTGCTCAGTTACTATATAACGCCGGGGTGACCGCTTCCATTCAGGATTATGATGCCTGGTCCAAATTATGTGCGACACCCAACTATGTTGCTTTAGGGGCTAGTGAGATCAGCAACTATTTACAACAGCCGGGCGTATCTTATCAACCGTCCAATGCCCTGGAACAGGTTCTTGTGCAGGAATACATCAACGATTACCTGAATTGCAATGAAGCCTGGGCCTTGATCAAAAGAACGGGCTATCCAAGTCCGACTGGGGTTATCATGCCCTTGGAGTATCTTACCACAGGGGGCAATCCCCTCGTTATGCCCAGGCGTTATGTGCCCAATTTCCCATTGCTGGGAGACCTTAACTATACCAATGCCTATAACGCCATTGAGGCGGAGTTACAGCAGCCTGGCTTTGGCCAGGCCAATGATATAACCGGAAAAG
>Ga0302312_10002295_pt1 | contig 11220 bp, 7 predicted proteins | sample III_Palsa_N2_1_FD_200529 | JGI IMG/M metagenome (GOLD analysis project Ga0302312, IMG submission 200529) | Peat permafrost microbial communities from Stordalen Mire near Abisko, Sweden - III_Palsa_N2_1 | ecosystem: Environmental > Terrestrial > Soil > Palsa > Peat permafrost | place: Sweden...
TGGTAGAGCCTATTGCCGTCGCTACCAGACGGCTGGGAAATTGTTCTGTGCGTTGGAGATAGCTTTGCCGCGACTACATTGGCTACTGCTCCACAGATTGGATATGGGAGTCCTGCTATTACAACCAATGGTGTCTGGGTGCTTTGCTGGGTGTCGTCGCGGAGCTTCTTCATGTAGTTCTATTCGTGCTTGGAGAGTATTAATGCAATGTCTGCCGGCACCATGATTTTAGCGGCTAGCCCTGCAGGTTGTGCCAATATGAGTCGCTCAAGTGCAGTAAGTCGATGTTGCCCGCTATCCTTGTAGAATCTTTGGATTGAAATGCCGTTATCTTTACTCCATGCTGCTATTTTGGACTGTAAACTCAACTTATCTTGAGCCGTAAGTTCCTCGACAGTAGCAATTACCATTGGTCTTCGGTATTTTTCTTCGATTTTAAGATACTGATCTGAATCTTTTTCAGTTTGAATGTTGGTCTTGTATTTGTAGGGAGGGAATGCCTGCAAGTAAACGGGCCCTCCGTCATTAGTACTTTGGCAAAAGGCAAGTACGACAGACCGAGGTAACGCGGTCAGATTAGGAACTTCGGAGGTAGTTTGGTGGCGGCGCATTATTGCTGCTTCAACTTGAGGCTTAGCAGCCGCAGTGCTAACCACTATATATGCTGGAGAGCGTTCGTCTCGGACGATTAGTATTTCTTGGTCTCCGCTTCCTTCAATGACTTGACGCAACGACTTACCATCGTTCCCGTCAATGGGCCAACGATTTTGCTTACGTAATACCGTACCGAGATCGGACAACAACAACGGTCTTGAATCGTCTCTTTTATAGTGTTCAATCACCGTTTGGCGAATTGTCGCGATTATATCGTTAGGGGCACTAGACATTATTACACCATCCAATTCATACGGTTGTCAGGTTTCGGCTTGGCCGTGATACAGGGCCAAGCGCGCCTTTTTAACGACCTAGAGCTAATCTCTGTTGCAATACCAGCTTACGTACATTAGCCTATGCGATAGGCAGGCATTTACCCGTGAGAGTATAGTTCAGCGAAAGCTGAGTGGAATCCTTCTGAGATCGCTTTCTGTGGGTATGGACTCCGATAAATGGAATTTGTACGGATGGCCGCCAATTATACAGGCTGCGGGTTGGATGGCGATCTTCAAGAAGTTAAGAGGGTTATCAACTGGCGTGAAAGTAAATGAGAAATCTACGGATGTCACGTCGGCATTGACTCGGGCGCAAGGGCATCAAGCTATCGTTAAGCTTCCAAAAGTTGTGGGATACCGTTAAGGAAATTTGTGCTAAACTTTTGCCATTAGGGGTTGACTTGGGGTTTATTGTGTGCTAAACTTTTAGCAGGTGAGGTGATTTTTATGCCGCGAATGATTGGGGATGGGTTGAGTCGTCGGGAGCGTGAGATTTTGGATGTGCTGCACCGGTTGGAGAGAGCTACGGTTGGGGAGGTGCAGGCGGGGATGCCGAGTGCGCCTTCTTATTCTGCTGTGCGGACGCTTTTGCGGATTTTGGAGGAAAAGGGGCACGTTCGTCATGTGGAGGATGGGCGGCGGTTTGTGTATTTGCCGACGGAGGCGCGCAAGTCTGCGGCGGGGGCTGCGCTGCGGCAGGTGATTGCTACTTTCTTTGGCGGGAGTTTGGATCAGGCGGTGACGGCGTTTTTGATGGATGACAGTACGAGTATGTCGGATGAGGAGCTGGATCGGCTTTCTGAGGCGGTGGAGAGGGCTCGGGTTCAGGAGATGGGTGTGGAGGAGTAGGACATGCTTGTCCAGGTAGGGGCTTGCCTGAGAGTTGGCGTCTGAGCGCCAGTTCGATTGCACGCCCGTCCTGGAGTTAAACAAGAACGCGCTGTCCGTCAAAATGTGCAATTCTCGGCGTTTGCAGGACGGGCGTGCAATCGGGCAGTGGTATGCCTTGCGCGCTATCGATTCGTTTGTCTTTGCCCTCAGGCAAGCCCCTACGGAAGGAAGAAACAACAATTGAACTCTGATTCTTTGCTTAATGTCATGCTGTGGGTTTTTATTCGGACAACGCTCCTGCTTCCGCTGGTGGGGGTGGCGTTTTTGTGCGTGCGGCGGCGGTCGGCTTCGGTTCGGCATGGGGTTTTGCTGGTTGGGCTTGTTTGTCTGTTTGTGCTTCCTGTTTTGCCGTTTGCGGGGCCTCGTTTGACTGTGCCTTATGGGGTATCGCACTCGGCGACGGGGAGTTCCGTGCTGCAATACGCGGCTACGCCTATGCCGGCGTTTGCTATGCCGGTGCAAACTCCGATGGTCTCCGCCACTCCTGTTTATAAGCTGAGTGCAACTCCTGTATTGGTTCCGAGGCCCGAGGGCAGAGTGGCTTCGAGAGCGGTTCAGGCAGGGCGGGCTGCTTCTGTGGCGGGAGGTCCTGTTTTGTCTCGGGATGCAGTCGCTTCCGGGCGAGTTATTGATTGGCATGGACTGGTTCTTGGTGTCTGGTTGGCTGGTTTTTTCTTGCTGATGCTGCGTCTGGTGCTTTCGCATTGGGCAGCCTGGCGATTGATTCGGCAGGGGATGCCCGAAGGTCTGCCGGAAATGTCGGGAGGGTTGCCGGGTGGCAGGGCTCGAGTTGTGTTGAGCGACCGGATTGCGATGCCGATGACTTGGGGGATTGCGCCGGCTGTTATTCTGCTCCCATCGGGTGCTTCGGACTGGACGAGTGCGCGGCTTAGGGCGGCTTTACTGCACGAAAGGGCGCATATTGGGCGACGAGACTGGCTGGTGCAGCTTTTGTCGGAGGCGGCGCAGGCGGCCTACTGGGGGCATCCGTTTGTGTGGCTGCTGGTGCGTCAATTGAGACTGGAAGCTGAGATGGCGTGCGACGACGCTGTGCTGGCAGCCGGCCTTGTGCCGAGTGCGTATGCGGGGGAGCTTGTGGAGTGCGTGAGGCAGGCGAGGCGCAGTGTGCTGGGAGCGGCGACGGTGGCTATGGCGGACCGGCATTCCATGACGGCGCGGGTTCATGCGGTGCTTGAGACGGGGCGGAGCCGCACACAATTGCAGCGGCGCGCGGCCTTATTGGCGGCGGTTGTTGGGCTTGTCACGACGGTGGTTGTGGGAGCGAGTTGGACGGGCAGGGCGGATACGTCGGACAAGCAGTCTATAAATACGACTTGTACGCTTGTTTATCCTGACGGTAAGCCTGCGACCGACGCCGTGATGTCTGTGAACGACGTAAACTTTGTGACGCATGCTGTGTCTACAGTAGCCTACAAAGCGGACCAGAGCGGAACTGTCAGGTTTCCGTTCGACCTGGGGAAGGATATAGTTCGGGCGGTCAACGTTTCGTCGCCGGCGGGCTGTGCTTTATGGACTCGCCCAGCGAGCGGCGCAAGCACTACGTGTGTTCTGCAGCCCTTTACCAGCTTGCGCGTCCATCTGATAGACAGCAGGGGGAAGCCGGTCTCTAACGTTCGCGTCTGTCCCTGGCGTTTCTGGACGGAAAGTCGCCGTATTGCCAGTTGGTATGACGAAATTCCGGGCGCATGGACGCAGACTACCGACAGTAATGGATACGCCACGATTTCGCATCTCCCGCAGGGTTATCAGATTACTCTGAGCGTGATGGACGACCGCTACGCCTCACGGGATCTGGAGTCTGCGATTGCACTGGCATCGGCTGCGGTTAGTCCATCGACAACGATCCATCTTGGTCCTGCAAGTACTATTTCCGGAACGGTTGTGTATGGTCCCTCCCATACTCCTGTTGCGGGGATCGCCGTGGCGGCCATGTCGCGCCTTTCCGGTAAGGCCGGGGTGACGGATAAGAATGGAGCATTCACCATCACTCGATTGACCTCCGGGGCTTACGGCGTGCAAGTGGTGACGGGACATGGAGATTTCACAAACTGGGTGGCGCGGCCGCAGTTGGTCCATGTGGGAGTTGGAGCTCGCAGTTCTGGCGTGATTTTTCCTCTTATACACGGCGGGGTTATAACGGGGAGAATTACCGACACAGCCAGCGGTAAGCCGGTGCCAAATGTTGACGTAATCGCGGTTTCACAGCGTTCGGGTTCCGGTCTCATCTGGGCGAATCCGGCCAAAACGGATGCCGATGGAATCTATCAGATGCACACGATTCCGGGCAATCTGTCGGTTACCAGTTATATGACCGATGCTATGGACAATACCGGAGGCTCGCAACAGGTGAGTATCGCGGATGGGGAGACAAAAACCGTCAACTTTTCGTTTAATGCGTTTGTTCCTTCCTTCCCCGATCCTGGAGGTTGGGTTCGGACGCTGCCGAATGGGGTGAGCGTGGAATTGGTGGGAGTGACATCGGACCCATTGGGAAACAACACGCAGGGATGGTGGGGGCCGGATGGGACGCCAATTGAGGATCCGAGTGAGCTGGGGCAGGCGTTTCTTCCACGTATGGGAGGTTTTGGGGAGCAGTATGTGCGCCGGTATATGTACTTCCGCGTCGTCTCTAAAACTGGGGTGGGCGATGTCGGTTTGACGGGCGCCATTACGACGCCGTCCGTGTACGAAAGCGGCAATATGTACCGCGGGGAAAGCTATCTAACAAGCGGTCTGCAGCTTTCACCCGGCACTCCGGCATGGGGTAAAGTCGCGGTTGCGTTTAACACTCCGACGGGGGAGTTCGGCTATCGCTTTGGCGTTGCCGCCGGACCGTGGACGACGATTGCGGATGTTCCCAATACTCTTAACTCTCATGCCAATCCGGTCCATCCGGGACAGCCGGTGCACGATCCCTACGTGACTATCGATAGTCACCCGCGCATTGATGTTTTTGGCTACTTTTCCAGAAACACCTATCGGCCTCCAGTCGTTAGCCTTTCTCTAATGCCGGCGGGTCAGGCCTTGGGAGATGTTTCCCGCCGGTTTATTGCGCTGGACGCGCAGGGACTAAGCGTCCCGATCGGCGACTGGAACTATCAGATGAACGGCGATGCCGGGGCGGTGATCCCGGCTTCGGCGCTAAAACGGATCACCCACTTCGAGCTGCAAACGCGTGATTATTCGTGGGTGGAGTTCGACCACATACGCAATGTTCCGACAGTCACTAAGGGCATGCTCTCTCCTTCGGATGATGTGGCTACACCAGCGGCGCTGCCGCAGTTCAGTCGGATTCTCCCTGACGGCGCGCATCTGGATGTGATTGCGGCTATGCGCGGCCGGGCCGAAGGCGAGCGGTGGTGGCGGCCGGATGGAGAAGCTTTGGCCGGTCGGATTAAAGAGTGGTCGATGCTTGGGATCAATCCGGGATCGAATCCGTTTGTGCGTCCGCGGGAGCTCTTCGTGCGCTATGTAACGACACATCCCACGGATATGGAGTACGTGATGCTGATGTCCACCGACGTGGATAAGACTCCGCAGACTCCGGTGGTGCGTCAGGAAAACCTGGAAGGGACCGACATCTCCCAGTGGCCGGGTAAACAGGCCGACCTTACTATTAATGAATACGCTCCGGCCGGGACAAACGGCCGCAAGATCTATCTGCGCATGGGGGTTACTACGGGGAAGTGGAAACGGATCGCATCGCTTCCCATGACACTGACGCCTTCCATGGTTAAGCACAACTGGAGCGATGCCACGGTAAAATTCGCGGCGAACCAGGTGAGTTTTGAGTGGCTTGATGCTGCGGGTACTCTGCACGACCGTCCCTTCGCTCCGACGGGATCAAGTATGCCGACTGGGTATGCGCGGAGGGTAGTGGCTGTGATGAAGGATGGAACAAGCAAAACTCTGCTGGTCAATGGGAATTCCGGGGATAGTCGGGGCGAAGTGTACCAGGCTTCATACCTGTCGTTTAAGTCCAGCAAGGCCGTTCAAGACTATCGGCAGCCTGTTCTGGACGATGTGCGACGGTTTGATTTGTACGTGCAGCCGTATACGTGGGAGACATATCCGGCGATTCCGGCCGATCCGAAGGGGTAGTGTAGGAGTAGGACACGCCCGTCCCAGGCTACGAACGTGGCACCAGGAGTGGCACCCGGACCAGAATACGGACATAGGCGTGTGCTTTTCGAAAGTTTGAGAGTAATATGCAGAACTCAATTGATCTATTAAATGTCGTGATGTGGGTATTTATTCGGGCTGCCGTTCTGCTTCCGCTTGTGTGGGTGGCGTTTTGGTGCGTGCGGCGGAGGTCGGCGTCGGTGCGGCATGGGGTTTTGCTGGTTGGGCTTGTTTGTCTGTTTGTGCTTCCTGTTTTGCCGTTTGCGGGGCCTCGTTTGAGTGTGCCGGATGCAGTGGCGCATTCGGCGGCTGTGAGTTCTGTGATGGAATATGCTCCCGTGGCCGAGCGTGCTAGGGTATCTGTACCTGAATATGGGTCGGGGACTGGGGCAGGAGACATAACGTCTACCATAATGTCAGCCGGAGCCTCATTGGGGACAGATAAGAGCGAGACCGCGAGCTATGAGGGTACAGCCGAAGTTCAGCATGTAAAGCGCGCTGTGCCGGGGTTTGTCTGGCAATTCTGGGTTCTGGGGGTTTGGCTGACCGGGTTCTGTTTGTTTTTGCTGCGGTTGGGGCTGTCGCATGCGGCGGCGTGGCGGCTGGCGCGGCAGGGTGATTCTGGTGCGCTTTCGGTAGTTGCGGGCGATTTTCTGGAGGGCGCGGCTCGGATTGTGGTGAGCGATCGGGTTGCCATGCCGATGACGTGGGGCGTAGCTCCGGCTGTTGTTTTGCTGCCTTCGGGGGCTGCCGACTGGCCGGCGGAGCGGATAAGGGCAGTTTTGCTGCATGAGAGGGCTCATGTGAGACGTCGGGATTGGCTCGTGCAGTTGTTGTCGGAAGTTGCGCGGGCGGCTTACTGGGGGCATCCTTTTGTGTGGGTGCTTGTCCGGCAACTTCGATTAGAGGCGGAGATGGCTTGTGATGATGCCGTGCTTGCCTCCGGATTGGCGGCGAGCTCTTATGCCGGCGAGCTGGTTGAGTGTGTGAGGCAGGTAAGGCGCAATGTTGGGAGTGTCGCTACCGTGTCCATGGCCGATCCCTTTGCGATGGCAAAGCGCGTTCACGCGGTACTCGATTCTAGCAGGAGCCGCTCTGGGATGAGGCGGCGTGGGGCGCTTGTGGCCGGATTGGTTGGGCTTGCGGCGACCTTCGTTGTTGGAGCGACGTGGACTGGTAAAACTGCGGCATCGAATGCCGGTGCAACCGTCGAGGCCAGTCCTTCAGGCAGCATCGCTGGAATCGTTCTTTATGGTTCTACCCAAAGGCCGGCACCCGGCGTCGGTGTGAGGGCGGAACAGGGGCTTTCCGGAGGGTTCGCAATAACCGATAGGGATGGGAAGTTCACTATTGGCCGATTGAAGGCGGGGACGTACAATGTTAGGTCGGTAGTCGGTCCCGGTGAATACAGCGACTGGGCGGGGATGCCGCAAGTTGTCCGGGTAGCAGCCGGGCAAAGAAGTTCCGGCACGGTTATTCCTCTCGTTCACGCGGGGATTATTACGGGGAAAGTTACGAACGTACTGACTGGTAAGCCTGCGGCGAAAATTGCTGTTTTGGTTTCGGCAAAGGGCAGAGCAAGGGGTTCCTACTTTTTGATTATGGCCGTTACCGGTCCGGACGGTACCTACAGGGCGCGCACGATTCCGGGAACAGTGTATGTTTCGGCCCACGATCCGCAGGATCCGAATTATTTCACAGGGCATCAACAGGTAAACGTTGTGGAAGGCGAGACAAAATCCATCAACATCTCATTGAGTATATCCGGCCATCCGAGGCCCATTCATGTCCTGGTCGTGGATGCTGTTGGAAAGCCTGTTGCAGGTGCTGTTGTAATGGTGTTTGACCAACGGTACGGTTTGAAAACGGTTCAGACCGATGTGCATGGCATCGCTGCCTTTGACTATTCCGTGCTTGCAAGCGGGGACGATCTGCGGGCCAAGTTCGGTGATCTTTGTACCCCCCTGAGAGACATTACATATCATGGGGGAAGTCAGATCGAGCTTCACTTACATCGCGTAAGGCCATAGACCGTGCAGTTCCGTTGATTACGGCGCGGTAGGTCAATCAGTGCGGATCCTGGTGTGGTGTGGGCGGCTTTGGGTTCGAAGGTATGGGCGACTTCGTGGACGTTGATTTTCTGGCTGCCGAATTTCAGGGACGCCGGACGGTTCGGCTGGATGTCGCGCGTGAAGCCGAGGACGCGCTCGTAGAAGCTGAGCGTGGTTTCGAGGGATTTTACGGTGAGGACGAAGTGGTCTATGTGGTCGATCATGGAGGCTAATTTATTGCGAGACTTCATGGTCTTTGGGATTCACCATGTAGCGGGCTTTGTTATCGTTCCATTACGGTCGTGCATAACTGCAGGGAACTGACTCGCTGCAAGCGCCGCCTCGCTTATGATTTTATGTTTGGTCGCGACTTTACGGAGTTCTACGCTTGGATGACCACTCGGTCGGCAGGGAAGGAGGACAGCAACCTTTAATCCTAATTCCTTTCGGACAATCCTAATTGGCTCTGTGAGATCGGAGTCATTAGATATCACAATTGCCGCCTCATACTCTGATCTGAAACCATCGAGTAACAAGTAAGATGCTAGATTTACATCCGACCCTTTTTCCTCTGTTTTTCTTACTAAGACGGTATTGGGACCACCTGGCGGTGGGGTTACATACGGCATCCGAATTTGGCTTTCGAGAAACTGTCCTAAATGAATGGATAGATCTGGGATGGTTTCCAATGCTCTGAAATATGCGGCTTGTCGCTCTGGTTGCTGCAAGTCTCCTGGTCGAGCGGTTACTCTGGCGGAAAAACAGCGTATTCTGTTAATACTGTTTGCGGGAAGCTCGAAATTACAAAGGGAAAGAACGTCAAGCCAGCGGTAATTACTAGCTTTCAGACATCCGTAGTAAAGGCTAAAGGAATCGATGTAGACGTTGGTTTTCATTGTGAGGGGGTAGATAAAGCTACAGCCACCCGAAAGGGTGGCTGCGCTGCCCAACCAGCGAACCGGTTGGGGATATCATAACCCTATTATAGACGATCCGTGAGCAAATGTAAATAGGGGATTTGAAGCCGAGGATACGCTCGTAACCGTAACTTGGCGCATGAGGACATGCTTGTTACAAGGCCACAAGCATGACATTTGTTGGATGGGAGTGGTCAGGCCTCGTCGACATAAATCGGGATCCAGCCTATGGGAAGTTTGTGCTGGAGACAGAATTGATAGAACCTTTGGGAGAAGACAGTATGCGGTTTGTTTTGGCCGAACTGCTCGTAGGTCAGGGCTATGTCGAACGCCGGCATATCTGCCAGGTCTGACTTGCTGTAGTGCAGGGCGGGGATGTCAACCAGGATTTCTGGGAGATCTCGTCCTTCGCGCAGGATGGAAGGTTTGGGGTAGTCTGCATCTACTTCCTGGATTTCTCCGGCTCCGGCGGAGGCGAAGAAGGCCATGCGGGGAGACATGGGAGGCAGGGTTATGGTGCTGGTGAGCTCGCGGAATTTGCCTTCTGTGGCTTTGGAGGGCATGCCGGTGAGTTCTATGCGCTGGATTTTCGCGCCTAGGAAGTCTTCGTCTTCGATGAGAGCTTTTAGCTCGAGGGCGATGAATACTGCGCCGCCCCAGGAGCCTCCGATGAGGGATTTGGGCTGGATGTCCTGGGCGTGTTTTTTGAGAAGACCGTCTTCGTTGCGTTCTTCGTAGGCGCCGAAGGAACGGGCGAATTGGGGGGATAAGTAGGGTGCGTCGGTAAGGTCTTTTTTGCTGTATTCGCGCTCGAAGCGGGCTCTAATGCCTTCGCCCCAGGGTTTCAGGTTGTGCTTTTTCAGAATGTCGATGACAGCTGTCGCGCGTGGATCTGTGGCCGGAAGCCGGGTGCCCCAGTACTGGATGTCTTTCATGTCTATGCGTTCGCCCTGAGGATATATGTCGACTAAAGCGTCGAAGGCTTCAACGGGGATATCGACGGCGCAGATGGAGGGGATTACGAGGGTTGTTTTCATGGGATTTATTTTTTGAAATCGATTATGGCGCGCTTGCATCGTACGGGAATGCGAAGTCAGGATTATGGCTTTGTCCAGATTTTGATGTCTTTTATGTTGACTTCCATCTTTTGGCTGCCGCCTTATGTGGGAGAAGATTGAGATGAGGGGTCTTTCTGGAGGCCACTTTACGCAGTGCATACCGCAGCTTCAGGACCCCCTCACCCAACCCTCTCCCACCATCGGAATGGGGGAGAGGAGTAAGAGCGGAGGGGGCGCTTAGTAGGTAATCTGGAGGGTGGCGGGGCCGTCTCCTGGGATATGCAGGTCTAGTCTGTGGGTGGTTGGGTTGTAGGTGAAGTCTACTTTTTGGCCGTTGGCTTCTATGGAGTTAGGGGCTGTTTTGCTCCAGGCCAGGAATTTACCGCTGGTTTTCAGGGTTATGCGTTCTGCCGCTTGTGATGCTATGACGCCGGCGCTCAGGTACATGTCGGGGTTGCCGATTGGGGCGAGGCCGTTTTCGATGGGGACTACGGTGAAGAGTTCGTAGCCGAGCGATGGGAGGGTGAGGTTCCAACGGTCGCAGCAGCTCATCTGGCGCAGTTCGTTGGTGGTGTGGGCGTAGACGGCGAAGGTTTCGCCTTGGATGCCCTGGATGTCGGACGGACTGATGGAGCCGGTGACTGTGGTGTTTAGGTCGCTTTGGGCGTTGAAAGCGCCGATAATTCCTGTGTCTCCGTACGTGTTGAAGATCTTGAGCAGGACGTTTTCACGGGTGCAGTCGTGGAAGACGCAGTCTCTTGTGGGGCGGCCGGGGGCATCGGCGCGCAGGACGGAACCGTCGGGTAGGACCAGTTTTTTCAGCAGGTCGAAGTTGTGCTTGTCGGGTTTGTCCGAGACATAGATGGAGCTACCGCCGACGACACGGCCCGCGGCGTGGTAGGGGCCGGCGGCGTGGCCGGATTGGAACATGTCCCAGTCGGGCTGGACGAATTCTCCGAACCAGAGGCTGACCTGGGCGTTGACATAGAGGTGCAGTCCGTGGGATTCGGGTTTGTCGGGCCAGAAGTCGGTTGAGGTGCGGGTGACTGTGGAATCCTGGGCGTCGTAGAGCATCTCGTTGGCGCAGGACATGCAGTTGATGAGGTTCCCATTGAAGTGGGTGAGCACCGAGCTTTCGAGGGCTCGCCTGTAGTGGGCCATAAGGCCAATTCGCCCGCCGAGGCCTTCGGCGACGCATTCCAGGGTGGCCTGGGTGTCTACTTTGACGCCG
>Ga0302312_10002303_pt1 | contig 11194 bp, 5 predicted proteins | sample III_Palsa_N2_1_FD_200529 | JGI IMG/M metagenome (GOLD analysis project Ga0302312, IMG submission 200529) | Peat permafrost microbial communities from Stordalen Mire near Abisko, Sweden - III_Palsa_N2_1 | ecosystem: Environmental > Terrestrial > Soil > Palsa > Peat permafrost | place: Sweden...
CAATACACCTCTTCAATTAGAAATACACCGCCCATATACCCCGCAGGCTAATGTGTTTGAAGATCAAACCGTCGGTAAAAATGTATTTATCCGCAAGGATACTTATGATCAGTATTACATTTTGGGTATAAGGTATAAATTATAATTATTTGAAAATGAAAAGATTAAATATCATATTAAATCTGGCTGTTAGTATCATGCTATTCAGCGCTTGTGATAAGGCCGGAAATGTAAGGATCTCTCATCCGGTTGTACAGGTGGGCAGCATTATTACTTCGGACACCCTTAGCGGTAATGTTAAAGGGACTTTATTAAGCGGAAAAACCTATTATTTTGCAAGTAATATTACTATTAACGGTGGCGATACACTATTAATGCAGGCAGGTACAAAGCTGATTGCATTGGGGGATGGTTTAACTTATCAAACCGCACCCGAAATATTTGTTCACGGTACATTTATAAGTTTGGGCACACAAGCAAACCCCAATTATATTACCGTTAGCAGCGCGGCGCAATTGCACACACAGGCAATTGCACAAAACTATACCAATGTTTTCCAGGGATGGTGGGGTGGTATATTTTGTACGCCGGGAGCAGTAACAACCCAGGATCCTAATCCGGCAGGTGGTGATGTGATCATTAAATGGACACATCTTGAATTTGCCGGTGGCCCTTCAGGGCCTGCTGATGACGCCACTGTTTATACACCGGTAGGGTCACCACGTTGGACAATTTATTTTGGCAACATCACTAAAAACTTTATCCTCGAAGATTCGTGGGTATTTGGTAGTCGCGATGATGCCATGCGTATAGCCGGTGGCCATGTGGATATTATGCGTAATACTTATGAATTATGCGGCGTTGCGGCAGGAGAAGCTTGTAATATTAAAAGTGGCTCCGTAGGTGATGTAGCATACAACATGGTAATAGGTGCTGCTACCAACGCCTTTAAAATATCAGATGCAGGCAGCACCGGTACACAATGTAATATCAATTGTTATAATAACACACTGGTGAACTGTGGGTTTAGGCAAAATTCTACCAGCGGCCATGGTGGTTCAATTGATTTTGAAAAATCAGCTAAAGGCAACGCTTATAATAATATGATCGTTAACTGTGCTATTGGTTTACGGGTATTAAGCAGTGCCGATGTTGCTAACGTGCATTATAATAATCAGTTATTTTATGGTTATAATGCAGCAATAGTTAAGGAGTTTTATGCTGCTGATGGTATTGGAAAAGTTCAGACTGCCGACATTTACTCTGCTACTGCGCAACAAGATAATCCAATGTTTTATGGCTTTGATGTAAACGCGTATAACTATACCCAATACCCAGCTCCGGTTACTGCAAATAACCAAACCCCCGCAATTGTAATGGTGGGTGCTTCCAGCTTCAGGCCTCAGGCGACGTCATCGGCATTGGGAAAGGCAAGTACTACCGCCGTATCATATAACACCGTTACCACAACAGGCAATTATGGCGCAAATATTACGCCTCCTGGTAAGGATATAGGGGCATATCAGAATGATGGCACCGGTAACCAACATTAATATTAATTGAATTATTTAGCAGAGACGCAATACATTGCGTCTCTTTTTTTGTTAAAGTTAAACCTGTTATGAAAAATATTATATTGTTTCTTTTATTTGCAATTGTATTGCCTTTGGGGGCATTTGCTCAAAACTGTACCAGCGATTTTTTAGGAACCAAAACGCTGTATAAATCTCCCGTACTTAAGTATACCGCTGCACCTGCAGGCTATGCACCTGTTTTTGTTAATTATGTTGGTAGGCATGGTGCGCGGCATTTAACAAAAAATGTAAAATCAACACTCGCATATAAACTATTATTTAAGGCAGATAGCTTAAATGCGTTAACGGAACAGGGAAAACAGTTAAAGGAAATGGTTGTCGCTTTGCAAAAAATTGAAAAAGGGAATACAGGCTTTATTTCTGCCGAAGGAAAAGACGAATTGCGTGGCCTGGGTCAACGGATGTATTTAAACTATCCTAACGTATTTAAAGGTAATTCGACAACCAGCATAGCCGTAACCAAAGAAATTCGTACCCGGCAAAGCGCTGAGGCTTTTTTAGCAGGATTAAACAGTAAGCTTAAAGATACCGTATCTGCAACGTTTCATAATGATGATGTGGCCCTAAGGTTTTATGATTTATCACCTGCTTATAAAAACTTTGAAGATAGTATGGATAGTGATGCCGTGATGCAGGTAATTGAGAAAAAAGATGATTTTAGCGCAATTAATCTTTCCGTTGCCCGCCGTATTTTTACTGCCGGATTTTTAAAACAATTGGATGAAGATCAGCAATCAAAATTTGTAGCTGATGTATTTGGGTTTACGACAATTGTTTATTCATTAAAAACTGAGATAAGGCAAGCAGGCTATGAATCAAAAGAGCTGAACTTCGAATCGTTTTTTACTTGTAATGAGTTGAAAAAATTAGGCGAAATGGATTCGATGAATGAAGATTTGAAAAAAGGCCCGGGAAAAGACGATGACGGCATACAGGTTAGGGTAGCTGTACCGCTTTTGGTGGACTTTTTAAATACCGCAGATGAGTTTATAAAAACCGGCAAAAACAATGCTCGCTTGCGTTTCGCCCATGCTGAAACAATCGCTCCATTTGCCGCTCTGCTACAAATAGCCTCGGCAGATAAACCGATTAGGAATGTAGGTAAATCAAATATCAACTGGAACGCATCAGCAATTATCCCGCTAAGTTCAAACATTAATTGGGTGTTTTATAAGCGAAAGGGAACTTCAGATTACTTGGTTAAGGTATTGTTAAACGAAAAGGAAGAAAAGATAGATGGGCTTTATTCAAAGTCATTTCCGTATTATCAATGGCGTGATTTGAGAGCCTTTTACCTTGAAAAATTAGAACGGTTAAAAGTTAAAACTTCCGATGACATGAAGTTATATCTTTTACAGCTTAAGTAAATATTTGTCGCCTGATTGCGTCGGATCATTTGACATTTCTTCAGCTTTAAAAATGAAGCTTAATGGGTACAAAGTTGGATTACTTAAGCCGACCTTGGCGGTTCTTTCATTCACTAAATTATTAGCTTAATTGATTTGATGGCTTTAATGAAAAAAATAAGACGTGATTTTTTTCTCAATAATTTATCCTGTTAATGATTTATTATACTTTTTTTAATATTAAAAACGTGTTTTGTGATTACCGTTAACAGAAACGGATTAATTATAACCAGTTTTTAAATTAAATATGAATCGAATCCGTCTTAGCTTAACTGTTATTTTTGCTTTTATGTTGAGTATCAATTTTGCCGTTAATGCGCAAAATCGATGTCAGCAGCATTTAACCTCCTATGTTGATCCTTATATTGGTGCAGGTGGCCATGGGCACGTATTTATTGGTGCAAGTGTACCTTTCGGAGCTGTTCAGCTAGGCCCCGAAAATTTTTATAAAGGATGGGATTGGTGTTCTGGCTATAATTATGGCGATAGTGTATTAATAGGCTTTTCCCACACACATTTAAGTGGCACAGGTATTGGCGATCTTTCAGACATACTGATTATGCCTTATACTGGCCCGGTTAAAACGGATAAAGGCGAGGAGAGAATTCCAGGCAGCGGTTACGCATCCCATTATTCACATAAAAACGAACAGGTTCGTCCAGGCTATTATGCCGTTAAATTGGATGCTTCAGGTATCAATGTAGAGCTAACAGCTACTGAAAGAGTGGGCTTTCATCAATATCACTTCCCCGCAGGAAAAGAAGCTCATGTTATCATTGATCTGAAAGAAGGAATAAACGACAAAAGTACAGACACCTATATTAAACAGGTTGATCAATACACTATCGAGGGTTACCGCTTTTCAAAAGGATGGGCCAAAAACCAATGGCTGTTCTTCGCTATAAAGTCATCCGAGCCACTACCTAAGTTTACAGTGTATGATGATAGTAAGCTATTGAAAGGTAATAGTGGTAAAGGGCAGGCCATAAAGGGATTAATTAGTTTTGATAATCCGCCGGCAACTCTTCAATTAAAAGTAGGCATTTCGCCGGTGAGCTCATCAAATGCGCTGGCTAATATCAATGCTGAAATTCCAGGATGGGATTTCCAAAAAGTAGTACGGGCCGCCGATGCCAAATGGAATAAGGAATTAGCCAAGATTTCGATCGAAACAAAAAGCCTTACCGATAAGCGTATTTTTTATACCGCACTGTATCACAGTATGATCGATCCGGCTTTGTTTAATGATCATAATGGTGACTATAGGGGGACTGATAAAAAGGTTTATTCACATGCCGCCTTTAATAATTATACCGTATTCTCGCTTTGGGATACCTATCGCGCGGAAAATCCATTATTTGACCTTATTCAGCCCAAAAGAGCTGGTGACATGATCAATACCATGCTTGCTATTTACCAGCAGCAAGGCAAATTACCTATATGGCATTTAATGGGTAATGAAACCGGTACCATGGTCGGCATCAGTAGTATGCAGGTAGTTGCTGAGGCCTATTTAAAAGGAATAAAAGGATTCGATGCCAATAAAGCCTATGAGGCTGTAAAAGGCACAGCGATGTCCGATTCTTTGGGTATGATGTATGTGAAAAATCTTAAACCTATTCCGGCTGATAAACAAAGTAGGTCTGTATCCAAAGCGCTGGAATATGGTGTTAGTGATGGCAGTATTGCCTTAATGGCCAAACGAATGGGCAAAACAACTGATTATAATTATTTCAAGAAACGGGCTGAGAACTATAAATTATATTTTGATCAATCTGACCAGTTTTTTAAAGGGAAATTATCTGATGGCAGTTGGGTGCCGGATTTTAGTCCGCTTAAAAGCAAAAATAATTTATATGCCGAAGGCAATGCCTGGCAATATTTGTGGCTGGTACCGCAGGATGTTCCCGGTCTTATCTCCCTGTTAGGAGGCGATCAATCATTCAATAAAAAGCTGGATGATTTTTTTCAACTTAAATATACTGATGAAGATGGCTTGGATGACCTGACTGGCTTGATCGGTCAATATGCACATGGTAATGAACCGAGTCATCATGTTGCGTATTTGTATACTTATAGCGGACAGCAATGGAAAACAGCAGAAAAAGTCAGGTATATCATGAAAGACTTTTACCTAGCCAGCCCCGATGGTATTATAGGAAATGAGGATTGCGGACAGATGTCGGCCTGGTATATTTTTTCATCGTTTGGATTTTATCCTGTATTTCCCGCTTCAGAAACCTATGTTATCGGTAGTCCGTTATTTGATAAGGCAACTATTAACCTCGACAATGGCAAAAGGTTTACAGTAGAAGCGGTTAATAACAGTGCCGCAAACATTTACATACAAAGCATGTCGCTAAATGGGAAAAAATATCAGAAGGCCTATATCCGCCATCAGGATATTATAAATGGGGGAATACTCAAAATTGTGATGGGGGATAAGCCTAACTACAACTTTGGCAAACTAGAGGTAAACAGGCCGCAATAAAATTAGAATACTATTTACTGAAATAAAAATATACCAGATGATATTTAAACATCAACCTGAAAAGAAGAAAAAATACATATTCTTACCACTACTAATGGTAATGATGCTGTTTATACCCGGTGTTTTTGTAAGCCGTGCCCATGCGCAAATTGTCGATGCTACCACTATGAATAATAAGGTAATGGCTGGTTATCAGGGTTGGTTTCGTACTCCTGGTGATAACGATGGAAACAAGGGGTGGGCGCACTTATTCAACTCATCCATTCCAAGCTCTGCAAAACTGGGTTTTGATACCTGGCCGGACATGAGTGAATTAACCCGTGGAGAAAAAAAAGCTGTACCGGGATTTACTTATCCTGATGGAAGCCAGGCTTATCTTTACAGTGCGCAAAACCCTAAAACGGTGTTACGCCATTTCCAGTGGATGAAAACATATGGTATTGATGGGGTATGGTTATCTGAATTTTGTGGTCATTTTCCGGGAGCGGGAGGGGAGCGTGATAGCACCGCCGTACTTACTATAATGGATAATGTTAGGCGCGCGGCAACAGCAACCGGGCGTACCTGGGCATTTATGTGGGATATGAGCGGCTTTGATACCAGAATGTCTAAAAATGATGTTTATAATATCATCATAAACCAGTGGAAAAAGATGGTTGATGATGGTGTTACCAACGATCCCCGATATATGCATCATAATGGCAAGCCTGTATTGTTGATATGGGGATTTTTCCCAAATCGGCCTGCTTCTCAGCCTGATTACATGAATCCGATAATTGATTTCCTTTTGGCACCGGGTAAATACCAGGCTACCCTTGTAGGCGGAGTGGACAACAGCTGGCGTTCTAAAGGTACACCCGAATTCCAGGCTATGCTGATGCGGATGCAAGGCTTGCAGCCCTGGAGTGTAGGCCGCAGGATGAAAGATCTCGCAACGGGCTATGCGGTACAAAATACCTCTGAATGGGCTGGCGATATTGAGAAATGTAAAGCTAATAACGTAATATTTATGCCTGTATTTAATTCGGGTACGCATATAGCAGGGCCGCCGCCAACGCCTCCTGCCGGGCCTGTTGTGCCCCGTCGTACTGGTAATTATCTTTGGGAGCAGTTTGTAGCAGCTTCAAAAACAGGGGTGATCAACAGCGTATTTGTGGCCATGTTTGATGAGATAAATGAAGGTACACAGATCATGAAGATCGACAATAATCCACCTGTACAGGCTCCATTCCTTACTTATGATGGAGCTACCAGCGATTATTATCTGCGTTTAGTGGGCGTGGGAGCAAAGATGCTGAAAGAACATACACCGATTACTTCGGTAATCCCTATTTCTCCTTTTGATCCCGGCAAATGGTACAAATTGAAAAATAGGACTAACGGATTGGAATTAAACAGCAGCAATGGAACAGATCCGCAAATTGTTCAAGCTACCGATGCAGTTTCTGATGGCCAATATTGGCAGATATTATATGATGGCGCAGGTTATTTTAAGATCAAAAATAAATTGACCGGTAAGTTGCTCAGCGTTGGCAATCTATCAGCGGATAATAGTTCGCTTACCCAAACCGATGATGAAAGTACTGAAAACGTAAAATGGCATTTAGAATGGGACGGAACAGGTTATTGCAGGTTAATAAACAAACATAACCATAAAGCAATAAGTAATAACGGATCAACGATTACTAATTCATCGCTTGTACAGATTACTGATACAGCTATTGATAATTTGCGCTGGAAAATAGTGCAGCAATAATTATATATATAATTATAATAAAAGAACTGATTTTTTTCATCATAGCTACTAATAACCGCCGGGTTAATTATTTATTAATGAATAATTAACTTCTGTCTGTTCTTTTGTATCACCAATCATTATTATTTAACCTATTTAATACAATCTACATGATGCTAAAAAGATTACTGCTTGTTTTGGTGGTATTATTTATCCCTCTGCACAATTATGCTCAGTTTGTTACGGCAAATAAGAGCTCATCTACCTCAATAGATATTTCCGGTTCAGGGTGGCGGCTGTGGCCCGATAGGGATGCAACCTGGCAGAATGATGATATTTATCTTCCGGCGGATGTAAACCTGGGTAAAATGGCGGTTAATAAACCTACAGGCGGGTGGAAATCGCTTAATAATCAGCAGGGTATCAATGTAACATTACCTAGTACAGTTGAAGAGCATTACTGGGGTAAATTCGGCCGCAGGCCATATACAAAAAACGAAGCGCAACGTGGCGCGGGTACTTCGTTCGGAAATGGAAACTATTTAGGTGTTTCCTGGTGGTGGCGCACTATACAGGTTCCGCAGTTTAAACCGGGGCAACGGGTGCTGGTATGGTTTCGCGGTGCCAGGCTACGATCTGAGGTTTATGTTAACGGCAAATTATGCGGCTACTCCATCATGAGCGAACTTCCCTTTCAGGCTGATATTACTGATGCCGTAAAGCCCGGCGAAAAAACGCAATTAGCCGTGCGCATCACCAATCCCAGTGGCCATATGGACTGGATTGATTTTGCCCAGATGCGCATACAATGGGGTAAATACTTTTTGCCGCCGTCACATGGTTTCGGTGGGTTGGATAATGATATACAGCTAACTGTTCGTGATAATGTTTCAGTTTCTGATCTGGCCGCCATTAACAAACCCGATCTGCATCAGGTACATTTAGTAGCTGAAGTAAGCAGCCATGGAAAGCCATATAACGGCCCTGTGAAATTCACCATATCGCACAGTGGCAAAATAATATGGACAGGTGCCAAAACAGTTAATCTTAATGCCGGTGAAACTAAAACGGTAGAACTTGACGCTCAGGTAAACTCAGCAGAACTGTGGCAATTGAATCATCCGGTATTATATCAGGCCAAAGCTTCTCTGTTAAATTTAGTGGCGAGTGACCGCCAGGTTAACTTTGGTTTTAGGTTTATGACTGCAAAAGGTATTGGTACCGATGCCAAACTGGTATTTAATAACAAACGTATTGTTCCGGTTTCTGCCATATCATGGGGATATTGGGGGCGTAACGGACTTTGGCCGGATGCCGAGATGGCTGAGCGGGAAGTGGTAAATGCTAAAAAGATGGGTTTAACCGCTTTGCAGTTCCATCGTAATATTGGCAAGCCGGCTGTGCTTGACGTGCAGGACCGATTGGGCTTGCTACGTTGCGAAGAACCGGGAGGTGGTAAATTTGCAATAGGTGCGCGTTATTCACGTGGCCCCTACGGGCCGAATGGTGAGTTTTTGGCAAAAGACGAAAAGTTGTTGGATGCCTTTAAACCTAAAGCGGATTATGTACAACCTGATACCGTAAATACAAGCGGTAAGGGCCCGGATGGTGATGGCCAAACATTCTGGGAAAAATACGAAGAAGAGAAGATATTGGAAATGGTGAAACGGGATCGCAGTCACCCTTCACTCATCATGTATACTGTGCAGAATGAGTCAAGCGAACTCGATTTGCGTAATCCGCGTATTTATAGGTTGTTCCGCGAAATGCATGCGCTTGATCCAAGCCGTATCATTGCGTTTTACTCAGGCGGAGACCCTAAAGCAGCACAGGTTTTGATGCTGCCCTATAGCGAAAATATCAGTTATGCAGGTACGCATGATCCTTATGCAGGCTGGCAGGATGTTCACACCTGTGGAGGCCCTTGTAATTATCTTGATTTTTTATATAAAGACCCTAATAACTATCGCCAGAAACAAAAATCAGATGCACATACCAATATTAATATGTGGGGCGAAATGTTGGGTGCGGCTACGCCTGATAATTATGATCAATTGGTGCATTCATTTGATAAAAAGCATCCCGATGGTTATGAAAAGGAAGATGCTACCCAAGTGCTTGGCGGTTACCATGAGTTTTTAGATAAATGGGGTTTCCGAAAGGCTTTCCCTACAGACTCATCGCTGTTTACTGCCATTGGTTACCGCATGTATTATTTCTGGAAAAAAATGGTGGAGCAATCGCGCATCGAAAACAATAATGATTACCTGGTGATTAGCGGATGGGAAAGCACTACCATTGATAACCACTCTGGTTTAGTTGATAACCATCGTTTTCTTAAAGGAAACCCGGCCGAAATAGCCGCTGCAACCAAGCCCGAAATATTGGTGATTGAACCTCGTCACATGATCGTTGCAAAAGGAGATAAGGATATTATAGATATTTTCCTGGTAAATGAAACCAACCGGAAAGGTGCTTATACGCTTAATCTCACTGTTAAACGGCCGGATGGTACCATCGCCTTTAAAACCGAAAAAGAAGTAAACGCGATAGGTGGCGATACCTATGGGCAATTGTTAAAAGAAGGCATTGAATTTAATGCTGATGCAGCCGGTATGCTGAAAATTGAGGCTGTAATTACGCCTAAACAACCAGGTGTAAAACCATTAGCAGGATCAGAGGAGATTAACGTAGTGGATGTAGCGGCTGCACCGGTAGTTAAAAACGTGGCGCTAATCGAATCTGATAATGAGCTGGCTCATACACTGAAAGATGAATGGAATGTTGATCCTCAAAAACTAGATGATGTGCCTGCCGATAAACATCTGGATGTTATTGTGTTATCTACAAAATTGGATGGGAATGAATTGTTTAAAACAGGTAAACCGATAACAAATGCGCCAATGTCACAGAATTTAGTTCCTGAAGGGCAGGCTGCTTCGGGCCAGGCTAAAACCGTTGCGACAGCAGTGCAAACACAATCAGGTATATCGCCTGCAGAATTTGATGAGGCACTTAAACGTGTTAAAAATGATGGCACCCGTTTGGTGTTATGGCCGGATAATGATCGAGGAGCCGATGCGTTCGCCAAAGAGCTGGCTAAACGAGATATTATAAAATATAACGGAAAAGTAGGCAATTTGAACGCGCCATGGTTCGGTTCATGGTATTTTGTGAGGAAGCATTGGCTGCTTGATGGCCTGCCAACCGATTGTGCTATGGACTGGCGTTACGGTATCAGTGCTTTTGGGGGCCCGGAATGGCTGAAGGAAACCCCAAAAGGTACTAATACGGATGGTTTGCTGATTGACGGGAAAGGCATTGATGCGTTTATCGGTTATGGTGCCGATCATAATCCTAAAGTAGGTATGTCTGGTTGTGTAATACCTTATGGTAAAGGGCAAATTGTACTTTACTGTTTGCCGCAGTTGGTGCAAAGCCTGCAAGCTAAGGGTGATTTTGCTATTAACCGCATTATTTGCGAACGATTACTGGCTAATAGTTTACAATCAAGGTAGGTATAAACCTATACTTTAGTTCATTAAAAATACAGTACAATATACTTAAAATGAAAATAATCAAATACCTGTTCGCTGGAGCGTTAGCATTGATTTTTACGATCACCGGTTCATACGCGCAGGGTAATTTTAATCTTAATGAGAATTTCGGTAATTCAAATACTAAATATGAGAAAATTGGCAGGGGCGAAGCCAGCATCGCAAACTCGGTACTAACCACCAAAGATGCCTACCTGTGTTTTGGCGAAAATAGCTGGGCAAACTATGAGATCAAATTCAGGGCAAGGGTGCCTGAAACAACCGAGCAGGTACAGATATGTGCAGGTTTCCGTGCTGCCAATCGCGACGATCGTTATTTTGTAATGCTAAAGGGCGGCATACAAAAAGACCTGTACCTGGCGAGGCTGGGTTATATGGGTAGTGATGATTTTTTAGCCCTGCGCCAATTG
>Ga0302312_10002309_pt1 | contig 11171 bp, 14 predicted proteins | sample III_Palsa_N2_1_FD_200529 | JGI IMG/M metagenome (GOLD analysis project Ga0302312, IMG submission 200529) | Peat permafrost microbial communities from Stordalen Mire near Abisko, Sweden - III_Palsa_N2_1 | ecosystem: Environmental > Terrestrial > Soil > Palsa > Peat permafrost | place: Sweden...
CGTTGTCGACGACGATATTTCGATTCGCGAGTCACTTGAGTTGCTTATCCGTTGTGCAGGGTGGCAGCCGGAGACATTTGCATCCGCGCAGGAATTTCTATCACATCCGAGAGAGCTCGCGCCTAGCTGCTTGATCCTTGACGTCAATCTTCCTGACCTCAGTGGCCTTGAGTTGCAGAAGCGCGTTACGGACGGTCGGGAAGATTTGCCGATCATCTTCATCACGGGCTACGGTGACGTACCGATGACAGTGCAGGCAATGAAGGGAGGAGCCACAGAGTTCCTGACCAAGCCATTCGTCGACGACGTGCTGTTGAGTGCTATACATCAAGCCATCGAAAGGAGCTCCAACTCACTGGGACACGAAGTGGAGATGCAGGCGCTTCGGGCCAATTACGCTTCTCTCACGCCTCGCGAGCGCGAAGTTATGAGGTTGGTTGTCTCCGGTCGATTGAATAAACAGGTAGGCGGCGAACTTGGCATTAGCGAGATCACGGTAAAGGCCCATCGAGGCAAAGTGATGCAAAAGATGAAGGCTCGCTCTATCGCAGAGCTGGTAACCGTGGCCGCAAAACTTGAACTCGCCACGGCGTCTAAACATTGAAGCTTCATCAACCTTGGGGGCGGGCAGTTGAATTCCGCCTTCAGTTGTCCTTGAGCAGGGAAGTTTTCGTTCACATCTGATACTTGGGTATCGATCGACACTATCGTCCAACAGACCTGCATTCGGGCACATGCTCAAATCGAGCATCAGACGTGGAGCCATCCTTCGGATGGTCCATACCAGCCCGAGAGCTCACATGTTCGAACTCATCAATCAACGTCGCCGCGACTTCCTCGGCACCGCTGCCATAAGCATCGTCATGGCTGGCATAGGGTCCAGTGCGAGTCTATTTCCTACCAGCGCTCGTGCTGCACAAAGGAACGGCGCGCTGCCGAGTCGAGAATCGCGCCCGACGCCGTTTGGAGTACCCAAACAGATACGAGCAGGGCAACTCGACGTTGGCTATTTCGAATTTGGACCGTCGAACGGCAGGCCTGTCCTCCTGCTTCACGGCTTTCCCTACGACGTACACAGTTACGTCGAGGTTGCGCCGACCCTGACAGATCGCGGTTGTCGCGTGATCGTTCCTTTCTTGCGTGGGCACGGGAGTACGACCTTTTTAGAAAGTAGCGAACCCCGATCGGGTCAGCAGGCAGCCATTGGCGCCGATGTGATTGATTTAATGAACGCACTGAAGCTGCAGCACGCCGTCCTGGCCGGGTACGACTGGGGTGGGCGTGCCGCGTGTGTCGTCGCCGCCTTGTGGCCGGAGCGCTGCAACGGTCTTGTCTCGGTCAATAGCTATCTCATCCAGGACATCGCCAACGCGGCGAAGCCATTGCCAGCCAAAGTGGAACGGGGCCTCTGGTATCAGTTCTATTTCCAGACCGAGCGTGGCCGCGCGGGGCTCCGTGCTAACCGAGAGGATATTGCTCGGATTATGTGGGCGAATAACTCCCCCACCTGGGGATTCGACGAGACGACGTTCCAGCGCAGCGTTGCCGCCTTCCACAATGTGGACTATGTCGACGTGGTCATCCATTCCTATCGTCATCGTCTGGGCTTGTCAGAAGGATTCCCGCGATACGCGGACATTGAACGGCGACTGGCGGCGCTGCCTGTGATAAACGTGCCGACCATTACGCTGGACAGCGACGCCGACGGCGTCATCGCGGCGACCGACGGCAAGGCCAGTGCTCACTTGTTTACCGACCGCCAACATCGGGTAGTGCACGGAGCCGGCCATAACCTGCCGCAGGAGTCGCCAGCGACCTTTGCCGATGCAGTTTGGGATTTGGCGTCGGTCGTTCGCCCCTAAGCCTGCGGAACCGGCACACGTGCTGGCATTTTTTCCACTCACTTGCGCTCCTGCTGAGATAGCCATGTATCCAAGAAGACTGCTATCGCCTATCACGCTGGGCAATCTGGAATTGAAAAATCGCGTGCTAATGGCTCCGTTGACCCGTCTTCGAGCATCGCAACCAGACGACGCTCCCACTGAGTTGAACGCCTGTTATTACGCGCAGCGTGCGGGGGCGGGTCTTATAGTTTCGGAAGGCACGCAGATTTCGAAGCAAGGGCAGGGCCACGTGGAGACCCCAGGGATCTACACTGATGAGCAGCAGGCTGGATGGGCGAAAGTGGTAAGCGCGGTCCATGCAGGCGGCGGAAAGATGGCGTTGCAGCTCTGGCACGTTGGTAGGGTCTCGCACCACTTGGTGCAAGGGGGCAACCGACTGCCGGTCGCACCATCGGCTATACGCGCCGAAGAAACCAAGGTATTCGTTAGGAACGGCGGCGGGGAGCTAGAGAGAGTGCAAGCAGATACACCTCGGGCGCTCGAAACCGCAGAATTGCTCGACATCGTCCAGCAATACGCCGATGCCGCGACGCGGGCGAAGCTCGCCGGTTTCGACATGGTCGAAATTCACGCCGCCAATGGCTACCTGTTACACCAGTTCATGTCCACGAACACAAATCATCGTTCTGATGCCTATGGCGGTGATGTGGAGAACCGCTTGCGCCTTGTCGTAGAGGTTATTCAAGCAGTGGTCGGCGTCTATGGCGAAGATCGTATCGGTATTCGGATATCTCCCCACTTCTCTAAATTCGACATGAAGGATACCGATGCAGAAGTGTGGTCGCTCCATTTGGCACGGCACCTGACACGGATCGGCTTGGCATATCTTCACGTAGCTGAGCCGGACTGGGCAGGCGGTGAATCGCTGACCGACGCGTTCCGCGACGCCCTACGCGCGGCTTACAGCGGCAAAATCATTGCTTCTGGTCAATACACGGCGGAAAGCGCCGAAGCCCGTATCTCCAGTGGTCAGGCTGATGCCGTCGCCTTCGGACGTTCGTTTTTGGCAAATCCTGACCTCGTTGACCGCTTCCGCCTGGGCGCGCCTCTGAACGAGCCGAATTCAGCTACGTTCTATGGCGGGGGGCAGGTGGGATACACCGACTATGCGTACCTGTCGATCCCGCATCCCGCCTCTCAACTGGGAGAACTTTTCTGAGAACGTCGCAAAATTGCTCGAAAGACAAGCATGGCGTCCTTCGCGCCATTTGCAGGGGCATTCTCACAAGCAGAGAACGGCGGAGTACGCTTTACGCACCATACGGATGCACAGTGGATCGCTCTCGTGTCCGTGTTCAACGAGAGCGAGACCAAGTTTCTGACATCAACGCTGCTGCGCTCGATCAATGCCGGCGACTACGCGTCCGTTCCCGCACAACTCGCGAGGTGGAACAAGGAGACCGTCAATGGCGTTCTCCGGATCAATGCCGGCCTCACGAATCGTCGTACGACTGAAATCCAGATGTGGAATCGCCCTCAGTGATCGACCCTTCCATTAATAGGGTTTTCACCTAATGCAACATGGTGTTTACGCCGTCAGTGATATTCCACGCACTTCGCGTGGAAGGTCTTCTCGGGGGCGAACACCTCTATTGAGCGAACGATTCTTCCGGGATCAGAGTGGGGATTTGACATGAAGGCGAAAAGCATAACCGTGTTCGTAACGGTAGCCGCGTCGTTGGCGGTCATCGGAAGCATCGCAAGCATTGCGCTTGCGGCGCAGGACCAAATCACTCAAGACCGTTACACGCTCACAGTTCCTGGCGGCGGCCTTGCTTTCTCGGACTTCAAAGGCTACGCCGCCTGGCAAAGTGTCGCCGTCAGCGAAACGAAAACCAGCGTGAAGGCGATTCTCGCTAACGACACCATGATCCAAGCTTACAAAGACGGCGTTCCTGGGAACGGCAAGCCGTTTTCCGAAGGCTCGAAAGTTGTAAAAATCGAGTGGCTCAAGAAGGTGAATGCCCGATCGCCGTACTTCGTCGAAGTGCCCGATACATTGAAGTCGCTCTCCTTTATTGAGAAAGACTCAAAGAGATTCCCGAAGACGCACGGGTGGGCATATGCACAGTTCACCTACGACACTCCTACTAAGACCTTCAAGCCGTCGGTCTCTGGGCCGGAGTGTGGATATGCCTGCCACACGCGAGTGGCGTCTCAGGATTACACCTACACCGCGTATCCGGTGCGATAAATCCTGAGTTGCTCCTCTTCCGTAATCCGAGGCTCGCCCACTCCCAGGTATCCGGACTCGTCGGCCCAAATAGTGAACTGGAGGCTGCAAGCTCAACAGCCGCACTTAAGCCAGTGTAGATGTGCCCATCACAGAGATCTGCCAAAAGAGCATGAAGCCAGTCCACTTCCTCTTGACGGCTGGACACCACCTCGGCATTTGCGATTAGCAATTGTAATGCCCGGCGAGAATTCACAGCTGGTTGATAGCCAAGCTTTGCCTGTGCACGCGTCCGCGATCGCGCATTGACGGCGTGATCGGACACTGGGACTAGTAGGTTGAACTTGAAACGCTCACACAAATGCTCTCACATTGCAGATTTCGAGCTCTGCAAGTCTTTGATTCTTGGAGGTTGGCTTCGAGCGTATCGAATCCTGGGTTCTACACGTTTGCCATTGTCACCGACGACCCACCACCAGAGATCGCGATCGCCGGACACTATCGTTGCATTATTCCGGTAAAGTCGGAGAACATCGACGCCTGGCTGAATCCGGAGCTTGGCAACCTGGCCGCAGCATCTGCAATTCTCGACGATCGCAAGTGGCCTTTTTACGAATACCAGCTGGCGCAACAAGCAGCCTGATGCTTCCTGATCGCAACAACCTGAAGCGAATGCTGACAAGCCTGGATGTGGCGATTGCTAGCGCTGCGAAAGTTCAGCCGGACGAAGACGACTTCCGCACAGCGCTGCGTGCATTCGTTCGACTGTTGACGCTCGAAGCAGGCGAGGCCGACCGCGACTGGGTAAATGGGCAACTTGAAGAGATGCTAGCGCGGCACGGTCTAAAGGACTTCGGGCTGTGACTAAGGCGCAACAGGCGACGACGCATTTTGGAGTGACCGTACGTTGGACCCGCGCTCTCTGCTATGGACAGCCGATCGATCGTTGGTTCGCGCGTTGTTCATCCGCGAGAGTCCGAAGGGTTTGCGCAGATCGAGCGTATCAACGGGGAGTGGTGGCTTATTGTATTTCCTCCCTTGTCGGTGCAAAGACATCCACAGCTCACGACTAAGAAGGTGGGATACGCGAACCCGAAGTGCGCCAAGAAGCACTTCGAGGCTTGGGTCCGTGTGAACTGGCCGAAAATCGAACACATCGTCTGCTTGCGAACTTGGCAATAGTTGGCTTTCCGCTCTAGGCGGGCGGCTACGTTGCCTTCAGCTTCAGGCGGCGAGCTAGAGTCGCGCGAGCGTCAAGCGGCTAACACGCACGTGCGCTTGCGCCCAGTAGCGGTCATGACCAGATCCCGTACATTATTCTTCGCAGAGGTCAGCTTCGGAATCTTGGCCCGGTTGTACATTTTCTGGAAAGCCGCTTGAGTGACACGAGCGCATAGAGCCCGGCTGCAAAGCCGGGCTCTATGCGCCGTCACCAGAAACAGGGTTGTCGATCCTCGCGCGCGGTCAAATCGGGATGGCGGCTGGTCTTGAGCTTGCTGCCCATCGCCAGTAAAAAATAGCGACCGCCGTGAGAGACCGACGAATCGTCGTTGGTAGCTCATCGGACGTTGCGTCCTTGAACAAGTAAGCGTTTGCACGGTGAGGGCGCGCCCCTGCGCAAGTCACCTCTGCCGTCAGGTCCAGCAGAGAGATGATGGAAATGGTCCTGCAGAGCCTGATCCGTATGGTCTCTTGTCGCAGTCAGTATTTCCGGACCGAAGGCTGTGCCCTGGACGGAAAAAAATTGCAGATCATGCAAGCCGATGATGGCAAAGACGGCCTTCAAGTACGGGGTGAGGAAATCCGGCTGGCGAGTGCCGTCTTCGGAGAACCTTCCGCCGGAGGACACGGCGACTAAAACAGGCCGGTCACGAAGAAGCGGGACTTTCCCATGATGGCCCACGTTGAAAGTCCAGCGCACGCGAACCACGTGGTCTATCCACGCCTTTAGCGCGGAAGGCGCGGTGAAGTTGTGCATCGGAGTCCCAATGACCACGATATCCGCGGCTTGCAGTTCCCTGATCAGTTCGGCCGACGTCGCGGCCGTGCCTTCCTGGGAGACGTCTTCGTTAGAGTGCTGGGAGATCGCGTAATTTTCATCGACATGCGCCAGCGAGCCGTCACCGATCACTCGGTTCACCACGGTCGCCGCAGGATGGCCTTCCAGCAAGAAGCCAACGATCCTTCGCGAAAGCCTGCAGCTTTCGGCGGCCTGCCCGCGGGGGCTGCAGCTGATGTGCAGAATGTTCATGCCAGGACCCTTGGAGTGCGTGAGAAGAGTCCTCATCCTACAAACCTCGTAACCCATGTCGAAGGTCCATGAGTGGAACTTTGTTATGGACCATAACGATGTCGGCGGCTGATCTGCCCCGCGGTCTTCCTTCGCTTGGCGCTTCTGATTCCACAAGGGCCTCCCAGGCTCCGGTGGTACACTCAATGACCCAAAAAACTACATGATCGTCTAGTCCATGAACGCGACCCGGAACAGCAGGATTTCGCCGCTGGACCCTACGGCAGCCGAACCTTTCTATCGACAGATCTACGACCGGTTCCGCAGCGCCATCGCCAATGGATTGCTCAAGCCTGGCGACCGCATACCCTCGGCACGCGCGCTGACCAAGGAGCTGGGCCTGGCAAGAGGGACCATCGAGGCCGCCTATTCCCTCCTGGCTGCCGAGGGCTACATTCAGGCCCACGGTCAGGCGGGAACCATCGTGGCGCCGGGACTCACGCCGCAAATCCCGATGGCGGGCGCCGCGATGCTTCGTCCGGAAAGCGCTGTTGTAGCGAGCAGCTTCCGTCCCGACTCGATCTTGCCCTTCCAGATGGGTCTGCCCGCGCTGGATGCATTTCCCAGAAAGATCTGGGCACGACTGGGGGCGCGTTGTATACGTGCGATGCAGCCGTCGGACATGGTTCATCCTTCCGTGTTCGGTTTGTACGGCTTGCGTGCGGCAATTGCCGCCTATCTTCAAGTATCACGCGGCATCGACTGCTCTCCGGCGCAGGTTTTCGTCACATCGGGATATCGTCATACGCTTGAGCTGATCGCACATGCCTTGCTCAAGCCTGGAGATCGCGTTTGGGTTGAGAATCCCGGCTACCCGCCCACGCGGGACTTGCTAGGGCTAATGCACATGACCTCCGTGCCAGTGCCGGTGGATGCGGATGGCATGATCGTTTCTCAGGGTTTGAAGTTAGCTCCCCGAGCGCGCGCTGCTGTCGTCACGCCTGGTCACCAGAGTCCGTTGTGCGTGTCCCTTTCACTTCCTCGGCGCTTGGCGTTGCTGGACTGGGCAGCACGAAACAAAAGTTGGATCATTGAGGATGATTACGACGGTGAGTATCGCTACGTCAGCCGTCCTCTGCCTGCATTGAAGAGTCTGGACCGGGACGGGCGAGTGCTTTATGCAGGCACTTTCAGCAAGGTGCTTCTACCGGCTCTTCGGCTTGCCTACCTTGTCGTGCCGCCAGAGCAGATGCAACGATTCGAGGACGTCAGCCGCGCTTTCGTCGGCGGCAGTCCCGAGCTTACGCAAGCCGTCGTCACTGCGTTCATCACGGAAGGTCACTTCGCACGCCATATTCAAAGGATGCGCAAGCTTTATGCCGAGCGTCGGGAAGCGACGGCGGCCGGCCTGGAGAGTGTGCTACGCAAACACATGCACATCGATCCTCAGCCCGGAGGGATGCACCTGATCCTGCGGCTCAAAGGAAGGCGGTCGGATCGCCGGCTTGTTGCATTCATGCGCGACGAAGGTCTGTACGGTGAAGCGTTGACGGATTGGGTAGTAGGCGGCAGCGGACCTTCGGCTTTGCTCCTCAATTTCACCAATATTGGTTCTAAAGGCGCTGCTGAGGTTCTCGGCAACCGCATCCTGAAGTTGTTGTAGCTCAATCGAGAGTACTCGGCCTGGATGATGGCACTCGGCCTTGAAGCCGTATGAGTCGGCGTGGCTGCTTTCGCTGCGAGCGACGTCGACGTTTGCGATCAAGGAGCCATGGTCCATCAGAAATCACCATTCATGGTTCTTTCTAAGTAAGCCAAGTTGCAACACGATGAACCCTCCAATCAACGAGCGAAGAGTTACATCATGAGCAACCGTATCGACTACGCCAATGTGTCACCCGAGGGATACAAGGCCTTCGGTGCCGTGTACCTTTCCATCCTGAAAAGCGGACTCCCGCAGGAGCTGGTCAATCTCGTGTATCTACGGATTTCCCAGATCAATGGGTGCGCGTACTGCATCGACATGCATTCCCGCGACCTGATCAAGGGTGGCATCAGCATCGACAAGCTTGTCCTGGTGCCGGTCTGGCACGACGCGGGCAAGGTGTTCACAACTCGCGAACGCATCGCGCTGGCGTGGGCGGAAAGCGTGACGCGCGTCGCCGAGACTGGCATTCCCGAGGCAGAATACGATATCGCTGCCGCCGAGTTCAGCGACAAGGAACTTGCGGACCTCACCTATGCGATCGGCCTGATGAACGCGTTCAATCGCTTCGGTATCGCGTTCCGCTCGACGCCCGCAGCTGTCACCGCCGCCGCATGAGTCGCCCCATGAGCAATGGCTAGAGGTGGGGGCACTTGCCGTTCGGCCCGCTGATCTACGGCCTGGCACGGCGTGAGACCTGGAGCCCCCAGCTTTACCAACCACTTCGTCGGGCGATAGCGCCCGGCGAATCCACGATGGGACCTACTTTTATGGCATGGCTACTGCTCACGATCGCCGGCATCTTCGAAATTGCTTTTGCACTCTGTATGAAGTGGTCCGAAGGATTCACGCGACTGGTGCCGGCGTTGCTGACGGTTGTTACCGGCCTATCTAGCGTCTTTCTGCTTTCTTACTCGCTCCGTACACTGCCAGTGGGCACTGCCTACGCCGTCTGGACGGGCATCGGAGCGGCTGGTACAGCCATTCTTGGCATAATGATCCTGGGCGATTCCATGGCACTGACGAGAGTACTGTGCATCGCCTTGATCCTGGCCGGGGTCATCGGACTCAAGCTCGTTTCGGGAAACTGAGCGACCAGCCGTGCGGTGTTGGGTGTGCGCCATGTTTGACGTTTGAACTTGCGGAGGCTTTAGTTATGCTAAGGAACGCAGTGCATGGACATTGAGAGTTGCGATTTTCATGATGATTTTCCAGGCTTGGATAAATGAGCATCGCGATCAACACAGCGTCATGTATGGCGCTGTGTTGAAGCGAATTCTTTAGATCTGGGCCGTTCCGCCATCGACGAACAGCTCGATGTCGTTGATAAAGCTGCTCTCGTCAGAGGCAAGGAAGGTCACAGCCTTGGCGATTTCGCTTGGCAGGCCAAGACGACCGATCGGCACCAGTGTGGCGAGGTGGGTCAGCAGACCGTCCTGATGCTCAACAGGGACTAGTCCAGCCAAGCCGGGGGTGTTGACGGGACCAGGGCTAATGGCGTTGATGCGAATGTTGCGGGGCTTCAATTCGATCAGCCAAGTACGGGCAAAATTGCGCACGGCAGCCTTGCTAGCGCTGTAGACGCTGAAATTCTCTGTGCCCTTTACTGAGGTAGTCGACGCGGTAAGGATGATCGAGCTACCGTCCTTCAGTAGAGGAAGTGCCTTCTGTACTGTGAACAGCGTGCCTTTGACGTTGGAGTCGAAGATACGGTCGAAGTGTTCTTCACTAATGGCCGCTAGCGGCAACATGTCGCCGCCACCTGCGTTGGCGAACAGAATGTCGAGGTGACCGGCCTTGGCTTTGATCTCGGCATACATGCGATTCAGGTCACCGAGCTTGGCAATGTCGACGTTGATGCCAACGGCGCCTGCGCCAATCATCGAGACTGCCGCATTAAGTTCAGTCTGACGGCGGCCGGTGACAAACACTTTGGCGCCCTGCGCTGCAAAATCCTGAGCTGCCGCCAAGCCAATGCCGCTGGTGCCGCCAGTGACCAGTGCAACTTTACCTTCGAGTTTCTTGCTCATGGGGTTACTCCTTACGTGGGTGAGTGAGGGCTTTTGCCTGATTGGCGCTACTGTGAAACCCACTTTACGCACAGGGAATTGTTGAATAAAGTAGCTAAAATCGAATGCTTTATTCCCTCTACTGAACAATAGGAACGGTTGCATGGATCAGCTTTTGGCAATTCGAGCGTTTGCCAGAGTCGTCGAGGCAGGGAGCTTCACAAAAGCGGCCGACTCGCTGGAGATGCCGAAAGCGACCATGTCGAAGCTGGTGCAGTCGCTTGAGGAACACCTGCGTGTCAAGCTTCTGCTGCGAACCACGCGCCAGGTCTCGGTTACACAAGATGGTGCTGCGTACTACGAAAAGACCATGCGTCTTCTGAAGGAACTGGAGGACATCGACACCAGCTTTAGCGCAGCGCAAAGCAGGCCACGCGGCCATCTGCGGATAGATACGGGCAGCTCTCTGGCCAACTTGGTTATCATCCCTGCGTTGCCCGAATTCTTCGCACGTTATCCAGACATTCGTGTTGATGTGGGTGTGAGTGACCGGCATGCTGATTTGGTCGGCGAAAACATCGACTGCGTGATCCGTGGAGGCGCATTGACCAATATGGAGATGATCAGCCGTAAGATCGGTACCGCCTCCTGGGTCACTTGCGCCACGCCTGCCTATCTGAAGAGGCACGGCATTCCTAGCCATCCGGAGCAGCTGGAAGGAGACCACGTGGTCGTGAGCTATTTGTCCGCGCGCACCGGCAGGGTCATGCCGATGAATTTCGCGCGCGGCGGACAAAAGGCGCAAGTGGTAGGCACGCGTACGATAGGCGTGAACGAAAGTAATGCCCACTTGGCGGCGGGTCTCGCTGGAATGGGCGTAGCTCAGACTTTTGCTTACGTCGCCAAACCACACATAGACTCGGGTGTGCTTGTACCAATCCTGGAGGATTGGCAACCGGCACCGTATCCATTTTTTGTGGTTTATCCGCCCAATCGACATCTCAGCAATCGGTTGCGGGTGTTCGTCGACTGGATTACCGACCGCTTTTCTGAACTGACGTATTGAGGTGCGAGCGTTATCCGCAAATCTTCGCGCGCTGACACCCTGTACTCTGACGACAACGCTTTTGATACTGCACGGTGTGCGGGT
>Ga0302312_10002315_pt1 | contig 11157 bp, 6 predicted proteins | sample III_Palsa_N2_1_FD_200529 | JGI IMG/M metagenome (GOLD analysis project Ga0302312, IMG submission 200529) | Peat permafrost microbial communities from Stordalen Mire near Abisko, Sweden - III_Palsa_N2_1 | ecosystem: Environmental > Terrestrial > Soil > Palsa > Peat permafrost | place: Sweden...
TATTGCGCCAGCATCCTGAAAATGAATGAACCAGGATTCTCCGGATTGAAGTTCCACCAGTCCGCCCTGATGCGGTCCGTTTATGGCCGTTTTACCTTGCTCCAATACCACTTTTCGTTCATAGGGGCCGTAAATATTCTTCGCACGCAGAGCCGTTTCGTAACCTGCCCCCACTCCTCCTTCTGGTATAATCAGATAATAGTAGCCATTACGCTTATAAAATTTTGTACCTTCTGCAACCGGACCATTATAAATAGTCACACCAGAATCCAACAAATGACGACCGTCAATGCTCATTTTATGTAGGATAATTGGGCCTGCCCCTAAGCGACTATGCCCCAAATAGGCCTTACCATCTTCATCCCAAAAAGGGCAAGGATCCTCCCAGCCGCCTGTTCTTTTAACCTCCGTTAAGGGCGACCACTTGCCAGCTGGGTCGCTGGCGGTGCTCATATAAAGTCCTTCGTCCGGTGTACAGAAATAAACATAGAATAAGCCATTATGAAAGCGGATAGAAGGGGCCCAGCTTCCGCTCCCATACTTTTGCATAGTATTATACTTCTCATTTATATCAAGGCGATGATATACTTGACCAATAATCGTCCAATTAACCAGATCTGTTGATTTCAAAACCGGCATACCCATGAAATGAAAATCGGAGCACACCATATAAAAACTGCTACCGACACGTATAACATCGGGATCTGAATAATCAGCATTTAGTATCGGGTTTTTATAAAAACCATTTCCCTGATCGCCCCAAGTACCTATTTTACCATGTTGGGCATAAGATTGGTTAACAACTGTTGCCAACAGTAATAGAACTCCAGTTAATCCCTTAGTAAAAACGCTGTAATTAAGAAACATTTGCTTTGAAAAATGAATTGTGATCATTGATAATGTTTATAAAGATCCATATATTATTACTTAAAACTGTAATATAGACGGTTATCATTTAAATAAAGACCAGTGCATTAAATATTTATCCGGCGCTTATTTTTAGGATAATTTGGTCTTCTTAGTTTGCTACATGGTTATTAAAAGGGTCGGCAATCAGCTTTATCTCATCGCCTTTATTTAATAAGTCAGAGTCAAATTCAATTTTCACCTCTTTGGTTTCACCATTCATTAATGAGAAATAATTATCGCTCATAATAGCCGGTAAAATCTGATCTCCTGTTGAGGCCTTTACTGCCTGAACCCTGATTCCGAATGCTGCCGACTTTGATGAAGTAGGATTAGTAATTTCAGCAGTGATCACTGTTTTTCCGTTGTCATTAACTGTTTTATAGGTTACTTTTAAATTTACTTTTGCCAGCGTATTGAGTGCTGAATAATCCTTGCGCTTATTCCCACGCCAATAAAAATTATCTGACACCAACTTACCATCTTTGTCGGTTAGCTTTAATTTAATGAAGTGCACGGCTGATAGCCCTTCACTGACGACATCACCCTTATAAACTTCAAAGTTATACAAAGAATAGCCCCAGTAACTGGCTCGCTCAATACCTTGCATACGCACATACCTGGCAGTCGCTTCAGGAAACATAATTTGCTGCTCTCCCTGCCTGCCTTCATCTGTTGTGTATACATCATGCCAGTGGCTGGCATCGTTCGATACCTGTATTTTAAATGATTTAGCATAAGCGTCCTGCCAATTAAGGCCAACACCATTTACTACTTCGTCCTTACCTAAATCAATATAAATCCATTCGTTATCATTGTGATTACTGGCCCAACGGGTAACGTTGTTACCGTCATTTACATAACTTGCCGACTGACCGTCTTCTGAAGAGGAAGCAAATACCGGTTTGTTTAAAGCCAGGTTAGTTTTCTCGGGATTAAATTTTAACTCAAAAACTTGTTCGGCACTATTAGCCGGCGCGTCAGCCGTGGCGGATAAGCTATATTGATTAACTATCCGGCCATCTAAATTATAAACATCTGCCTTCGCGGTTAAACCTGCCACATTGGTGCCGGTTGTATTGATGATTTTTATGCCGTTAGTTACCGGGTTCCATTGGATATGCAACGGCTCGCAGGCTTTTTTTGCTCCCCAGAACGCCCCTGTCAGGTCATAGTAATAATCATAGGTTTGCCATACCATTGATGGGTAAGCAGATTGGCTCATCCAAGTCATTAAACCCGATGCATCTTCTCCCATAGCGTCTTGCCAACCCTCAAACATAGCCTTATTCGTTTCAATATTAACAAACTGGGCTTTACGACAATAGTCCTCGATACCAGTCGGCGCTCCGTAGGCTTTTACACTCAGATCATATTGATCCGGACCAGCGTTAAATGCTGAAGGACCGAAAAAATGCTGGTTCCACATTTCATTTCTTGGCCACCATTTATCCTGGGGCATAAATTTCTTAAAACTCTCAAAGTTGGTAAACACTGCAGTTCCAAGTTCGGTACGTAAGCCCCAGCCTTTGTTACCTCCCAATCCTGTAGGATAAGCAGTAAAATAGTACCGCGGATCTTTACTTGCCCACGGGCCGCTTCCGGTCAGGTTGTCCGCATGTGAATTTGCCTGGTAATAACGGTCGCTACCGTCGAAGGTGGCGATGTCTGCCTTTAACCAGTCACTTAAAGGTGGCTCGGGCCAGCCTTCATTATCCGCGCACCAAACCGCTATGGATGGATGGTTCCTGAATCGCTTTATCTTTTCCACCGCGTTAGCATTAAAAACATTAATATCGGCAGGAAGATTAGGATTCGCATTCAGCCAGAATTCATCCCATACCATAATACCATATTTATCACAGGCATCATAAAATTCCTCATCGGTGGTTGAGCCTATCCAATTACGGATCATGTTAAAGTGCATTTCCTGGTGCAGCCTGACCTTAGTATCATATTCTTTACCCCGGCAACGCAACATATATTCAGACATCCCCCAGTCGCCACCTTTAATAAAAACCTTAACCCCGTTGATGGACAGTTGTAGTACATGGCCAAGCGTATCGTAGCTATACCTTTTTATTCCAAACCGGATGTTCTGGACATCGGAAACCTCATTACCAACCATTACACTTAGCTTACAATTGTAAAGATTAGGATCACCATAACCATTGGGCCACCAAAGCTTGGGACTATTGATCATTAATTGTGAAAAGGTTTTTTTATCCAGCTTAATATCAGTTTGTCCATTAGGGTTAATACTCACCTGTTGCGAAAACTCGATATTACCTGGTGTGATCAGTCCTTTAATCAGTGCTGTTTGCTGGCTTGAGGAATTATTTTTAAGCTCCATCGCTATGGACAGATCGGCCCGTGCATTAGTTGGCAGATTTGCCCTTATCCAGGGATCTTGCAGAGTCACATCACCGGTATTGCTTAAGTACACATTATCGGTAATACCTGAATTGAGCCCTGGTACATAAGGCATCCAATCCCAACCCGCGCTGGAAACATAGTCGGGGCTGCCTACATTCGCCAACGGCTGTTTCGGTATAGATACCAGAATAGCAAGAACGTTTTCTTCATTTGCTTTAATTACTTCACTAATATCAAACTGACCGCGTTGCATAAAGCCATCAAGGCTGCCCAGCAAAGTTCCGTTAAGGTAAATATCTCCTTTTCGGTTTATTCCCTTAAAGTTAAGCCAGATATGATTTTTTGAATAACCGGCAGGAACCTTAAATTCGGTACGGTACCAAAAGCTGCGGTCGTATTTAGCTTTATCCACCTTATATATATTATCACCAAAATTCGGATCCTTTTCCAATCCGGCTGCTACGTAGGATGAAAATGTAGTTCCAGGAACAACTGCGTCCACCCAGTTCTTTGTATTATAGTCGATTGTATTTATATGATCTGCCTCGGTAATATCTGCCTGTGGTTTAACCTTCCAATGATGATCGGTTGAACTGTTAAGATAAACCACGTTCGATTGAGCAAAAGTAACGGAGCAAAATGCCATACTAATCAGGACAATTGCTATTGGTTTCAAAAGAAAAGTACAATTATTAAACATAAATAGAATTGTGTAATGAAGAGCTTTTAAATAATTGGTTAGTTACTAATAGAGTATTCATAATGATGTAAGACACCCGGTTGTAACATGAATTTTATTATATATATTAATTTCACGAGGTGTTGATACATGGTGAAAAAGAACCCATTGCAAAATATTTTGCAATGGGTTTTCAGATTATAAACTACGCAGCCTTATACTGGTAAGCCTAAGATAACCTATGCAAGATTAATAGCCCGGGTTCTGTGTTAATGCCCCGTTACTCAATTGTATTTCAGTTAATGGAATAGGTACATGTTCATTAACACCAACTTTGAAGCCCGGAAGAATACTGGCCGCCCTGCCGGTTCTTACCAGTTCATAAAACCTACGATGTTCTCCTAATGCAGTTTCCACACGCATTTCATGATATATCTGGGCAAGTGTAACCGTAGTATAATCAGGTAAAACAGTCATGTCCGTGTTACCGCCGCTTTTCCTGGCCCTGTCACGGATCTGGTTTACCAACGTGGTCGCGTGCGCCACAGCACCGTTCTGAAATGCTGCCTCAGCTGTCCAAAGCATGTCTATTGCCAGGCCGTAAACCCGGTCATTAGTCGGTCCGTCACCGGAGCCGCCACCCGCATTTGTCGGAATTTCGCTTACCGGCAGCCAATATTTCCGATTCCAGTAACCAGTTTCGCTGGTAGTGGTATTTGCTGTTGTCCCGTCTGGTAATAACTCATTATTATAAATTGCTGTAGCGTTAAGCCTTGGATCACCTTTTTCAAATTCATTCACCAGTGAAACAGAAGGTACAACAAAGCCGTAACCCCAGGTATTTCTTGGTGCATCGAACAGATCCAGCAGGTTTCCCACATTTTTACCCGGGATATCAGCACAGTTGACTTCAAAAATCGATTCCGGACCAAACTCTCCTGCAACGGTCCATATCTGCGTAACATCTGGCGCAAGGGTATACTGGCCGGATGTAATAATTCCGTCGCCAAGCGCCTGCGCTTGTGTAAATTTCTTTTCCCACATATAGGCTTCCAATAGCAATGATTGCGCTGCACCGCTGGTTGCACGGCCGCGGTCTGTTATTGCCTGGTTAGACTGGCTAGGCAGATCCTTAATAGCGACATTGGCGTCCGATTCGATTTGTGCCCAAAACCTGATCTTCACTTGATTGTTTGACATAATATTCCCCGGTAGTTTCAGGCGCTGTAAGAATAGGCACCCGCCCGAAAAGCCGCACCAATTGCAGGTAATAATAGCCTCTCAAGAAATAGGCTTCCCCTAAAACCTGCGTTTGAAGCGTGGCATCCATGGAAATGCCCGGAACCTGTTGAAGAACGAGGTTCGCCAGGTAAATCCCCCTGAAATTATCCCGCCAGGCATTAAATACGTAACCATTATCGGCCTGTGCCGTAAATAATTTTAATTGGGTGATCAATTCCTGATCAGAGGCCCCGCCGCCACCTTTATTGGCATCATCCGCCATAATATCGCCAAATGTAGAGGGCGAATATCCTCCATATGCACCGTCTTTCATCAGGCGATAGGCATCCGTTACCGCTGCTACGGCATCTGCACTGGTTTTATAATAACTGGAAGTCGAAACCTCTGCTGTTGGCGTTTCGTCCAAAAATTTTTTGCATCCCCCGAGGCTGATCATCAGGATCGTGCACAGGGCTAAATAGTAATATTTCATGTTGATCTGTTTAAATAATAAAACCATTAGAAGGATAAATTTGCCCCTGCCGATAAGGTACGGCTCTGAGGATAGTTGCCATTATCGACACCAATATCCAATGTTCCGCCGGCTCCACTATATTGCTGGCCGATTTCAGGGTCATAGCCGGTATACTTGGTAAAGGTTAGCAAGTTCTCTCCGGATACAAATACCCGGAAGGTTTTAATTCCTGCTTTCGCTAGCGTATTTTTAGGCAGAGTATAACCTAGCGACAGATTGCGCAGGCGCAAATAGGCACCGCTTTGCAGGTAAAAACTAGAGACACGGGAGTTATCATTCGGATCACTGGCGATCAGGCGGGGCAGCGTGTTGCTGGTTCCCGGGCCGGTCCAGCGGCCAAGTTCAGACTCCTGCATATTATAATTGGAGATAAAGAAGCCATCGGTATAATATTCATAAGCTGCCAGGATTTTATTACCGTAAACGCCATCAAAATACGCATTGATATCGAAGCCTTTATAAGTCGCACCAAAATTAAACCCATAGGTAAATTTAGGTATTGGAGAACCCAGGAACGTCTGGTCACTCTGGTTAATGACCCCGTCACCATTCAGGTCTTTAAACCGAATATCGCCCGGCGCTGCACCAGGCTGGGTGGCATGGTTAGCCACATCAGCGGGCGTCTGGAAAATACCATCGGCTACATAGCCATAAAAAGAAGCCACCGAATGGCCAACCTCGGTCAACTCCGTTTCGCCCGGCTTGATGTTACCGCTATAAATCTGTTCGCCAGGCACGCTAAGGCTGGTAACCATATTCGTTATCGTTGTAATATGGAAACCGGCATTAAAATTAATATCTTTATTTATGGTTGTTTTATAGTTTGCCTCAAACTCAAGCCCCTTATTATACATAGAACCCGCATTCTCAATCGGGCTTTCGGTAAAACCGGATTCAGAAGGAATACCGATACTCAACAACATTTTATCGGCCGTTTTCTTGTAATAGTCAAATGAGCCGGTAATATGATCGTTAAACAGGTGGTAATCGAAACCCATGTTTAAACTTTTTGTCTCTTCCCATTGCAAGTTAGGATTAGGAAGACCTCCCGGGTCACCTGCCAGTGCAGCAGCAGCCGGGTTACCTAAAGCATAATAATTGTTATTAATCGGCGCTGAATAGCTGTAATAGCCGAGCGCCGACTGGTTACCAACTACACCATAGCCCCCACGGATTTTTAAGTAGTTAAGCACATCGTTCTTTGGGAAGAAAGATTCGTTGGTGACCACCCAACCGAGAGAAGCTGACGGGAAATTACCAAACTCCTTATCATCCCCAAATTTTGACGATCCGTCGCGGCGTATCGTCGCGGTCAGGAAATATTTGTCCTGGAAATTATAATTCAGTCGGGCCATATAAGATAATAGGTCCCATTCCTGCTGCGTTCCACCGGTTTGCTGATTAGCCGTACCTGCATCCAGGTATTGTAGATAGGGCGCGTCGCCTTGTCCCTGATCGTAACCATAAATATAATTATAGGTAAAGCGCTCCTCTGAAACACCCGCCAATACATCGAAATGATGATCCTGATGTACAGTGAAGTCATAAGTTGCGGTATTATCCCAGGTCCAGTGAATGGCTTGGTCCTTTTTTTCAGAAAGGGAGGCAACGGGGTTGTTAAAATTAGGTGCTACATCGTAAGTTGGTGTAAAGTCCTTGGTATCCGTAAACTTAATATCGGCGCTATAAGAACTTCTTAGTGACAACCCTTTGATTGGTTTGTATTGCATGTAAATATTCCCCAACAAACCATACTGATTATAAGGTTCGTTGTCATACAGATAATTTACCTTTGCCAGCGGATTAACAATATCGGAATATTTAGTTGCGGAATAAGATCCGTCAGGATTTTTAACCGGTATGGTTGGGTCTTCGGCGAAAGCATCATTGATGATATTACCGCCCGAGTCAGTTTCATCGCTATGGGTTAATGATTTACTAAAAGACAGACTTTCCCCTAATTCAACGTTTGATTTTGGTTTGAAAACCAGGTTATTGGCAAGATTGACCCTATTATAATCAGACCCTATGAGGGTTCCCGTTTGGGTTAAATAACCACCGCTTACTCTATAACTGATATTATCAGCGCCGCCACTGACCGCTACGTTATAGTTTTGCATTAGACCCGTACGGAATAATGCTTTTTGCCAATTAGTTGTATTGGTATAATCTGAAGGCGGATTTGCAAAAGGTGTCGGTTGTCCGGCATTCGTGTAGGCTTCGTCGTTGAGTTTAACATAATTTGAAGCATCCAGCATGTCCAACATCTTACGTACAGTTGATGCAGCCTGAGTGGTGCTGAACGTAATCTCATTGTTATTTTTGTTCCCCTTTTTAGTCCGGATCAGTATTACGCCGTTAGCCCCCCTGGAACCATAAATAGCTTGCGCTGAAGCGTCTTTAAGTATGTCTATTGATTCAATGTTATCAGGATCAATAATATTGATATCGTTAGATTGTAAAGGAATACCATCTACTACGTATAAAGGATCCGAGTTATTGATAGAAGTAAGCCCACGTATGCGAACTTGTGGCGTTGAACCGGGTTGCCCTGAATTCTGTGTAATCTGAACGCCGGCGGTCTTTCCTTCCAGGCCTCCCAAGACGTTAACTTCCGGTTGATCCTTAAGCACATCGCCGCTAACGGAAGAAATTGCGCCGGTGACGTCGCCTCTTTTTTGAGTTCCATATCCGATTACAACAACCTCGTTCAATGCGGAAAGCTGTTCTTGCATAGTAACGTTTACCTGGTGTTGTTCTTTTATAATAATCTCCTGGCTTGCAAAGCCGATGAAACTAAAAACCAAAGTATTGCTGGCTGAAGGAAGCTTAATCGAATAATCGCCGTTTGCGTCCGTAACAGTGGCTACTTCTGCACCTTTAACCTTTATGGTGACACCGGGCAATGTTTGGCCACGTTGATCGACCACCTTACCTTTTATTACCGTATCGGTTAGCATTGTTCCATTATTTGAGGTTGGAACCGGTTTAAGCCTTATGATTACTGTATTTTGGTTGATTACATAAGAAAATGGTTGGTTTGCGAAGCAATCGTTAAGTACTTGTTCAAGTGACGCACCTTTAACAGATAGATTTACCGGGTTAGCATCATTGAGCATATCGCTGTCGTAAAGAAAGTTATATCCGCTTTGTTTACGGATTTTTTTGAAAACATCCTTTAATGATCAGCAGCCATTTATAGAATACGCGGGAATTCCGCATGCATAGAAATGCATTAATAATTTTATACATTTGATTGAGGTATTAGTAATTGGTTGAACATCGGTTAATGATATCACTTATTGCCAATTGGCGATCAGACCGGGGGCACGCCAATGCCCCTGGTTTTGTTTAAGTGATACCTTGTAGGGAGTAGTAAAATTTAAGGCATCACTATTATCCTCCTTCCTTCTACTTTAAAATGAATGGACCCAGTAAGCTCAAGTGTATTTAATACCTGAGATACATCTTTAAAACGTGATATGGTACCACCGAAATTTTTCCGCTTAAAATTGGCCGGAAAGACTACATCAACATCATACCATCTCGAAATACTATTCATGATTGAATGAATATCTTCATTATTGAATGCGAAAAGCCCATTTTTCCAGGCCACAGCATCATCTACATCCACGTCTTTAACCTCGAAGGCGGTTTGACTTGGATTCAGCGACCCTTGCTCCCCCGGTTTTAATAATGCTTCATGATTATTATTGACCAGTTTGACTGAGCCTTCCAGTAAGGTGGTTTTTACAGCTTGCTCATCAGCATATCCCATGATATTAAAGTGTGTACCTAGATCCTGTACGTTTATACCATTGACCATAACTGAAAAAGGATGAGCAACATTTTTAACAACTTCAAAATAGGCCTCACCCGAAAGTTGAACGTTTCTTTCCCGGCCGTTGAAAACAGCCGGATACGTTAAAGATGAAGCTGAGTTTAGCCAAACCTTTGTACCATCGGCTAATATGACCTGGTATTGCCCACCCAGAGGAGTGGTAATGGTATTGTAAACCGGTTTTTCATTGGCGGCAACTAAATCAGAAGCAGGGGCACGATTGTACACCAATACACCGTCTTTGACTTTATTCGCGCTAACACCTACGGCAGAAATTTTTCCGTTTTTCACATTATTCAGCATGATGACCACACCATTTGAAGTAGTTAAATACGCTTTGTTGCCACCGGGAAATATTTTTACAGTATTAACAGTTGCTATAGCATGCTGAGGTTTATTTTTGGCATAGCGGAATTCCCAAAACATCCCGGTTACACCCAGAATAACGAGGATACTGGCCGCAATTCGTATCCACCCGTAATTTCTCCTTGGATTTATTGGTTCCATTTGGGTAATATGCTGCTGTAACTGCGTTTTTATGGTCTGATAAATACGTTCCTTGTCGCCGAGATCCGATTCCCAGACATCATCCGGCATAGAAATTTCATCCTGAAAAAATTCCAATAACTGCTTTTCTTCAGGCGTACATTGCCCCGACAGGTTCTTTTCATAAAGAAAAAGAAATTCTTCTCTGGTAATCATTAAGTTTTATAAGTTGGTCTGTACATTATATAGTATCAATTTTAAAAGCTTACACCCATTCTTTTTTAATATTTATTTAAATTGTATTATTGACAGGTAATATTTTTTTTTATGTAATATCTTTTTTCTACTTTTATCAAACCAATTATGTTTAAACCTGTTAAGACCGATGCTGATCTATGGATCGCTGTTCGTAATGATGACGGATCGGCATTTAATGTGCTTTTTAACAGGTATTGGGCCAGGTTATACAAGATCGCGTTTCGTCAGTTAAATGATGAAGAGGACAGTATGGAAATCGTCCACGATGTTTTTTTAAGTTTATGGAACAGGAGAAAAGAATTGGAGATCAATATATTTCCTAATTTTTTACTTACGGCGATCAGGTATCAGATATATTCCAGATTTAAAGCTGCTAAACTTTCTATCGTTTATAAAGCTGAAATCAATGAATATGACCAGCAATCAGCCTCTAATTTAGGGGATTCAAGGCTTCGTGAGGCTGAGTTGCAACAACAACTGGATACCTACCTGAATCAGCTGCCGAAACGTTGCCACGAGATTTTTTACATGAGCCGCATTGAACATCTGTCAAATCATGACATCGCCGAGCGGCTGGGCGTTTCCAAAAAAACCGTTGAGAACCAACTGACGGCTGCCTTAAAGCATTTAAGAGTAGCCTTTAAAAACATTGCTTCGTTAATGCTATTCTTTTAATACATTCCTCTAGAGCGTTATCATCATTAACCGCTTTAATCTAACTGAACTTAATTATCTGAACTACTGCCGCCATTCCGCTTTTTATATTCGGATGGAGATGTGCCCATCAAGCGTTTAAACATCCTCGAAAAATAATACTGATCTTCAACACCAACGTTAAAAGCAACTTCTTTGATG
>Ga0302312_10002326_pt1 | contig 11130 bp, 6 predicted proteins | sample III_Palsa_N2_1_FD_200529 | JGI IMG/M metagenome (GOLD analysis project Ga0302312, IMG submission 200529) | Peat permafrost microbial communities from Stordalen Mire near Abisko, Sweden - III_Palsa_N2_1 | ecosystem: Environmental > Terrestrial > Soil > Palsa > Peat permafrost | place: Sweden...
GACCTGAAGCATTTCGCGGTGAACCACTTCATCGTCGGCCTCGCGCTGTTGACGGTGAACTTCCTGCTGCACCACCTGTTCGGCTGGCTGGTCAGCAGCCACTTCCAGCAGACCGTGCGTGACATCCCGTTCCTGCCGCAGCTGCTCTTATGCGTGCTGGTCGCTGACATGGCGCAGTACTGGACGCACCGCGCGTATCACGAGGTGCCGTTCCTGTGGCGCTTCCATTCCGTGCATCACAGCGTGAAGACGATGGACTGGCTGGCCGGCTCGCGCCAGCACATGCTGGAGCTGATCTTCACCCGTGTCTGCGTGCTGGCGCCGCTGTACATCCTCGGTTTCAGCGAGGCGGCGATGAACGGTTACATCCTGATCGTCGGCTTCCAGGCGGTGTTCAACCACGCCAACGTGCATTTGCCCTGGGGACCGCTGCGCTACGTGCTGGTGACGCCGGATTTCCACCACTGGCACCATGCCTCCGATGACGAGGCAATCGACAAGAATTACGCCGCGCACTATGCGTTTCTCGATTACCTGTTCGGCACCGCCGTGAAATCGAAGAAAACCTTTCCGGAACGCTACGGCGTGGTCGGCGACTACATGCCGGATGGCTTCATCAAGCAGCAGATGTTTCCGTTCCGGCGGCGCCGTTCAACCACGGAATCCTGAGCCTAGCTCCCTCAGCGGCTGCCCGCGCTGCCGGCCGGCGCAGGGGCGGCCAGCGGCGGCGGCACACTTGAGGCGGGTACCGGCATGAGTGACGGCGCGGCCAGCGGTGGCTTGAGCTGGATATCGCGCTTCTCCACCAGGGTCATCACCGGTTTATCCCAGGTGCCGGTGATGTGGTAGCGCCGGATCGCCGCATGATTCAGGCCCTTGCCGAGCAACCCCTGCACGGCAAACCCGGCCGCCGCACCGATCGGACCACCCACTACCGCACCGACGATGGGCAGGCTGTTGCCGACATGTGGGGTCTCCAGCATCTGCTGGTCGTAGTCCTTTGCACGCAGGCCCGTGCGTCCGGTGATGCGTATGTTCGCCGCCGGACCATTGATCTCCATATTGCTGGTGGTGGCATCGCCATTGGCAAGCTTGAAATCACCGGTAATCGAATCGAACGCAAACCCCTTGCCGAACACGTCGCCGAAATCCAGGCTGAGCCGACGCGGCAATTCGCCCAGTGAGACGAGCCCAAGCAGGCGCCCCGCACCGGGCGATGCATCCGGGATGCGGCCGTCACTGACGTGGATGCTCAGGGTGCCGTCCATTGTCGCTAGCGACAGCGCCATGGGTGAGCCGGGCCAGCTTGCGTCGAGCTGGTTCTGCGTCTTGCCGCCTTGCACCAATCCGTCATAACCCAGGGCGGTCAGCATCGCACCAAGGTCCCCGGCCGAAAAACTGATCTTCATGTGCGTATGGCTGTCGATGGCGCTGCCGTTCCAGTCGCCGCTGGCATTGATCTGTACCTGGCTGGACAGCGCGCGCAGTTGCTCGATGTGCTGTCCATTGGCTGTTGGCCAGGTTTCCAGGCGTACCTCGCCAAGCTTCGCATCACCGATGCGCAGGTCACTCACCCACAGATGGAAGGGCGGCAGTGCAGCCGGATTGATACCGGTATTGGCGGGATTGCCCGTGGGTGCGGGCGCACTCGCGGCAACCGGAGCCACCGTGCCGGCCGGCGGGGGCGGGCTCTTCGGCCAGTACAACCGTTGCAGTCGCGCGGTGATGCCACGCTTGCTCAGGTCCTGCGTGGGTACGCTGAAATTGCCGGCGAGCGCGGCGCCGTCCACGTCCATACTCAGCATGTCGGCTTGTGGCGTAGCCTTGATCTTCATCGCCCCCACCGCTTGGCCGAACAACTGTGCCTGATCGGTAGTGACGTCGATGCTTTCCAGCCCCGGGCCGTTGCCACCGCTGCCGGCAGCGGCGCGTTGCACCCAGCCGGTGACATCCAGTTCGCTGGCATGGCCGCGAATGCGCAGGTCGCGCGCCGGCAACACATCCGGCATCTGGTTGCCGAACGCGAGGGTGGCTGCCAGCGGCTGTTTCGAATCCGCGCTGGCCAGGCGGAAATGCCCGCGCATCACCTGCCCCAGTGCCACCTGTAGATCGCTGCCGCTGACCGGCAGGCCCATCGTCATGTGCAGTGGCAGGCTTACCGATGCCGCCTTGTCCAGCGGTGCCGGCAGATTCAGGGTTGTCCCGCTCAGCGGCGAGTCGATGGTAAGGGTCTGCGCCAGCGCGTCCTGGCCGGCAACTTTCGCAATCGCGAAGCCGATGCTGAAATCGCTGCGCCCGCCGGCCAGCTGGCCCAGCCAGTCCAGCGACGGATAGTCCTGCACCAGTTCGGCTACCTTGTAGCTGCCTTGCAGTTGCGCCGAAAACACGGTGTTCGGAGCGCTATTGGCCCCGGCGATCGCCAGTTGCAGTTTGGACGGCTGGCCGCGAAAACCCGCATTCAATGCAGTGGCCTGCATCCCATGCAGGTCGAAGCTCAACGGCCCGTTGATCTTGTCCAGTTTGAGGTTCCACACCGGCGCGCTGAGGTCGGCATCCTGGAGTTGGGCAGTGCCGCTGAGCTGGGCGTCCTGGATCTTTTTCAGCGGCAGGCTCAGGTGGAAATCGAAGCTGCCGGTGCCCCCCAGATTCAGCTTGGCCAGCGTGTCGGCCTGATGGATGCCGATCGGGCTCTTGCTCACGAAGTTCATCAGGCTGGCACCGCTGCCGCTGCCTTGCACGTTGAGGTCGAGCAAGCCCTCGCCGAAATCGGGGATCAACGCGACGGCCTTGTCCGCCTTCACGCCGAGCGACTGACCACCGCTGGCTTCGATCAACATACCGCTGTTGACGAAGCTGGCCACCGCGTTGACGCCTTCCGCGTGCGGCCACGCATCACCGTAGTCGAGCGTGAGGTCACTGATCTGCGCATGCGCCTCGAAGCGGCCTTCGTTGTGATGGAACGGCCAGTCAGCCAGGTCGCCACGCACCAGCACCTGCGCCTGATCGATGTGGCCAGCCACCAAGGCCCGGTCCAGCCACGCGACGGTGCCCGGTGGCAACAAGCTTGGCCAGAACAGCTTGGCTGCCGGCACGTCGGCTTGATCCACTGAGGCATACAAATCCAGGAACGGAGCGCCGCCCTGCGCCGGCAGGATCGCCTCGCCACGAGCCTGGCCGCCGTAGCCCGCACCGACGAAATCGAGTGTGTCGGCACCGATATGCCAACCGTCGTCCTGTGACCAGAACGCCAATGTGCCCGTCAGTTTCGACAGCACGAATGGCTGGCGGAACAGGTGTGGAAACTGCAGCGTGGCGAGCTGATCGGGCAGTTCCAGCGACACCGCCTCGGCATCGCCACGCAACTCGCCATGCAGATCGCCCACGCCTGGCAGTTTGCCGACCGGGTCGATGCCCAGATCCTTGAAGGTCACATCTGCCGCGCTCAACCCGCTGGCTTGACTCCACTGCAACGCGACCGTGCTCAGGTCGCCGCGCGGATGTCCGCCGCCGAGCCACTGCGCCAGGCCCGGTGGCACGTCCGGCGCCAACGCCAGCCATGGCAGTAGCGGGGCCAGCTGCAGCTCACGCGCGGCGACGCCGACGCTGAGCTGTGGGCTGCCAGGTTGATGCAGGCTGAGCGCCAGCGCACTGCCGTCGTCGCCGGCCCAGCGCACATCGTAGCCATCCTTGGTCTGTCGCATTCCAGCCAGTCCATGCAGGCTCGGCACGCTGGCCGTGGCGCCGGCCGGCGAAGTCACTGCCAGCGCGTCCAGATCGAAGCGGATCAGGCTGTTGGTCAACTGGCCTTTGTGCCAATCCAGCCATGCGGACAATCGACCATGGCCTTGATCGGCCGTATAGCCGCCCATATCGATGCCGTCCAGCAACGGCTTGAGCTCGACATCGGCGGCGCCCAACCAGATCTGGCCGTTGCTGCCGTCGTCACGGAAGCGACCAGCCGTGCGCAAGGCGGTGTCCACGCCACCACGCTGCAACCGGCCGCCGAAGCGGATCTGACTGCCCTGCCGGCTCAGTCGCAATTGCGGGGCTAGCAAAATGTAGTGCTTGCCGCGGATGGCGTCGGTGATATCCAGCCGCAGGTCCTCCAGCCACAGATCCAGTGAAAGCCGACCCGGCGAGAACGGTTGCTTGTTGGTGCCACCGGCGACGCCGATGCCGTTGATGTGCCAGCCAGCGGCGTCCCGTGCCAGATCCAGTTGCAGGCCACGCACGTGCAGGTTAAGCAGGTGCCGCGTCGGCAGCAGCCAGCCGCCGAAATCCAGTTTCAGTTCGGACTCCGGGAGCTGCAGCACGGTCCCTTGCTCGCCAGGCGCTGTTCCCACCGTCACGTTGTGCATGATGAACAGCGGACCGGACGGTGCCCAGCGTCCTTCCATGGAAGTGAACGTGACTGGCCGCTGTATGCGCTGGCTGAGCTGAGCAGCCACCCACGCCGGATGCCTCGCCAGCAGCGGCAGCAGCAGTTGCGCCAACGCCATCAGCACGGCCAGCAGGATCACCGTGACGCCGGCAACCCAGCCCAGTGCACGGGCGCAAAAATGCGGCCATCGCAGCCACCGATTGTTCACGCGCGGCGATCCAGACGGGATTTACAGCAAGACGACATCAAACTGTTCCTGCGAATAATGCTCTTCAGCCTGAAAGCGTATGCTTTTGGAGATGAACTCTTCCAGTTCGGCCACCGCGCCGGACTCTTCCTCCAGGATGCGGTTGACCACCAGCGGGTTCGCCATCACGAGCAGCTGCTGGGCATTGAACTGGCGCACCGCGCGGGTGATCTCGCGGAAGATCTCGTAGGTCACCGTTTCGGCAGTCTTCAGCACGCCGCGGCCGTTGCAGGCCGGACACGGCTCGCACAGCTGTCGCGCCAGACTTTCGGTGGTGCGCTTGCGGGTCATTTCGACCAGTCCCAGCGCCGACATCGGATAAACGGTGGTCTTGGCGTGGTCACGTGCCAGTCCCTTGCCCAACATGCGCAGCACCTGGCGCTTGTGCTCCTCATCGTTCATGTCGATGAAGTCGATGATGATGATGCCGCCCAGGTTGCGCAGCCGCAGCTGGCGCGCCGCCGCCTGCGCCGCCTCCAGATTGGTGCGGTAGACCGTCTCCTCGAGGTTGCGCGAGCCGAGGTAGGCGCCGGTATTGACGTCGATCGTGGTCATCGCCTCGGTCTGGTCGACGATCAGGTAGCCGCCGGATTTCAGCGGCACCTCCTTTTTCAGCGCGCGCTGCATCTCGTCCTCGACCCCGTACAGGTCGAAGATCGGCCGCTCGCCGTCGTAGTGCTCGATGCGGTCGTCCAGGCTCGGCATGAACTTGTGCACGAATTTGACCACCTTCTCGAACGTCGCGTGCGAATCGATCCGCACCTTCTCGATGTCGTCGTTGAGCATGTCGCGCAGGCTGCGCAGCGGCAGCGACAGTTCCTCGTAGACGCGTTCGCCCATCTTGGCCTTGGCGATGTTCTCCTGCACCACCCGCCAGACCTTGGTGAGATAGGCCACGTCGAACGCCAGCGACTCGGCGCTCTGGCCCTCGGCATTGGTGCGCACAATGTAGCCCAGCGGGTTGTCGCCGATCAGCGGAGTCAGCACGTCCTTCAGCCGCTGGCGCTCGGTTTCGTCCTCGATGCGCGCGGAAATGCCCAGCGTGCGCGCGTACGGCAGCAGCACCAGGTAGCGCGAGGGAATCGACAGGTGTGCCGACAGCCGCGCACCCTTGGTGCTGATCGGATCCTTCACCACCTGCACCACGATCTCCTGGCCTTCGTGCACCAGTTCGCTGATCGAGGGAATGTGACCGTTGCCGTTACCGTTCGATTCCACGCCTTCGGCAATGGCCGCTGGCACCGGGCGCACGATGTCCGAAGCGTGCAGGAACGCCGCCCGCTCCAGCCCGATCTCCACGAACACCGCCTGCATGCCGGGCATTACCCGCTGAACCCGGCCTTTATACACATTGCCGACATAGCCACGCTTGGAGGCCCGCTCGACGTGAACCTCCTGCAACATGCCGTTCTCGACCACCCCGACCCGTGTCTCGCGCGGGGTCACGTTGATCAGTATTTCTTCGCTCACCACATACTCCCCAGACAGGTGATCTTTATAGCGGCTGCGACCACGAACTGTCGATGAACCATCACGGTGAATCGGCATTCCCGTGCCTGATACCGCAAAATAAGCTGTCTGTACGAATGATGTTCTGCTGGCGGAAGCACCTCTGGTGGTGATGGCCAGATTTACCGCCTTCACCTGCCGCACAATCGTGACCAGTCAAAAACTCGGGAGTTCAGAAATCATGACCACGCCGATATTGCTGGCCTGGAGCGGTGGCAAGGACTGCCTGCTGGCGCTGCAGCACCTGCTCGCCGATCCGCAATGGCAGGTCGTCGGCCTGCTCACCACGGTCAACCGCAACTACCAGCGCGTGGCGATGCACGGCGTGCAGCGCGAGGTGCTGCTGGCGCAGACGGCTGCGCTCGGCCTGCCGCTGGTCGAGGTCATGCTGGACTGGCCGGGCAGCAACGAAGCCTACGAGCAAGCTCATGCGCAGGCCTTGATCGAGGCGCGGATGCGCTGGCCGGGCATCCGTCACTGCGCATTCGGTGACCTGTTCCTGGAAGACGTACGCGACTACCGCGTGCGCCAGCTCGGCCGCGACAACTGGCGCGCGGTGTTTCCGCTGTGGGGTGAAGACACCGCTGCGCTATCGCGACGCTTCGTCAGCGAGGGCCATCGCGCCGTGCTGTGCTGCGTGGATACCCAGCAGCTCGACGCCAGCTATTGCGGCCGCGACTACGATGCCGCCTTGCTCGACACGCTGCCGGCCGGCGTCGATCCGTGCGGCGAACGCGGCGAATTCCACACCTTGAGCTACGCCGGCCCGCTGTTCCGTCAGCCGCTCAAGCTGCGCCGCGGCGAGTCGGTGCTGCGCGACGGACGTTTCCAGTTCACTGATTTCCTGCTCGATGAACATGCCGCGAAAAGCTGAAAGTCACATCCTGCCCGACGTGCTGCGGCCCGGATTGAAGCTGGTGTTCTGCGGTACTGCCGCCGGCAAGCGTTCGGCCGCCGAGCGCGCCTACTACGCGCATCCTGGCAATCTGTTCTGGCGCGCGTTGCACGAGGCCGGGCTCACTCCGCGTCAGCTGTCACCATCGGAATTTCCGCAACTGCCTGATTACGGCATCGGCCTTACCGATCTGGCGAAGCGTCACAGCGGCAACGATGACGAGCTGCCGCGCGATGCGTTCGATGTACCGGCACTGATCGCCAAGATCGAACGCCACGCGCCACGCCTGCTCGCGTTCACCAGCAAAAATGCAGCACGCGCAGTGCTGGGGCGTACCGTCCACTACGGCTTGCAGACTGAAGTCATCGGCACCACCCAGTTGTTCGTGTTGCCGTCACCCTCGGGACAGGCACGTGGCCATTGGATTCTTGCGCCATGGCTGATGTTGTCGGAGCGTGTCAGAAAACTTTGATCGTTGAACGTGAAGAGTGTGCGCAAGATGAGCTCGGCAAGTCGCTTGTTGCTGTCCTGCTCACCCTGCACAATCCAATGCAAGCATCACCGGCAATCAGATAGTCGGTCTGACCGGAGATCCACGTTTCTGCATCGTTATTCATGTCGTCCGGTGAGTTGAATTAATTTCTCCTCTGTCGTGGCATGGGATGTGTGCACAACAGGGGTACCACATGTTCAAGTACTACCTGCAGCTGGGCCTGCGCAGCCTGCGCCGCAACCCGGTGCTTACTGCGCTGATGGTCTTGGCGATCGGTTTTGGCGTGGCGTCATCGATGACGACATATACGGTATTTCGTGCCATGTCGGGCGACCCGATCCCATGGAAGTCGGACAAATTGTTCTTTCCCCAGATTGACGCGTGGGGACCCAATCCGCGGAACGGCACTGAACCTGCCGATGCCATGACGTATATCGATGCTGTTTCATTGACGCGCGATCATCGTGCGCATCTGCAGTCCGCGCTTTATCCGATTGCACCGACTGTCCATTCTGACGATCCGACGCAGAAGTCGCGAACGGCGCCTGGGCAAGCGGTAGATAGCGAGTTCTTTCCCATGCTCGATGTGCCATTTCTGTATGGTGGTGGCTGGACTGCGGCAGATGACGAACAGCATGCGAGGGTAGCGGTCATCAGCAAGAGCCTGAATCAAAGGCTATTCGAGGGAACGAACAGTGTGGGACAAAGTATTCAGCTGGATAGCCATAGTTATCGGGTGAGCGGTGTGCTGGACGACTGGCATCCGCAGCCAAAGTTCTATGACTTGGCCACTACCGATGCGTTTGGCACAGCCGATCAAGTGTTCCTCCCATTTACTACAGCGACCGATGCTCAACTCGCTACCAGAAGCGGTTTTCTTTGTATCAAACTTCCCGGCCCAGGATGGGCCGCCACGCTGAACTCAAGTTGCGTCTGGATCGGCTATATGGTCGAGCTGGATACGCCATCTCAGGTGAGTACCTATCGCACCTATTTGGAAGGCTATGCACGTGAGCAGCAGGCTTCTGGTCGCTTCGGCTGGGTACCCAATAATCGCCTGCGCGATTTTTCCGCGTGGCTGGATTTCGAGCATGTTGTTCCACCACAAACCAAGATTTCCTTTGTGGTTGCGCTTTGCCTTCTGCTGGTTTGCATGGTCAACACTGTGGGTTTGCTGCTGGCCAAGTTTCTGCGACGCTCGGGCGAAATCGGGGTACGCCGAGCACTGGGCGCCAGTCGCCTCGCCATTGCTGTCCAGTTCGGCGTGGAAGCGGGCACGATCGGCATGGCTGGAGGCGTGCTTGGGTTAATGCTGACCTGGCTTGGTGTGCAGGTGATGCACGGTTCCCTACCCAGGCAGTTCGCCGCCCTCGCCCACATCGATCTGTTGCTGCTATGGCAGACGCTGCTGCTGGCCGTTGTCGCTACCGTGCTGGCGGGCCTGTATCCGATCTGGCGCGCCATGTATGTGCGCCCGGCGCTGCGGCTCAAGGAAGATTGAGGAGCCACTCATGTCCATACACCCCATACTTTCCGCCTTGCGCCGGCAGAAGACGGGCACAACACTTATTGCTCTGCAGATCGCGCTGACCCTGGCGATCGTCTGCAACGCCTTGTTCATCATCAGAACGCAGTTCGAGCAGATGGGCCGCCCCACCGGGCTCGATGAGCGCAATCTGCTCATGGCCGCAACGACACAATCCGGCATCAACAGCAGCACGGACGCCGGCAAGGCAACACTCGACGCATCGATCAAGGCTGACCTGACCGCCCTGCGGCAGTTGCCAGATGTGATCGATGCCTACGAAACCCGTTCGATTCCATTGAGTGGTGGCCTTTGGGGGCTTGGAATAAGGATGATGCCTAGCGGTGCCTACGGCTCGCACACCACCTATTTCGACGCCGATGAGCACACCCTGGCAACGTTGGGCCTGCGACTAGTGGCGGGGCGCAATTTTCGCAGCGACGAGATTGGCGAGGATGATGACTTCGGTGTTCTGCAGCCGGCGGTCATCATCGTGTCCAAGCACCTGGCTGACAATCTGTTTCCGCGCGGTGACGCTCTGGGCAAGCCAGTCTATTTCACCAGCGCCACCAAACCCAGCACCATCGTCGGCATCGTCGAACGTATGCAAACAAGTTCAACCTACAGCGGGACCGATAACAGGACGTGGGACTCGACCTTGGTGCCCATGCGCTTGGTGACCCCTTCCCGCCACTACGTTGTGCGCACTAGATCAGGTCGGCTGGCCGCTGCCATGCAGAGCGTACCGGCAGCCCTGTATGCCCAGGATCCGCAGCGCGTAATTCCTGACGGCTCAGGGGGCGACGAAGCCGGTGTGCGCAGATTCGCGCAGATTCGTGCCGAGGCATACCAAGGTGATCGCACACTGGCGATGCTGATGGGCATCATCAGCATCATCCTGCTGGCGGTAACCGGCTGTGGTATCGCGGGACTTTCCAGCTTCTGGGTTGGCCAGCGCCGGCGACATATAGGTGTGCGCCGTGCGCTCGGCGCGACCCGGCACGACATCGTTCGTTACTTCCTTATCGAAAACGCACTTATCAGCGTTGCCGGAGTCATCGTTGGAATACTTCTGACCTTCGAGTTCAACGGATGGTTGATGAGGCAGTTCGAGCTGACACGGCTTTCACCGGTCTATGTCCTGATCGGCGTGGTGATGCTATTGCTGCTAAGCCAGGGAGCCGCCCTCGCACCCGCACTGCGCGCTGCACGGATTGCACCGGTGGAGGCTATCCGCTCATCCTGACCCACCTCGGCGGGTGACCCATGAAGAGTGCAGTGCATCACATCGGGCAGGACCTCAATCAATCGGCGTCTGCCGATACTTGCTGACGTCACGCTCCAGTACCACCGGCGCCTTGTTCGCCCATGAGTCGCGGATATAGCTGACTACCGCAGCCACGTCGGCATCGTTCAGTTGCTGCGCGAACGGCGGCATTGAATACGGCCGTGGATTGGCCGCGGTCAGCGGTGCAAAGCCGCCCAGCAGGACCGCACGGGTTGCGTTGATGCCGCTCGGTTCGGTCACCGAGGAGTTGCCGTTGAGCGGTGGGTAGATCCCGGCGACGCCGTTGCCATCCTTGCCGTGACAATCCACGCAATGCTGTTGCGTGTAGATCTTCTCGCCCTGCTGCACGAGCGCCTTCGCATTGAATGGTGACGGTTCCTCCGGTGCCAGCGTCCGCGCTGGCAAAGAACCCAGATAAGTTGCCACGGCGTGCAGGTCGTCATTGGTCATGTGCTGGGTGCTGGTCGCCACCACGTCGGCCATCGGACCGAACGCCGTGCCTTTAGGCGACTGACCGGTTTTCAGCAGGTCGACGATGTCCTGTTCGTTCCAGCCCTGCAGGCCGCCGTTCTGGCGCGTGCTCAGATCCGGCGCATACCAGTTCTGCTGCGGGATCTGGCCGCCGGTCAGATGCATGTCCTGCGGCATACCGCCCAGCGAATCGCGCGCCGCATGGCACTCGTTGCAATGCCCGAGCCCCTGCACCAGATAAGCACCGCGATTCCACTGCGCCGACTGGTTCTGATCAGGCTTGTACACGCCTTCCTTGAAGTACAACGCGCGCCACGCCAC
>Ga0302312_10002335_pt1 | contig 11099 bp, 9 predicted proteins | sample III_Palsa_N2_1_FD_200529 | JGI IMG/M metagenome (GOLD analysis project Ga0302312, IMG submission 200529) | Peat permafrost microbial communities from Stordalen Mire near Abisko, Sweden - III_Palsa_N2_1 | ecosystem: Environmental > Terrestrial > Soil > Palsa > Peat permafrost | place: Sweden...
CGCTTTTACCATCGCACGATTAACGCGCGACTCCATTACATTGGGCGTCGTAAGGCCCACCTCAAGGTCAAATCCGTCGACCCCTAAAAACAGGATATCGGCATGCATGTCGTGAAGCATCTCCTCTGCAAGCGGGCCGACAAGAGAGAAAGAGTTTTTGCGCAGCGAACCTCCGGTGAGCAGCACCTCGAAGTCAGTTCCGCTTAGCTCAGCGGCGATATTTACCGCGTTGGTAATGATGGTCAGATGCGAAAACTTTTTCAGCGCTCGGGCGATGGCCGTGGTGGTCGTTCCTGAGTCCAGCAGAACGCACTGGCCTTCCTGGATAAGATTCACCGCGGCAACCGCAATCCGCTGCTTTTCCTGCAAATGGCGCCCTTCCTTCTCCTTGAGTGAAGGATCAAAGAGCGTCCCCGACTGTGGAAGCAAGGCACCACCGTGTGTTCTCTGCAGCACGCCCCTGCGCTGAAGATAGTCGAGATCCTTACGGATTGTTATCCGGGATATTCCCAGCGATTCAGAGAGGTCCTCGACCAGGACCCGGCCTTGCTGCTGCGCCAGCGAAAGGATATGCTGCCGACGCTCTTCGATGAGCATTTGCGTGCCACTCTCGAACTCCACTGGAGGTAACTTTGACGAGGCTTTCAATGCGACTTTTCGCTGCATAAAGTCCAATTTATCAGTATGACGACCTTCGAACAGTATCACGGAGCTTTCGGGTAGACAATCGCCGAATCAATAGGAAAGCAAAGTCGCATTGCGCTCATTCAGCAATTACGCAACTTCGGCAGACGTCAGGCTATCGAGGATTGCTCTGGTCGCACGCTGCAGCATAGACGCGCAGCACATCCCGAATGTGGTCTACGATGAGAGACACTGGGTCGCCTGCTATCTGTTTCTTTCGCAGCCGTGCGTATTGTGCCGGCAGATAGCGGCTGCACATGCTCTCGGGCACAGAGACTGCGGAGAGATTCGTGATTAATGTATCGACCGCTTCAGCGATCTCCGGTTGATGCCAGTAGTAGCGAATACGGTCGCTGTAGCTGTAGAGTCGCAGCAACTTCTGCTCCGCGGGAGTGCCTGCGTAATAAGGCTTCCAGTTCGCGGGTTCTCGCAGCATAGTCTTCTCGATAGCACGCGTTAGAAAGGACTGCTGGTTCTCCGCGATCAGCTGGGACTCGATGTCTTCGAGCGCACAGAGCGCCTCTCGCATAGCGAACGTGAGTGCAGGACCTACTTTCAGTATTGCAAAGCCATCTTCGACCAGCTCCGCATACGCATTCGGTAGCTGGTAATCAGTGGAGTGCGCCTCAAATACAATTTCTTCGTGCTGTACGCGAAGCCAATCCACGAGCGGTTTCGCCTTTGCACGATCGTACGCAACGACCGCGTCATGGTCGAATTCAACGCCCGGTTGCACCACGAGAGCTATGACTCGCCGCCAAACCTCAGCGAGTCCCTGCTCTTCGAAGACTCGCTTATGAACTGCGAGCGTATATTCCGCGGCTGAGGTCGAGGTTACATCGAGCTCCTGGACGGAATGTGTCGCGCCGCCAGGCACCGGAACCTCAGTTCCGATGACATATACAGGACCGTCACCCCGGGTGCAGGCATCTTCTGCGGCTCTGCACAGTTGCGCCGTACGCTGTGCAATGACTTCGTCCGAGAGTTGCGGCGGATCACCGGAGCAGGCCATGCTCGCGTCCAGATGGATCTTCGTAAATCCAGCCTGAACGTACTCCGCAACCATGTCCTCGGCATGCTTCATCGCCTCATCCGCAGGCATGGAGCGCCACGGATTAGGCCCGAGATGGTCACCGCCAACGATGAGTGATTTTGTATCGAGTCCTGCTGCGGCGGCATATCCCAATACGAAGTCTCGAAATCCTGCCGGCCGCATGCCAGTGTAGCCACCAAACTGATTCACCTGGTTGCTCGTAGCCTCGACCAGTAAAAGTGACTGTGCCTCTACGGCTTGCTCAGTCGCCGCGCGAATGACCCATGGATGTGCGGAACAGACAGAGTAGATTCCGGCCGAAACTCCCGACCTGCGCTTAGAGAGAAGATCCTGAATCGGCGATCGCATAACTGTCAATAGATCCTGAACTTCTGAACAACTCGGTTGATGACGCCACCAGGACTGGGCGAATCAGGCTTCAACTCGCGGGCCACCGAGCAATATAGACCGAGTAACTGGCCGAAGATCACATCTAATACCGGCCGATACGCATCGGGGATATCATCTTCGACTGCGAGATAGGACTCGCAGTAAGGTTCAATCTCTGACTTCTCCGACATCGGACCAATCGCAATCCGTTCCGCTACGATTCCCTTTTCCCCGATTTCACGCAACAGATCACCTGCATACTTTGCTCTGCGCTTCTCTCCAGAAACAAAGCACAGAAACAGAGTCTGCTTATCGAGCGCCGCCATGGGCCCATGCCGCAATCCAAGCACCGTCTCCGGCATGGTTTTGATCTGGCCTGCTGTCATCTCCAGAACTTTTAGCGCAGACTCTTTCGCGACACTTGCCAACGATCCGGTGCCGACCATGCACACCCGCGAGAAACCCAGCGACGCGGCACGTTCTGCCTCCTTCTCGGCGCTCAGCAAAAATTGTCGCCCCCCACGAACCAATCGCTCGACGATCGTCGAATATTCCTCGATCGACCAGGCATGCGCCAGGGACTGCCCCATTACGATCATGTTGGTAAAGGAACTCGTCATCGCCAGGCTACGATCATTTACGGCATCATCCAATACCACGACGCAGGCGTGAGCTGCTTTTTCACAGATCGCGATCATTCGAGCCTGCGCGTTGCAGGTCACTATCAGGTGGGAGATGTTCGGATAGTGCTGGACAGCTTGTTCTACGACCGCGACCCCTTCAGGCGAATCTCCCGACCTCGAGAATGAAATCCAGAGATACCTCCGTCCTGGAACGACATACTCCTCGAGATTGGGCAATAGGTCCGTGCTCGCGCATACTGACACCTCGCAGGCCCACTTTTGCCTTAACAAAAGCTCCAGCGCGTGGCCGATATAATCCGAGGTGCCGGCTCCAACGAGCATAACCACTGGCCGGGTCTCCAGCCGATCGCGAAGGCCTGCTTCTTCCAGGAAGCTGCAGATCCGTCCCTGATGTTGCCGAAATATCTGAAACGTCGTCTCCCAGGTGGCTGGCTGTTGCGCGATTTCACGCGGTGTAAACAAAAGACCGCGAGCCTTTTGTTCTTCGACGGGCAGATCAACAAAACTCGAAAGGGATGTCACAGGGTTCCTTTATAGCGGAAAATAATGCATGCTGAATCAAAATCGAAACTAAACATAAGCAATAATAATAACTATACTTACCATAACGCAACAAAACAATAAGAGGTTTTATGCCAAATCAGCCTCGAGGCGAAGAACAAAGACGTTTCGACATCACAATTGCAGGCGAAACCAACCTCGACCTCATCCTGTATGGCCTGCCGGAGCAGATGTCCACAGAAAGAGAGCTTCTCGGCTCAGGATTCAAAGTAACTCTTGGGGGTTCCTCCTCGATTCTTGCTCATAATCTTGCTGCCCTTGGAACTCGGGTCGGCTTCATCTCCCAGGTCGGCCGCGACGAGATGGGAGATATAGCGATAGCTCGTCTGGGCGAAAGCGGCGTCGATCTATCCCACATTACCTCACGGGAGCGAGTGGGGACTGGCGTAACCGTGCTTCTTCCCCATGGGCAACGTCGTCATATTTTGACCTACCTCGGAGTTATGGCCGAGATGACTGTCGCGGATCTGGATTTGGCCTACCTTACCTCGTCCCGCCATTTTCATCTTTCCTCACTTTTCCTGCAGACGGGTCTTCATCACGGTTTGCCCCAACTCTTTGACACGCTAAAAAAAGCGGGACTGACACTTTCCCTTGATACCAACGACGACCCAACTGATAACTGGGGTGGAGTTCTCGACCAACTCCTCGATAGAATCGACGTTCTTCTGCCAAATGAAGATGAAATTCTGCGCATCGCCAGAAAACCCACCCTTGAAGAGTCGCTCGATCTCCTGGCTCCCCGCGTCCCTTTGATCGTTGTAAAGTGCGGCGCTCGCGGTGCTGTTGTGCAACAGGGGACGAGGCGTGACTGGGTGCCCCCGCTCCGGGTCGAACCGATCGACACCATCGGTGCTGGTGACAGCTTCAACGCAGGTTTCCTGAGCTTCTACCTCAAAGGCGAGAACCCGTTGCGTGCTGCAGCCATGGGCAACATAACGGGTGCATTGTCCACACTGCGGTCCGGAGGCACGGAAGCCTACCGTGACTCTGCCTTCCGCGATGGCTTCCTCAATCAACATACGGTCTCATAAATACGATGGGCGACCGGAACTGAAAACACCCGGTTGAAGCAGTTGATGGCCGAGCTGACGCTGGATAAGGCGATGCTCGAGGACCGTGCTCAGAAAAAAGTTGTGAAGCCCATCCGGCGCCGCCCAATAGGTGACGTATCTGGAGCAGAGCTATCGGGCCACGCCGGAACGACTGAATTGCTTCCTGCAGGAGCCGCGCTCATCTGCGAAAAGCGGAACTCCACTCCGCTAGACTAGAAGTGGGAAGCCGCATGCCAGCCGAAATCATCCTCCAGCAAACCCCGGACGCCGCCGCCCTCCTCGACAGGCGCGAGCAACTTGCCACCGTCCGCACCACGCTCGCCGAGCGCGAATCTGAGCTTGCCCAAATCCGCGCCCAGCTCAGGACCTTCGAAGGGCGTTACCTCCGCCAGGTCGGCATCCTCTACGCCGAACTCGACGACCTCGAAGCGCGCATCGCCGAGCGCGAAGTCGACCTCTACGACTCCGACTCCGCCCGCCGCCGAGCCGACGAAACCCGCCAGCGCGCGCAGGAAACCCACGATGCCGCATTCGGCGACGCCCACGAAGCCGAAGAGTTCGACCCACCGCCCAGCCTCAAGACCCTCTTTCGCGACGTCGCCAAACGCATCCACCCCGACTTCGCTCGCGACGACGCCGAGCAGAAGCACTTCACCCTGCTTATGGCCCGCGCCAATCAGGCCTACAGCTGCGGCGACACCGAAACCCTGCAGCGTCTCCTTGACGATCACCGCGAAATCAACGCCTCCATCGCAGGCGAAGGTGCTGGCGCCGAGCTTCTCCGCATCACGCGCCAGATCCAGCACGCCGAGCGCGACATCGCCACCCTCGAGGCCGAACGCCGCACGCTGCTCACCGGCGAAATCGCCCAACTGCACCTCGACACCGAAGCTGCCGCCCGCGAACACCGCGACCTCTTCGCCGAACTCGCCACCAGCCTCCACGAGCAGATCGCCGATGCCCAGCGTCGCTTCGAGCTCATCGACCGCCAGATCAGCGCGCATGGAAGATGAAGATAAAGATGGAAGATAAAGCCAAATCCGGCCTGCTCCACATCCCCACCGGCGCCGCGCTGTCACTCCATTCCCCCACGCGTTCCGGCATCATCGCCCGCGGTCGTCGCGACGCAGCCAACGCAGCCTCGAATCCGCACTACCGGCAGGCCGTCACCGACTACAACGCCGGCGACTTCACCGCAGCCGCAGCCTGCTTCCAACTCGCCGCCGAGCAGGGCCACGCCGAGTCACAGTACCTCCTCAGCACGATGTACGACGCGGGTCAGGGCCTGCCGCAGGACGACGCCCAGGCCGCCTGGTGGGAGCGCAAGGCCGCCGAGCAGGGCCACGCCTACGCCCAGGCCAACCTCAGCTTCCGCTACTACGCCGCAAACAATTTCCCTGAAGCTTTCGCGTGGTGCCAGCGCGCTGCCCACAGTAATCTCGCCTGGGCGCAATACAACCTCGGCCTCATGTATCGCAAAGGGGAAGGGGTCCCGCAAAGCAACGCCGAAGCTGCTCACTGGTATCGCCTGGCGGCCACCCAAAACTTTCCCGAAGCCCAGCAGAAGTTAGCTGACCTCTACTACATTGGCCAGGGCGTCCCACTCAGCTATACGCAGGCCGCCGCGTGGTACCGCAAAGCCGCCGATCACGGCAACGCCGAAGCCCAGTTCCAGCTCGGCCACCTCTACGCCACCGGCCAGGGTGTCGAGCACGACTACACCCAGTCCCGCCACTGGACTCGTCAGGCCGCCCTTCAAGGCCACGAGCAGGCACTCGGCGAACTCAAGCGCCGCGAGTACCGCGACCCATATTAAAGAAGCTCTCCCCACAAAGTTGGAACAGGCCACACCTACGCCACTGATTACACAAAAAAACGCCCTTATTGGACCGTCGAAGCGAGGGACCGGAGTAGGAGCGGCGTGATGGATATGTCATTTCTGAAATCAGAATGAATCTCGGCCTGGTGCGTCTTGCGCCGAAAGCGATTCCAGAAGATGCTTCGTATACAACCCGGTCGCCACAAACTTTGCTCCATCCCGGAGCATCATCAGGAGGACTTGTTCGCCATCCTTGTCGATGAACGTGATCTCGTTGAGATCTACAACACAGCTCTGAGGTGGCTGACACCGTTGTTTTGCGCACCAACTACTGATCAACTCTTCCATGGCTGATCCCGTCAGCCGGCCTTGAAGAATCCATCGTTGCTCGGATGCCGTCTCGCTCACCGTGATTCGCAGCATGTTGCTCGTTCCTTACAATTCGATGTGTCGATGTATCTCCTGGGGGCAGTGCCCGCCATTTCACATTAGCCCGTCAATCACGCATGCATCTGCCGGCGTCGACAGCCGGCCAATGTATTTCCTTTCCTCCATTGGTCTCAAGGAGTGATATCTGTCGGCCGTTTTAACATACGAGCAATCTTCATGCCTAACGTGGAGCCTTTTTAGAATGGCTGACTTTTGTGTAGGAGCTGGTGAAGTCAATGGGGAGACGTGTTCGGAGATGCTTATAGATTGGCAGCGTGCCAAACGGTTGGCACGCGAACAACTTCAGGCTGAACGGTAAACCTGTTGCACCAGCTAGGATCTCTGCGGACGGGAGATACCCAGTTTTTGCATCCGAAACTGCAGTGTTGGGCGCTTCATTCCAAGTTTCGCAGCGGCTCCGTTCGGGCCCGCGAAGACCCAGTTGCTCTGCTCAAGGACCGACAGAATATGCCTTCTTTCGATCTCCTCCAGAGTCGCGGCTCCATTTATATGACCGTTTGGGTCGGAAGATTTTGATTTCAGGTCCGCTAAGGACACCTTTAGGACGGGGCCTTTCGAAAGAATCACCGCCCGCTCGATAACATTCTGCAATTCACGAACGTTCCCTGGCCATGGATAATGGGTCAGCGCATTCATCGTTTCGGCGGAGATCGTGTCGATGTCCTTCGTCATATTGCGAGCGAAGTGCTGGGCGAAATGCCTGACCAGGAATGGGATGTCTTCTTTCCGCTCTCTCAGAGGCGGGACATAGACCGGGAAAACGTTCAGCCGGTAAAACAGGTCAGAGCGAAACTTTTGTTCCTCCACCATCGCGCTCAGGTTCCGGTTGGTGGCTGCAATGAGGCGGGCATCTGTGTGAAGCGTACGCGAACTGCCCAGGCGTTCAAACTCCCGTTCCTGTAGAACGCGCAGAAGTTTCGGCTGCAGGTCAGCGGGGATCTCGCTGATTTCGTCAAGGAAGATGGTCCCCTGGGACGCCAACTCGAAACGTCCAATCCGTTGCGCGATTGCTCCTGTGAACGCACCTTTCTCGTGCCCAAACAACTCACTCTCCAGCAGACCGGTAGGGATCGCCGCGCAGTTCAGTTTCACGAAGGGACGTTCCAGCCGACGGCTGAGGTTATGAACAGCGCGAGCAATTAGTTCTTTTCCGCTTCCGGTCTCCCCTTGTATCAGGACAGTTGAATTTGTAGGCGCAACCGCTTCCACTTGTCGCAGCACCTGGCGGAGTGCCATGCTGTTTCCGATGATCTCTTCAAAGTTGAGCTCGCTGCGGATCTCATCTTCAAGATAGAGGTTCTCCTGTTTGAGCTGGTTGGAGAGCTCCGTAATGCGCCGATAGGCAAATGCGTTGTCGATCGCGATCGCGACCTGTCCGGCTATTTGCGTCAGGAATTCGACATCTGGATGAGTGAAGGCGTTCTTCTCTAATCTCACCAGACAGAGCACTCCGAGGGTGCTGTTGCACCGGATTAACGGAAGCATGCACAGTGTCTCGATACCTTCGCCAGAGATGACTCCGTCGCCAAAACCGGATCCGTTCAGATCTTCAAAGTTGCCAACCCATGGCTTTCCAGTACGAAATACCTCGCCGGCGAGCGAGCCCTCGAGTGTTCCTGAGAGGTTCTGATTTGGGATGCCTTTGCTGTTTGGAAAATCGAGCGCATACAGTTGAAGTTGTCTGTTCGCTGCATCGGGCAGGATCAGCGCCACGCCATCCAGGCCCATGGTCTTGCGTATGCCCGGAGAAACAGACCGGAGGACTTCTCGCAACTCAAAACTGGATACGACGCCGTTGTTCAGCTCGAGGATGAGCTGCAACTTCTTCCGCTCGCTCTCCAGCTCAGTTCGAACGGTTTCCGAATGGGCGAAGTTCAGACGATCGTCGATTGCCAGAGCGACGTAGTCGGCAATGAGACACAGCAGGTCGATTTCGTTCCTGGAGAAGGCGCCTTGGGACTCCCTTGCAAAACAAAGTGCCCCTAGTTGACGGACCGCTGTATGCAGCGAAAGCACACAAAGGGACTGGTTTCCGCGTTCACGGAATAGCCGAACGGCCCCATCGAACCTGATCTCCCGGTCGAGGGACGAAACGACGAAAGGATGCGGCTGCTCCGAGATCATCTGACAGATCTCATCCTGCCACGATTCCCTCTGAGACTCTGGGATGATTCCAGGTCCTCCATTATCAAAAACGTACCCCGAGAGGGCGATCTCCTTCGCAAGAACTAACGCAGCCGTATTGGAGTCCACAAGACCGGAAAGCTCGGAAGGGAGGGAACGTATCAGTTGTTCCGGATCAGAGTGTGCATCCAGCGTGCGCACAAAACGCACAAACTCTTCGACCTGTTCGGCCGACAGACCATTATCGGTAAAACCAATACCTCGGAGTTGCGATCTCATGATCGGTGAGTTACGTCCCCCTTCCATCGATGACTGATAGATGAAGTTCCGGGTCTGAAGGTGGCAACGATCGTCCGGTCTTGACATGCTTTGACGTCCGGACATTGGAAACGATTGCGAGTTCCTAATTGCGAGTTCTTATTGAATGCCAGGTGTTTGGCAGGCGGTCAATAGACTGGCAGGCAGTAGTCCGTTTCAGGCGATTGTCGCAAAGCAGGGTCGACCAATTTCCCTTTTATATGAGTAGCGTATGGCGACCAGAAAAAGATTACGCTCATGGCCCAAAAATTGCATCTGGCTGGCTGCAGGATCGTCAACGCAGAATCGCTTTCATGCTGTTCTGAGGGGGGCCGGATGAATCTGGAGCAACAGCAAACTGAACAATCGCATGGCTTTCGCCTCGATGTTCCGCTTCACGATCTACTTACCAAATCCACAGTTCTTCCGCCAGGGCTGCGGCCCAGTGGGACACCTCAGACATTCCCCGACCCCGTGTTTCCCCAACATCCCGACCTGCTGGGGCCAGTCGATGAGGTCGACGGCTGGGTTCCGCCCGAAAAACGCAGCTGGACACCGGGGCAGATCTACCACGCGATGCAGGGATGGTTATTCCCCTACATTCGTTCAAGGTTTACAGCCGGAGACTTCCATCCACTCATTGCTTATCTCTTTACTGAGTTCAAGTGTAATCTCGACTGCCATTACTGCTGGGCCTTTGACAACAAAGTTAAAGGAATGACCGAAGATACGGCGAAGCGCTCCGTTGACTGGCTTCACGGAACGGGCTGCAGGGTGCTCGCCTACATGGGCGGAGAGCCGCTGCTGCGTCCCGATCTTATTCATAGAATCACCTACTACGCCGCTAAGAAGAACTTTTGGATCTACCTGCCGACGAACGCGCGGCTATTGCGCACCGACGTCATCGACAAGCTGGCAGATGCGGGTATCTCCACCTTCAACATTGCCGTGGATGCCGTCGATCTGAAACCGGGCTTGCCTAAAGCCCTCGTCCCCATTCGCAAGCAATTCGATTACCTCATCCGTAAGCAATACGGATACGGCTTCTCGGTGTTCCTTAACATCAATATCTGCCGCAATAATCTGGATGATGTGCGAGAGCTTACGGAAATAGCCCACGACAACGGCATCGCAACCGACTACCACATCAATGAGTCCCCGTTGCTTGAGCAGGACGAACACTTCAAGCACGCGGACCACAACGTCACCTACATCACGAAGGATGACTGGCCGGCCGTGGAGGAGACGATTCAGTGGCTGACCGAAAAGCAGGATGCCGGATACAAAATGGTGAACTCAAACACCCGGTTATGGCAGATGGTCGAATTCATGAAGGGCAAACACTTTCCCTGGAACTGCCGTGCCGGTCAGAACTCCATGATTATCCGGGTTGATGGAACGCTCGCACCGTGCTTTCCGATGTATACGGCAAGCTATGACTGGGGCGTAGTCGGCAATCACAAGTTCGACACCAAACAACTGGACCACCAGAAAGAGACCTGCCAGACCCACTGTTTTTCTACGCTCAATCACATCCTCGGCTGGTGCTACAACGATCAGCGTGTCATCAGGTATTTCTTCAAGCAACTCGCTCATGGCTTCCAGGGAGCGAGCGGGCAGATGTAACGCCCGCCTATCCCTGATCGCAGAACCCATCGAAAACTCGCACGCAATCGAGCACAAGGAGACGCAAATGCCGGTAACTGAAGAGATCGTTCAAAAAGACTTCGAAGTAGAGATACAGGCCCGTATCGACGCCGAGAGGGCGCGACTTCGCGCGGAAGCCGGATTGGCACGCATGCGCGAGTTCAAAAAGCCGGTAGAACGCACATTCACTGCTGCGGAACGGGACTACGTGACGATTCTCTTCGGCGGTCTCACCTGGAAACACGAAGAGATGATCAAGGCCGTTTTTCACGGGAGCGGCTATCGCTGCGAGAATATTCCGACGCCGGTCGTGGATGACTTTCAGGCAGGAAAGGAGTTCGGAAACAACGGTCAGTGCAACCCGACCTACTTCACGGTCGGCAATCTCGTACGCT
>Ga0302312_10002341_pt1 | contig 11083 bp, 9 predicted proteins | sample III_Palsa_N2_1_FD_200529 | JGI IMG/M metagenome (GOLD analysis project Ga0302312, IMG submission 200529) | Peat permafrost microbial communities from Stordalen Mire near Abisko, Sweden - III_Palsa_N2_1 | ecosystem: Environmental > Terrestrial > Soil > Palsa > Peat permafrost | place: Sweden...
TTTTTTGGAGCGGGCGGTTGGGGAGAGATGAGAGGCGGGGAGATGCAGGGTGATGGAGGGGATGACGGAAGGAATGGAATGGCAAGGGCAGAGGCAAGAGCAAAGGCAAGAGCCAATACGGGGGTCCTTCGCTCCGCTCTAGGATGACGGCGTAAAACGAGCAACGGCAGCGGCAACGGCTATGACGCTAAGGGCGCGAAGTTGGCCACGTTGCGCGACGTGGTGCTGCAGGTGGGAACGCCCCGGAACTTGTTAGACTCCGGGGCGTTGGTTGTGTTGGTTGGTGGGTGGTTACCAGACGCGGCAGCTGTCGGCTGGGACCATGGGGGTGCCTTTTTTGCAGCCGAAGGCGGTGGCGAAGCCGGGTTGGTTGACGATGGCTCCGTTGGCGCGGAAGTGGTCGGGGGAGTGGGGATCGGTGAGGACCTGCTCGCGGACTGCGTCGGGGCGGGTGTTTTCGCACCAGTTCTGCGCGAAGGCGATGTAGAAGCGCTGCGGTCCGGAGTAGCCTCCGATCTTCTTGTGGATGTCGATGCCGTCCTTGCTGGCGCGATCGAGGTAGGCGAGGTAGGCGAGGACGAGGCCGCCGTTGTCGGCGGTGTTCTCGCCGAGGGTGAGCTTGCCGTTGACGTGAACGTCATCCTTGGGGGTGGTGCCGGAGACAGCTACGAAGTTGCCGTACTGGTTGACGAGGCAGCCGGTTTTGGCTTCGAACTTGGTGGTGTCTTCGGCGGTCCACCAGTCGGCGAGATTGCCTTTGCCGTCGAACTTCTTGCCTTCGTCGTCAAAGCCGTGGGTAAGCTCATGGCCGATGACGGCGCCGATGTGGCCGTAGTTGACGGCAAGATCAGCCTTGGGGTCGTAGAAGGCGGGCTGGAGGATGCCGGCGGGGAAGTTGATGTCGTTCATGCTGGGGTTGTAGTAGGCGTTGACGGTAGGTGGCGTCATGCCCCACTCGTTGTGGTCGACGGGCTTGCCGATTTTGTTTAGCTGGCGATCGTTCTCAAAAGCGGTGGCGCGCTGGGTGTTGCCGAGGGCGTCGTCTGGCGAGATGGTGAGCTTGCTGTAGTCGCGCCACTTGTCGGGGTAGCCGATTTTGTCGGCGACGGCGTGGAGCTTTTCCTTGGCGCGGACGCGGGTGGCGGGACTCATCCACTCGAGGGTGTCGATGTCCTTGTCCATGGCGGCTTCGATGTCGTGGACCATCTGGAGGGTTTTGGCCTTGCTGTCGCCGGCGAAGTACTGGTCGACGTAGACGGCTCCGAGAACTTCGCCGAGGGCGTTGTCGACGGCGGAGGAACAACGCTTCCAGCGGGGGCGCTGGGAGGGCACGCCCTCGAGCTGACGGCCGTAGAAGTTGAAATTTTCGGCGTCAAAGGGCTCGGGAAGCTGCGAGGCGAAGGCGCTGAGAGTTTGGAAGCGGATGTAGGCGCGGAGGGTATCCATGTCGGTCGCACCGACGGCATCTACCATCGCGGGAAAGAACTTGGGGTTGGCGTTGATGAGGGAGTCGACTTTGGGGGCGTGAACGGCTTCGAAGAAGGGCGTGAAGTCGACGTTGCCGATGCTTTGCTCGAAGGCATCGAGGGTTTGGGGGTGGTAGACGGCTTCGGGATCGCGGCGCTCGGTGTTGGTCATGGAGGCGAGGGCGAGCTTGGTTTCGAAGGCGAGGATGTTGGTGGCATCGCGCTGGGCGTCGGCGGCGGATTCGCCGGCGAGGGTGAGCATCTTGGCGATGTGGGTTACGTATTCTGCGCGGAGCTGCTTATCTTTATCGCCGGTGCGGGTGTAGTAGTCGCGCTCGGGAAGGCCGAGACCACCTTGATCGATGACGGCGAGCTGCTTGGTGGAGTCCTTGAAGTCCTGCTCTTCGCCGAAGCCGAAGAAGACGTTCACGTTGTAGCGCTGGAGTTCGCCGGTGAGAGAGGGGAGGTCTTGTTTCGAGGCGGAATTAATCTGATCGAGGAGGGGTTGGAGGGGAGCGAGGCCCTTCTGGTTGATGAGCGAGGTGTTCATGCAGGCGGCGTAGTAGTCGCCAATCTTCTGCTGGTTGGGAGTGCGGGCGGGGTCGGGAGCGGCGTACTTGGCGAGGATGCCGTTGAGCTCCTGGGTGTTGACGTTGTAGAGGGTGTAGAACTGGTCGACGCCGGACTGGTCGGAGGGGATGGGATTGGCGGCGGCGAAGTTGCCGCAGGCGTACTTGTAGAAGTCGGTGCAGGGGTCGGCGGAGGTGTTGATGGAGGCGGTGTCGAATGTGGGCGAGGGGGCGTAGTGGGTCTGGGGCGGAGTTGCGGGCGCTTGCGCGAAGGCGGCGAAGGGAGCGGCGGTGAGCAGGGCGCAGACGGCGAGGGCGGGCAGGTTGCGGTGCAAAGAGGATGCACGACGCGGGCGGCGGTCAATCATTGAGAGGACTCCGGTTCGGGTTGGGGTGAGGTGGTCAGCGCTGCGGGGCGGCGGCGGCTGGAGGTTGGGCGTGGCGGTGCGTGGCCAAAGAATGACCTTGACAGAGTACTGTACGCCGAGGTGAGCGTGCAGGTTCCAGCGGATTTGTGTGGGGGAAAGCAAAAGGCCAGCGCGGGGCTGGCCTTTTGAGGATGGTGCGAAGGAGTTAGGCGGCTTTGGCCTTGGTGACGACGGCCTTGACGCGGGCGTTGAGGCGGCCCTTGTAGCGGCTGGCGGTGTTCTTGTGGAGGACGCCCTTCTGGACGCTCTTGTCGAGGACGGAGACGGTGGAGCGGTAGGTCTCGACGAGGGTTTTCTTGTCGCCGGCGGTGAGGGCCTCGCGCATGAGGCGGAGGGCGCCGCGAAGCTTGGATTTGTTGGCGCGGTTGATGGTGGTCTTGGTGATGGTTTGACGGGCGCGCTTGAGCGAGGAAACGTGATTTGCCATGGTGCGAGGTCTCTTTTCTTTTCCGGTTGGACTTTATTCCGTCGGAAGGGGGGATGCTGGAGGAGGCTGGTGCTGAACCTTAAGCGCAGTGCAGCGGTTCCTCTGCAGGCTAGATTTTACTGGATTTGTGGGCGGGGGGTCAATGCAGGGGCGGTTTTACAGGGTGCCGCGCATGCGATTGTTTCTGCTCGTCCAACGCCCAATGCCCGCGATGAAGATGCCGAGGATTCCGACGAAAACACCCAGGATAGGAATGTAAAAAAGATTGATTGCTGCGACGAATCCGATTGAAGTGGAGGCGAGCCGATTTCCGTAGACGCCGGTGAAGCCGCACGTGCCGGGAAAGCCGATCAACCACAGGCTGAGAGCAGTGGCGGCGAGCGAGGTGGCGAGAACCCAAAGCGCTAACTTCACCGGATCAGTGTACGCGGGTGGCAGGGTACGAGCTTGGTTCGTGATTGGTCGGGAATTTACACAGCGCGGCTTGACGCGTGAGGAGGGTGGCGATTAGGCTCTGGCTCAACATCGATACTCTATTGGCAAACTTCATCTCAGTTAAGGCCAATCCGGTGGCTGCACAGGGTGCGACAGAGGTTGTCGCGGCTGGGAGCGACTGGTGCTGCAGCCGGCGGTATAGAGTCGCTGTCAATCCCCCAGCATCTAAAATTGAAGAGGTAGCGTCAACTCTCTTCTTGCACTCTCCTGACGGAGGTCAGGCTTCCATTTGGTAAAAAAATCCCTGCATCTTACCCCTGGAATCGAGCCGCTGTATGGCACGCGTGACGAGAATCTTCGTCTGATGGAAGATGGGCTGAAAGTCCAGATTGATTTGCGATCGGACAGTATTCAGTTAATGGGGGAGGCCATGGCGGTCGCCCGGGTAGAGGGAATTTTCTCTGATTTTGAACACCTGCGAAAACTTGGGGTACATCCGCACAACGGCGAATTGAATGCGCTGTTGAAGATGGTGGTGTCGGATCCCACGGTGACGCTGCGCGGGCTGGTGGAGAGTGGCAAGCAGCGGGCGATTGGGACCAAGCGCGCGGTGCAACCGCGGTCGCCAAATCAGCGGAAGTATGTGGAGTCGATTGAGACGAACGACATGGTGTTTGGCATTGGGCCGGCGGGTACGGGGAAGACGTACCTGGCGGTGGCGATGGCCGTGAGTGCGCTGCTGGCGAAGAAGGTGTCGCGGATTATTCTGGTGCGGCCGGCGGTTGAGGCGGGCGAGCGGCTGGGATTCCTGCCGGGGTCGTTGCAGGAGAAGGTCGATCCTTATCTAAGGCCGCTGTATGACGCGCTGTATGACTTGCTGGATCCGGTGAAGGTCGACAAGATGCTGGAGACGAACGTGATTGAGGTTGCGCCGCTGGCGTTTATGCGTGGGCGCACGCTCAATGATGCGTTCATCATCATGGACGAGGCGCAGAACACTACCAATGAACAGATGAAGATGTTTTTGACGAGGCTGGGTAATGCGTCGAAGGCGGTGATTACCGGCGATCTGACGCAGATTGATCTGCCGAATCCTAAGAAGAGTGGATTGTTTGAGGCCATGCGCGTGCTGGATGGCGTGGAGGGCATCAAGTTCTGCCACTTTGAGGATGTGGACGTGGTGCGGCATCTGCTGGTGCAGAGGATTGTGCGGGCTTATGACACGTATCAGCGGGCTGAGCAGTTGCCGCTGGCGGTGGATGGTGTGCCGCTGACGATCCAGGAAGATGAGACGCGGAAGCGGATGCTGCATCCGCAGTGAAGATAGTGGTTAGTGGTTAACGCTCGGAGCTCTGATGCCCTGGTATTTTTATTTGCTTGAGTTTTTGAGTGGAATGTTTCTGGCCAATGGTGTCCCGCACTTCGTGCAGGGGATTAGCGGGGCACCATTCCAGTCGCCGTTTGCGAAGCCACCGGGGGTGGGTGAGTCTTCGCCGCTGTCGAACGTGTTGTGGGGATTTGGGAATTTGGTGGTGGGGTTCGTTCTGCTGCACTACTTCTGGCCGTGGGGATGTGCGGGGTGGGTGGTGTTGGGGGCTGGGGCGCTGGCGATGTCGATTCAGCTGGCGCTGCATTTTGGGAAGGTGCGGGCAGGCGGGTCGTAACGGGCTTGTTTCTAAGGGGTTGCGATTGCGTTGGAATGTGATGGTGGTCGCTTGCGTTGGGGCGTGGTTGCGGTAGCATCAGAGCACGCATGATGACCTTGGAACCTCCGCGAACACTGAGTGGGAATGCTGGGAAGATCGGGCAGGTTCCGGATGCCGAGGTTTGGCGCGCGTGGGGACTATCGCGGTCGGGGCTGAGCCGGTTTCTGCGAACGGCGCAGGCGGCGGTGGGGTTGGAGGGCGAGGTGGATGTGCTGCTGGCAGGGGATCGGACGCTGCGGCGGTTGAATCGCGAGTATCGGGGAAAAGATAAGGCTACGGATGTGCTGAGTTTTCCTGCGGCGGAAGAGCTGGCGGGGGAGCATGGTGGTGATCTCGCGATTTCGTTGGATACGGCGAAGCGGCAGGCCGAGGAGCATGGGCATGCGCTGCGGGATGAGGTGAGGGTGCTGCTGCTGCATGGGCTGCTGCATCTCGTTGGGATGGATCATGAGGTGGATGGTGGGGAGATGGCCGAGCGCGAGGGTGAGTTGCGGGGGAAGCTGCGGCTGCCGAATGGGTTGATTGAGAGGGTGGAGGGGGGACGAGCAAAAGCAAGGGCAGAAGCCAATGCGGGGATCCTTCGCTTCGCTCAGGATGACGGCGAGAGACAAGCAACAGCAGAAGCAAAAGCAAAGGCAGAAGCAACGGCAACAGCAGATCCCTACGGGATGACAGCCAGAAAAGCAAAAGCAAAAGCAAGGGCAACAGCAAAGGCTTTTGACGCAAAGGGCGCTACGTTTAGACGCGAAGGGCGCGATGTTAAGCAGCGGCGGCTTGGGGTGCGGGCATGATTACGGGTTATGACGTTACGGTGTTTCTGCTGCTGTGTTTGCTGGCGCTGTCTGCTTATGTGGACCGGATTTATTTTGAGATGGGCAAGTTTCTTTCGCGCGAGTATACGGAGAACATTGACGCGTGGGAGCGGTGGGTGGAGCCGAAGCTGCGGTTGAGCCGGCAGTCGTCGGCGATGTCGGCGTCGGTGCTGCGGCAGATAGCGCTGGGGGCGCTGATCTTTCTGCTGGCGATTCATCTGCAGGGGAAGGTGGGAGAGAGTCCGGTTGAGATTGGACGGACCGTCTTCGAGCTGTTGCTTGCGATGCTGGTGTTTGATCGGCTGTTGCCGCAGATCTTTTTCACGAAGACAGAGGGTTTGTGGATTGCGCGGATTTCATTTCTTGTCCGCGTGCTGTTCTACCTGGTGCTGCCGCTGACGCTGACGATTGGGCTGCTGCTTTCCATCGCAGGGTTGGCAGAGCCGGAGGCGCAGCAGCTTGAAGATTCGGGTGAGGCGATGGATGCGCTGCTGGAGGCAGGGGAAGAAGAGGGTGTGCTGGACGAAGAAGACCGCGAGTTGGTGCGGAGTGTGGTGGAGTTTGGCGACAAGGTGGTGCGCGATGTGATGACGCCGCGACCAGAGATGTTTGCGGTGGCGGGGCGGACGTCGCTGGAGCAGTTTACGGCGGAGGTGAATGCGCATAATTTTTCGCGCGTGCCGGTGTATGGGGATTCGCTGGATCAGATTACGGGAATTGCGTTTGCGCGGGATCTGCTGGCGGTGAAGGACACAGACGCGGCGAACAGGACGGTGGCACAGCTGCAGCGGCCGGCGCTGTTTATTCCGGAGACGAAGAAGGTGAACGAGCTGCTGCGGGAGATGCAGCGGCAGAAGCAGCATATGGGGATCGTGATTGATGAGTATGGCGGGGTTGCGGGGCTGGTGACGATTGAGGATTTGATCGAAGCGATCGTGGGAGAGATTGAGGACGAACACGACACGGATGCGGATGGGGACGCTCCGATTGCAGAACCGGAGGGGACGTGGGTGGTGCAGGGAAGTTTTGAGGTGGATCGGCTGCGCGAGCTGTTGGAGGAGTCGAGCGAGGGAGCGGATGTGGGAGAGAGTGTGGGAGAGGACGAGTTTGACGTGGGGGATGAGGAGGAGAGCCTGGCGCAGTTGCTGAGGAAGTACGAGGCGACGACGGTGGGCGGGTTGGTGAGTGAGATGGCGGGGCACATACCGCTGCCGGGCGAGGTGGTGGAGGATGGGCCGCTGCGGCTGGAGGTGATTGCGTCGACGGATCGGCGAGTGGAGCGGGTGCGGGTGGGGTTGATGGGATTTCCGGCTGGCGGGGAAGCGGCATAGGGCGCGAGACGGTGTCATGATAGAGGGATGGCACTACGTACTGGTTTCGTCTCGATTATTGGGCGCCCGAATGCAGGCAAGTCGACGCTGTTGAATGCGTTGCTGGGACAGAAGCTGGCGATTGTTACGCATAAGCCGCAGACGACGCGGACGCGCATCCAGGGGGTTCTGGAGTTGCCGGTGCGGAAGAAGACGAAGGGCGATCCGGGAAGGCCGGCGGCGCAGGTGGTGTTGGTGGATACGCCCGGCGTACATAAGCCGGAGACGCAGCTGGATAAGCGCATGATGCAGGAGGTGCATGATGCGCTGGAGACTCGGGATGCGGTGATTTTTTTGGTGGATGTGACGCATCGGCTGCCTGTGCCGGAGAAGCCGAAGACGAGTGAGGAGTTTGCGGAGGCGCGGAAGACGCGGTCGCTGGGGCAGCATCGGCGGATGCTGTCGAAGGCTGAGGATGATTTTTCGCTGCAGCTGGTGAAGAAGCTGGATTGTCCGGTGATTCTGGTGCTGAATAAGATTGACGCGCTGCCGAAGAGTGCCTTGCTGCCCTTGATTGCGCACTGGACGTCGCTGCATACGTTTGCGGATGTGATTCCGATTTCGGCGAAGAAGCGCGAGGGTCTGGAACTGCTGCTGGATAAGGTGGTGGCACAGTTGCCGGAGGGGCAGAGGTATTTCCCGAAGAATCAATTGACGGACCAGCCGGAAAGGTTTCTGGCGGCGGAGATTATCCGTGAGAAGATTTTGCTGTTGACCGGCGAAGAGGTTCCTTATGCGGCGGCGGTGGTGATTGAGCGCTGGGAGGAGCCGGAGAGCCTGAAGAAGAGCAAAGCTGGTAAGCTGCCGGTGACCAAGATTACGGCGGCGATCTTTTGCGAGCGCGAGGGCCAGAAGGCGATTTTGATTGGGAAACAGGGCGCGATGCTGAAACAGATTGGCACGACGGCGCGTAAGGATATTGAAGGTCTGCTGGGGACGAGGGTGTTCCTGGAGCTGTTTGTGAAGGTGCAGGATGAGTGGAGAAGCTCGCGCGGGTTTGTAGAGGAACTGGATTGGCGCAGGCAGTTGGAGCAGTTGGCGGAGACGCAGCACCGGAATCAGCGGGATCCCCTTAAGGGCGTTGCAGAAAGCGGAAACAAATAGGCGGAGGGTGCAGCGTGATTGATTTTTTGCAGTGGGGAGCCGTGCTCGGCTTGCAACCCCGAACTGCCCGTGTACCGGAGTTGAAGGTTGGCAGCCTGCGCCTGGTGGCGATTACCTCTGAGATGCTGACGGCCGAACATAGCGGCGACGCTGCGGGGCTGGGGAGTCTGCTGCGAGCGAAGCTTACGCGGGAGTGGCCGCCGGCGGATTGGGAGCCGCATGTGTATCGGATCATTCAGAAGCAGTATGACGAGTGGCCGGCGAGTTTTGGATGGCATCGGTACGTTGTGCTGGATGGGGGACTGGGCAGAGCGCGGACGTTGGTGGGGGCGATTGGGGGATTCCCGCGGGCGCAAGGGGATGTGGAGATTGGGTATTCGACGCTGCCGGGTTTTCAGCGGAGAGGGTATGCGACGGCTTCCGCGAAGACGCTGGTGGAGTGGCTGCTGGCGGTGGAGGGGGTGCAGTCGGTGAGCGCGCAGACGTATCCGCGGCTGCCGGAGTCGATCAAGGTGATGGAGCGGTGCGGGATGAGCTATGTGGGTGAGGGCGATGATCCGGGGACGGTGCGGTATCGGCGGATGCGGTAGCTCGTGTGGGCGAAGATTTTATTGCAAGAGGGATGTGGCTACGGCGGTCATGGTCTTGACGCCGGTGGCGAGGGTGGGATCGGGGAGGGGTTCCGCGATAGAGGTTAGGATACAGGTGGCGCGAATGGGCACTAAGGCGACTCCGTTGGTGGGTGAGGGCAGTATAGCGGAGGGCGGAGAGCAGAGCGGTGAGGCACGGACACGAGCGGGAAGGCCCAGGGCTAAAGCCCCTTCTCTATTGTGGCGAAGACAGTGGGCTGAAGCCCACTTCTAATCCGGTAGAACGAGCAAAAGCAACGGCAGGAGCAGGTCCTTCCCCTTCGGCAAGCTCAGGGTAGGATGACAATTTAAAAGGCGGATGACAAGCAAAAGGGCGACGACAAGTAAGAGGCGATGACTGGTTGTGGCTAGTCGTGGGTGCTGATGCCCAGGGCTTTCATTTTGCGGTAGAGGTGGGAGCGTTCGAGGCCGAGAGCTTCGGCGGCTCGGCTGACGTTGCCGTGGCAGCGGTCTAGTTCTTTGAGGATGTAGTCGCGTTCGTAGGCTTCACGGGCCTGGAGGAGAGTGGAGAACTCTTCGCGGTTTCCGTTGGTGGAGCGGGCGGCGGCGCCTTCGATGCGCTGGGCTATGCCCTCGGTCCTTACACCCTCAGTACGCTGCACGAGCATGGGGAGATGCTTGGTGTCGATGCGCTGGGCTTTCGGATTTAAGATCAGGACGCGCTCGATGACGTTGCGGAGCTCGCGGACGTTGCCGGGCCAGTGATATTGCTTTAGTGCGGTGAGTGCGGCGTCGGAGATTTCGACGTGGGGGCGGCCGTACTGCTGGCCAAACTCGGAGAGGAATTCGCGGGCGAGGAGAGGGATGTCTTCTTTGCGGTCGCGGAGGGGTGGGACGAAGAAGGGGATGACGTTGAGGCGGTAGAAGAGGTCTTCGCGGAAGTTGCCGCGGGCGATCTCTTCTTCGAGGTCTTTGTTGGTGGCGGCGATGACGCGGGCGTCTACGTGGACGGGCGTGGAGGCTCCTACGGGGTAGAAGCGCTGCTCGTCTAAAGTGCGCAGGACTTTGGCTTGAGTCTTGAGGCTCATGTCACCTACTTCGTCGAGGAAGAGGGTGCCACCGTCGGCGCGCTCGAAGGTGCCACGCTTTTCTGTGGGCTGATTGGGGCCGCCGGGGCCGGCGCCGTGACGATAGCCGAAGAGCTCGGTCTCGATGAAGTCTTCGGGGATGGCGGCGCAGTTGAGCTCGACGAAGGGGCGCTCGCGGCGGAGGGATTCGGCGTGCATGGAGCGGGCGACAAGTTCTTTGCCGGCACCGGATTCTCCGTAGATGAGGACGCGGCCGTTGGTGGGGGCCATGAGCTTGATCTGCTGGCGAAGGGCTTTGACGGAGATGGATTCGCCGGTGATGGAACCCTTGGTGAGCTGGCGGGCGAACTCCTGGTTGTCTTCGCGAAGGTGGTGAGCCTGGATGGCGTTGCGCAGGACGAGCAGGGTGCGATCCATGGAGAGAGGCTTTTCGAGGAAGTCGTAGGCACCTAGTTTGGTGGCGCGGACGGCGGCTTCGATGGTGGCGTGGCCTGAGATCATGATGACTTCGGGTGCGCCGGGGCGTGGGGGGTGCGCGACGTCGCCGCGGATGGCGGCGAGGACGTCGAGGCCGTCGGGCTCGCCGGGTGCGCCGCCTGGGTTGGAGAGCCAGATGTCGAGGAGGACTGCCTGGTAGTCAGCATCGCGGAGAAGCTCGAGAGCTTCGGCGGCGGTGCCTGCGGTGGTGATGACGTAGTCTTCCTCGTGGAGGATGGCCTCAAGGGATTCGCGGATATCGGCTTCGTCGTCGACGATGAGAACGTGGTTCATAGGGGCAGAGTGTAGAGCTGGAGTGTAGAGCGTAGAAAGTGCGTTGTGGTTAGGCTAGCTCTTGTTCGGGTTGGGTAGCGGTTTCGGTGGTGGGTGCAGGCGGGTTGTCGGCGGGTTCGTTGGCGGGGCGGAGTTCGAGGATGAAGCGGGCGCCGGTGGGCTGGTTCTTTTCGGCGCGGATGGAGCCGTGATGCTCCTGCACGATTTTCGCGGCGATGGAGAGGCCGAGGCCGGTGCCGCGCTGCTTGGTGGAGAAGTAGGGGAGGAAGAGGCTCTCGCGCATCTCGTCGGACAGGCCGGGGCCCGTGTCGGCGATG
>Ga0302312_10002347_pt1 | contig 11056 bp, 7 predicted proteins | sample III_Palsa_N2_1_FD_200529 | JGI IMG/M metagenome (GOLD analysis project Ga0302312, IMG submission 200529) | Peat permafrost microbial communities from Stordalen Mire near Abisko, Sweden - III_Palsa_N2_1 | ecosystem: Environmental > Terrestrial > Soil > Palsa > Peat permafrost | place: Sweden...
AAGGCGCCGGAGGTTTCGATGCAAGCCACCACCCCGGCACAGATGCAAGCCACCGTCCCGGCACATTCGAAAAGGATATTCAAGGCGGAATCGGGAAGGCGGGATCAGGATCAAACTCCGGCAGCCAATGATTCAACCGTCATGCAAATCCAGGCGGCAGACCTCGCGGCTCAACCAGCGCAGGACGGTAAGGCGGCAGGCCAAGCTGTAAGCATACCCGAACAACGGAATACCGCAGCAACGCTTTCCGGGAAGGCGGCGGTCAGTTCGCCCGGCCAATTTACCTATAACAACAGGGTCACCGATCTCAACCACCAACCCGTACCCTACGCGTCAGTCCGGGTATTGCCCTCTGGCAACATCACCACTACCGACTCCAATGGACATTTTTCCATTAAGGCGGATGACAGCACAGCGAAAGTATCGATCACCGCCATAGGCTTTGACGCCAAACAGTATCCTGCGTATCAACTGGCAGACTCGTCGTCGCTGACATTAACGGAACGCAGCGCCGCGCTGAATGAAGTGGTGGTGGTGGGTTATTCCGCCAAGCATAAGAGTTATGTGGCCCATCCGTATCATGCCGATACCGATAGCACCGTAGAACCGATTGACGGGTGGAGCTCCTACAGCAACTACCTGACTCAAAATCTTCAACTGCCCGATGAAGTGTTACGCAATAATATCCATGGAGAAGTAACCCTCTCCTTCCGGGTAGACCCTGTCGGCAATGCTATCAATATCAGCGTGAAAAAATCGTTATGCGCTTCCTGTGATGCGGAAGCCATCCGGCTCGTGAAAAAGGGGCCTCAATGGAAAACGGCCAGGCATAAAAAGAAGGCAAAGGGCCTCGTTAAGGTACATTTTTAGGCGCCTTTCCGGGCCACAGAAAAGACATACCCAGGGAAAGGATTACGACCCCCATTGCCCCTACAGCATTGAGCCATAAAAAGCCGACACGGCTGAATGTAAACAAGGCGACCACCCCCAATTCCACTACTAAAGCGCTGTAAAAGACTGCCGATCCCCCCGCCCTTTTTACATAGAAGGCCACCAGGAATATACCCAGCATCGTACCATAAAAAAGAGAGCCCAGGACATTCACTGCTTCGATCAGGCTGCCTAAGTGAGTAGCAAATTGAGCGGTGATCATGCAAAAGATCCCCCAACCGAAAGTATACCAACGGGAAAGACGATAATCCTCTCCATCCGTGCAATGCGTTTTGATGAATTTCTTATGGATATCCACTACGGAAGAGGAAGCAAGGGAATTCAATGCGGCAGCAATGCTCCCCCAGGCCGCCAGGAATATGATAGCGATCAGCAATCCCACCATACCTACCGGCAGGTAATCCACGACAAAGCGAAGGAATATATAATTGGTATCGTTGGTGTCCCCTCCCTTCAGCTCCGGTTTGTCGAGCAGGGCGCGATAAGAACTGCGTAGCTGATCCCCCTGGTGGTGCAGGGATTGAAGCATCAACCCCGTTTTTTCCTGGACGACTACGTCCTTCCGCTGAACTGCATCCGCATAGGCGCTGACGACAATTTGTTTTTGCATGGACAAACTATCGTATTGCATTTGCAAGCGCTCTCCTTCCGCGCGGTACCCGGAATGCAGTACCTGGTCCGTCTGGACCTTATTAAAAAAGATCGGCGCGGGATAGAACTGATAAAACACAAAGACAAGAGCACCCAGCAGCAGGATGCAAAATTGCATAGGCACCTTCACCAGGCCGTTCAGCAACAATCCGATCCGGCTCTCCCTGATGTTTTTGGCAGTCAGGTATCTTCCTACCTGCGACTGATCTGTCCCGAAATAGGACAAGGCCAGGAAAAAACCACCGATCAGGCCGCTCCATATATTGTACCGGTCCGTCCAATCAAAACCCTTGGGGCCCGCTCCCGAAGTAAGCGCATTGAGCTTGCCCAGGCGCCCGCTGATGTGCAGTGCCTGCCACAATCCCACGTTACCAGGCAATAGATGGACGACCATATAACCCACGACCACCAGGGACACAAAAATGATGACGAATTGCAATTGTTGGGTATAGGCCACGGCCTTGGCTCCGCCGGTAACGGTATAAATAATAAGGAGTCCACCCATAATAATATTGGTCAGGTAGATATTCCATCCCAGCAAGGAAGACAAGATGATGGCAGGCGCATATATACTGATCCCTGTAGATAGCCCTCTTTGCAGGAGGAAAAGAAAAGAAGTCAGGGTCCTGGTCTTAACGTCAAACCGGTTTTCCAGGAACTCATAGGCCGTATATACTTTTATCCGGTGGAACAGGGGTACGAAAACGATACAAATAACAATCATCGCCAGGGGCAGGCCGAAATAATATTGCACGAACCGCATTCCGTCGGTATATGCCTGGCCGGGGGCGGACAGGAAAGTGATGGCGCTGGCCTGTGTCCCCATGATGCTCAGCAGGATAATATACCAGGGAAGCTGCCTGTCCCCCAAAAAATATCCGTCCAGGCTTTTGGAAGTGCGACTTTTAAAGACACCATAAATAATGATGCCGAGGAGTGTGACGACAAGCACTACCCAATCGATGATACTCATGAAAAATGTTTGGTAAACAAATAAAGCGCACCGATCGACAGCAGAAGCACCACAAAGACCAGCACATACCAGGCCGTCCAGCTCCCCAGCAAAGGAGCCTGGTTATCGGCCCGGTCTGAGTCGCCATTGACAGCTCCGGCGTTGTCCCTGTCTTCCTTTTCTGCTTTATCCTTTTTCATAAATAGGGGAATGCTTGCCCGTTTAATTTTCATCCCTGCTGCGCCCTCTGGTCCTAAAAAAGACCAGTCCCAAAACAGCGCCCACTATCAAGCCAATCGCCATTTCCTTGAATATCACCCCCAGCACTATTCCGAGGCTGATACCTACCATCAATCCCAGTTCAGGGCCTTTACGACGCTCATTTGCCATTTGTATCAGGTTTTGCCAGCAGGTTTGCAAACAACCGGTAGGCGCCCGGTACACCCGCCGGTAATTGACGGAAAAAAGCCAGGGCCGTGTACACAAACTTACCCTTTCCATAATCTGTAACAATCAGGGAGCCCTTCTGGGTTTCCTCCCCCGGGTCCTGCATCCCCAGCAAGGATTTATAATGCGAATCCAAAGAACCGTTCTCGTCTATGTAGTAAAGTCCCCTCTCCTGTATCCAACCCGCAAAGTCTGTTTTCGTGATCTCATTAGGATAGTGAAAGGCGGCATTATCCTTATCCAAAAAGGTGACCTCCGCTCCTTCATCCGTCACCCTTCCGGATCCAACTTCGAAGGGATAGGGACCCAGTTGAGGCGCCACCAACCCTCTGAAGTTATTGTACTGCTCCAACAGCACGCCTCCTTCATGGACATAGTCCATCAGCTTGGGAAGGACGTTGGCCAGCCATGGCTGGGTATTGAAGGCCCTTACTCCAGTGACGATGGCGTCATAGCGGCTTAAGTTCCCGCTGAGTATATCCCGCTGACTGAGCGGGGTTACTTCATACCCCATCAGTTCAAGGCAGGAGATCACCTTGTCCCCGGCGCCCTCGATATAACCGATGCGCTTTCCCGCCACTTTCACCTGCTCACCAATTACTAAGGCTGAAGTACCATGGAAATAATGGATGAAAGGGATATGGGAATAGTCGATCTCTTTCAATCCCGCGCTGTAGGTACCTTCAATATTAACTGCCTTTCCGTTGCTATCAACGTGGGAGTCTGTAGACTCCACCGTCGCTGAAAGGCTGATCGATTTTCCCCTGGACTCCTTCATAAAGGCTTCATTATAGGGAATATCGTATTCGTAAGACTTTCCATTACTCAGGTGTGCCGCCCCTTTATTAATCACCAGCATCTGGCTTCCGTTGGTCATGGTAAGGACCAGCGAGGTGGCATTGATATCCTTCATCGCCATCAGCGTCACCTTGAGTGGTGGATGAAAGGCCGGTTGAAGGTTATCCAGGATCGTCGCGGGAACAAAATAGACCAGCAAGGCGGGAGTGATCTCCACGGGCTGATACAGCTCTCCCCTGACCGGGTCCGTGTGATGGTACATGATAGGGATCGTAAATTCCCGGCTCCCGCTGCCATCCAATCCTATTACCACCGATAAAGGCGCGTCATTTTGAGGTTTGCCTATGTTAGATTGATTCGTGACCGTAAAACGGCCTTCTGTTTTTTCCTCCTCTAACCAGTATGGCTGACTGATCGGCATCCCCTCCGGTATATGCACCGGTATCATATAATTCACCGTGCTGTTCTCCGGGAGGTCCACGTTCATGACCTTGTCCTTGAACCCTACCAGCATGTGCACCAGCCTTATCTTTTCCGGCCCCCGGTTGATCATGGATACCGTTACAGTTACGTCTTCTCCCCTTACGAGGTTAGGCGTCGTTACGTAAGCCTCCGTCCATAATCCACTGCAAGCATTCTCCAATTGATAGACCTGCCGGAGCTTATAGCTCCGCCAATTGCTTACCGGGAGGGCCCTGATCGTTCCCGCCAGTCTTTCCAGTTCCGGAAGGCTGCCCGAAGGGTGCCGGGGGTCATAGCTGTTCACCAGGGAATCCACGGAGGCATCGATGGCCGGCGCGCCCAGCCTGGACCAATCCGTCACGACCCCGTCCATCAAGTCCTTCACAGGGGGATCTCCCGCCACGGTGGAAAAATACTCGGTGGAATGTCCACGACTGGAGGCCACGCCAAAGCCCTGGCTTTTATGTTGACTGCGGCTCTCGGCGGCTATTTCCCCATAACTTTTTCCAAGGACTTCGTTATAGGCGCCTACGTCCATTTTATATTGGCCCTCATCGGTCGTATTGTTTCCCCCGAAATTAAAAGTGTTCCATAAAATGCGTTTGGCCTTCCAGACATGTACGTTTCCTTTGAGCTGTTCGGGAAAACGGGTAGAGTCTGCTGCCGCCGTGAACGCCTCCCTGGCCAGTATCGCTGAAGCCGAATGGTGACCGTGACCGGCCCGGCCGTCTTCCGGGAAACGGGTAATGATGACGTCAGGCTGGAAGTTCCGGATGACCCATACCACGTCGCTCAGGATCGTATCGGCCCCCCATATCTTCAGGGCCTCCTGGGGCGACTTGCTAAAGCCGAAATCATACGCCCTGGAGAAGAATTGCTCGGCTCCGTCAATTCGCCTGGCGGCCAATAATTCCTGAGTGCGTATCAGACCTAGTTCAATACCCTGCTCATTACCCAACAGGTTCTGCCCACCGTCACCCCTGGTCAGGCTCATGTAGGCGGTCCGGTAATCTTTCTCCCTGGCCAGGTAGGCTAGCAAGCGCGTATTCTCATCGTCCGGATGGGCGGCTATATAAAGAACGGACCCCACTACCTTGAGTTGTCTCAATTGCTGAAGGATATCCGCACTGCTATACGATTTTGGCGCCTGTGCCTGTGCCAAAGTTATCAAGCACCCAATGAGCGCTCCTATCAGTAGACCCTTTTTTATCATCTTGGTGTTCAATTGAAGAGGCATAAATATAGGACAAAAAAAAGCGCGCGTGAACGCACAAAAAAACCCCACTATCATTTTGATAGCGGGGTCATACCAGTAATTTTGTGATCCGGAAGCGAAAACGCTATTTAAACGTCTTCAACTTGACATACTCCTGGAGATCATTGGAATTGAAACCCTTATTTTTCATGGCGGCAACATAATCGGATGTCACACCCATGGACTTCAATTCCACAAGTGTATGAACGGGGATGTCTTTAAATCCAATCCCGGAAAAACCTTTTACAAAGTCTGGAGTAACTCCTAACGATTTTAGTTCTGCCAATTCATGAGGGGCCAGGTGCGTATAACCAATCTGTTCAAAGGAATGCACGAATTTTCCATCGATTCCCATTGACTTGTATTCGATCACTTCATGGACTTCCGGTTTATTGTCAGCGTCCCCCAGCTTCTGGACTTCCCTTACATAGGCGCCGGTGACACCCATCGATTTAAGGGAGATCAGTTCGTGCACTTCCAGGTGATTGAATCCGGCGTCTTTCATCTCTTTTATATAGGCGCCATCCACTCCCACTGACTTCAAGGAGACAAGTTCGTGCGGCGGCAGATCAGCATAGCCAAGGTCCTTCCAGGATTGGACATAAGAGCCGTCAATGCCCATTGATTTCAGAGAGACCAGGTCATGCGGTTCAAGGTCATTATACCCCACCTGCTTCCAGGATTGTACGTAGGCGCCGTCAATGCCCATCGACTTCAGGGAAATCAGGTCATGCATGGGCAGTTCTTTATACCCGGCCTGCTTCCAGGATTGTACATAGGCCGCATCAATGTCCATAGATTTCGCAGCGATGAGGTCGTGGACGGCCAGGTTGGTGAAGCCGCCTTCTTGCAGGTCCTTTATATAAGTCGCATCGATATTCATGGACTTCATGGCGATCAGGTCATGTATAGGCAGGTCCGGATATCCCATCTGCTTGCAGGATTGAATATAGGCGATGTCTATATTCATCGCCGCCATAGCTATGAGATTGTGGATGGAAGGATGCGCATACCCGTTTTGAGCCAGGGATTCAACATAGCTTTTCTTCACATTGGTGATAAAAACACCGAACATTTCCCCACTGGTTATGTTGGTAATTCCCTGCTTCTCCAGGAAACTACGGAATTCGGGATTCTCTTTAAACGTATAGTGACCAAAGCCATCATCTCCATCGAACATGCCGTTCAAATTGAGCGTACCCGCTTCCCTGGCGAGGGTAAAATCGCCCTTATGACCTGTCGGAAGGGCAGAGAATTCTGATTTCTTGAAAGTGGAATTATCCGAGGACTGGCCGTTTTCACTCTTCAACATCAACTCCACTTCGTCTCCTTTGATAGTCGCCATCCAGGAACCTGAGCTGAAGGCATCATCTCTTCCTATGGATACATTGATGTCTAAGGGTTCAATGACCGGGAGGGGCTGAGGCGTCAGCAAAGGTTGAGGCACCTGAAGAGGCTGGCTCACCTCCAAAGGCAGCGATACCTGAAGAGGCTGGCCCACCAGCAAAGGCAGAGATACCTGAAGAGGTTGGCTCACCTGCAAAGGTTGAGGCACCTGAAGAGGCAGCGTCACCTGCAAAGGCTGAGATACTTGAAGGGGTTGGCTCGCCTGGAGGGGTTGGAGTGCCTGCAAGGACCCGGCCTGCTTCGTTGTTTCAGACCTGCCTGCGATAGTGTCATTAAAAATGCATACCAAGGCCGTGAACACTGGCAGCAAAAACAAATATTTCCAGGTGGTCCTTACAGAGGACTTTTGAACGTGCATCATAACAATTCGTTTTTTCAGCAATGATTGGTTATAATTTGAAGTAATGCTCAGCGGTATATGCGGAGCGGAAACCCTTAAAAGACTCATTTGATAAGTGGACGGATTGATAGCAGGATTTCGGATCATCGCTGCATCCGTAAGGAATTCCAGGTTGTCTTCGAGCGCCTTGCGATAGTACCAGGCAAAAGGATTGAACCATTGAATCACGATGCAGATTTCGGCCATCAGGATATCAATACTATGCCTCTGCTGAACGTGTATCTTTTCATGGGAAAGGATCTGGTGATAGGTCTCCGGATCATATAGGGATGGGTTAATAAAAATATGGTGCCCAAAAGAGCAAGGCGCCCTGTTTCCTTCCGTCTCAATAATGCGGAATAGTCCATCCCGGGTCACAGGTTTGCCATACGCCTGGAATAACAGCACCAGCAACTGAACAAGCAGGTTTATCCCAAAAATAAGCACCCCAAAAAGGTAGGCATAGTACACCCATTTAAGTACCATGAACCACGAAAAAGGCGCTCCTGTTTCCGGGTCTGCCGATGCCTGTGCCGGGTGGCTAAGGGCGGAAGCGACGGGCATTGATTGAATGTCGTGTGCTGTCGCCACGTTCAATGTGCCCCTCGTGCCGGGTACCGGGCCTGCGGGGTCATTGCTCCTGGCGGCGGATGCCGGGTGCATCGGAGACGAAGCGCCGGGTGCCGGATATACAGTGCCGGACATCGGGTGTGCGGAAGCTGTTGTCCTGCCAACAGGTAGCTGTGTGAACGGGCCTACAGTCGTCGGATCCGGAATCGCCACTTCCACTATTGGAGCGGCTTGTGAAGTTGGAATAGCATGCCCCCTGATGGACCAGTCGCCCGGTACATGGAGCAGGGGAATCGAAAAAGAGCAGATCAGGCAACCCAGGAAGAACCAACGGTTCAGGCCAAAGAAGGTCTCCCTATGCAGTAATAACCTATAAAACAAAAAGCAAACAGCCGTTATCATGGCCGCATAGACAATGTATGGTATCATGGCTTCTTGGATTGAATGAGTTGTAGGATTTCCTCCAGGTCCGCTTTCGATATCTTTTCTTCTTTGGCAAAAAACGCCAGCATACTCGGGTAAGAGTCATTGAAATATTGCTTAACGATGTCGCCCACTGTCTGCCGCTGGTAAGTTTCCTTAGAGATAAGGGGGAAATACCTGAATGTATTTCCGAAGGATTCATGGTCCAGGAATCCCTTGTCTTCCAGAATACGCACCATCGTTGCTACCGAATTGTAGTGGGGCTTTGGCTCGGGCAGTTCCATGATGATCTCTTTCACGAATGCTTTCTCCAGGTGCCACAAGGCCTGCATAATCTGTTCTTCCCGTTTCGCTAACTTGAGCATGCGTTTTTGTTGTTTAAATAAAGCTACTACTAATAAGTTAGTTTTTAAACTAATTGATTAGTTTTCTTTGAAATTTTATTTTTTGGGGGGAATAGTTGGGAGGGGAAGCCGCCTGGGGCTACTCTTCTGCTGCGAAGAGAGTGCCAATTATATATATAGATGGAAATCAGCTTCTAATGGCAAGGACGAGAGGGACGGTGTACGGTTTTGATACGCGGGGGCGTGCGGTCCCGGACGGGCTGATGGCTGAAGACACGGCGTGCGGCCGCGGATTGGCCATACGATTGAAGGCGCAACGGCGGCCGCGGATGGAGCAGGCTAGTATGTCTTGAGCGAGTCCAGCAGGATCTTATTCTTTTCGGGCAGGGTGGCCGGGTAGTGGTAATTATATAAGGCGCCTTCCCAATCTCCGTATACCGGGTTCGGCAATACGATAAAGGTGCTGCCGAATTCTGTGGCGCTCTCCTCCACTCTTTTCCTGCGCTCATCATACGGCTGATGATCGAACAGGGCGGCGAAGTCGGACAGGTTATCTCCCAGGAAGAGCAGCACCTGGTGGCCTCCTTCTATGGCCTGTCTCCTGGATTCTTTACTGGAAGTGGCGCCGCTTTGTTTAAGGACCAGGTGCTGTGCATCTGCTTGTGGAAATCCCCATTTTTGCAGGTTGGCCAACGTAGGGCCCTGCTCCACCTGCAGGCGGTTGGTGATATAGAAAATATCGACGCCCTTTGAGGCCGCATATTTCAGGAAGCTGAGAGCGCCTGGTACGGTATCGCAGTCCACTCTGGCGGTCCAGGCTATCCAACTGGAGTCGTCATAGGTCTTGCCAGCCAGGGCCTGGTGCACGGCATAAGGACTATTGTCAAGCAGCGTTTCGTCGATATCGGTAATGATGGCGGGCGGCTTCCCGGTTGTGGAGGCCAACAGATTGTCCAACCGTGATTTGGCTATATTGTATGCCTGAAGGCAGAGGGCTTCATACTCTCCGGCTCGTTGCTGGTAAACGGCTCCCCAAGCCGGACCCATGGGTAGCAAGGCGGGCGGCGTGGAGGCGGTCGAACCCGTCTTTGGGCTGACCCACACGTTCACACTGTTATCCGGGCCTTGCAATAATATCTTATAAAACGGGGAAGGCTGATTTTTAACAGAAACGAAAACGTGCTCCTGCCCTAGCGGCACGGTTGCCAGCAACCGATAGTCATCCTCACCTCCCGTCTTGAATTGATTGGTAGCGGTGACCCAAACTTTGACGTACCCGACCTTTCCGAGGGCTTTCCAGGAAAGGTCCAGGTTACCCTGGGTCACATCCACCACGGGCGCGGCCAGCGACACGTTACCGATCAGGGGTATCCCATCTGTTTCCCAGGCTATATTATCGGGGACCCGCACTTGCAGAAAGCGGGCAATGGTAGGCATGATGTCCACGATACCCGGGGTGTAGAACCGGGCATAATCGTTCAGGTGGGGGTCATTGAGCACTATCCAGGTCGTCCTTTGCCGGGTGGATTGGCCCCCATGTCCTCGTCCTGTGGCTTCGTCACGTCCGTGATCGGTGGTGATGACGATCAGCCAGTCTTCCTTATAGTACTGTTCACGGTAACGGATAGCGGCCCAAAGACGACCCACCTGGGCGTCCATCTTTGTGACGGCGGAATCGAATTCCGGCCCGTCTCCGTGCATATGTCCCATGTCGTCGGTATATTCCAGGTAGACCCAGGAAAGATCGGGAGCATGGGCGCGGATATTGGCAGCGGCTTCGTCTGTTACTTTTTCATCGATGCGGTGCATAAAATCCCGGGCATGGTCGTGGGGGAAATTCACTGTATCCAGTTCGTATCCATCAGCATGATAGTCGAGGTGGATATTCCCGGCATCGGGAAGGTTTTCTCCCACGAGCTTGGTGCGGTTATCGGTCCAACTGGAAAAGACGGCTGTTTTTTTGTCGGGATATTGATCCTTTAATAGCCTGAAGATATTCCAGTAACGGTAGTTGGGGGCTTTGATATCGTTCCCCCATACGTTGTGTTTGTTCACCCAGGTACCGGTAAGCAGGCTGTTATAGCCCACGGCTGAAATGGTGGGCGTCTCGGAATAGGTGTCCTTATCGCCTCCCACGTGGGCACGCATATACTTCCCTGCCAGGGCGATCTCTTCTAAGTGTGGGGGATGGATCCTCTCCATGACGTCGGCGGGTATGCCGTCGGCGATCACAAACAATACTTTCTTGACCCGGGCGCCAGACTGAGACATTGCCACCAATGCCCAGCAGCAGCCTGCGAGCAATCCAAGCATTTTTTTCATATCTTTTTCGATTTCCGATCACTTAGTTGCCGACCATAAAAACGGCGTTGCAGAACAGCAATTTCCCATTTTCCCAAAAATCCCTGAACAGGGGA
>Ga0302312_10002350_pt1 | contig 11053 bp, 7 predicted proteins | sample III_Palsa_N2_1_FD_200529 | JGI IMG/M metagenome (GOLD analysis project Ga0302312, IMG submission 200529) | Peat permafrost microbial communities from Stordalen Mire near Abisko, Sweden - III_Palsa_N2_1 | ecosystem: Environmental > Terrestrial > Soil > Palsa > Peat permafrost | place: Sweden...
TGTACTCTGCCTCGTCAAGCGGATTATATTACATTTCCATAACTGTTTTCATTTTAGATTAGCGCTAATTTAAACACACTCAGCCCAATTAAGCGCCATATAGACCAAATCGCTCCGCGCGCATCGTAGAGCAACAGGTCTGTTAGAATTGAAACAAATGGCTGGAAGATTGGGATCGTGGGGGCAAGCGCCGAAGTTAAGCCCTGCGGCGATAATTTGAGCTTGTGCTTTACAGAGGCGTATACACAAAAGAAGAGCCGCAGGCGTGTCGCACTGCGGCTCTTAAAAGAACTTAATGACCTACTGAGTCTTTGCCTGACCTGCGTTGGGCGGCTTCTGAGGTGGTGGGCCCGCATGAGCTAAAGCTGCTTCGCCAGCAGCTTTAGCTGCGGCCGGTTCGGGCTGAGGTAGGGGGAAGCCGTCGGCTCCGGTCGCCTGGTGGCTGCAGCCGCACATAGCGAGAATACCTAAAAGAGCTAGGGCGATGCCAGTGAGCCTGACCGTATATTTCATCACGTGTCTTCCTTGCAAACTGAGGTCTCCAGACAGATTTCACTCCAATCCAGAGGCCTCAGATTAATCGATATTTACAGAACGCTGAATGTAACCGCAGTCTTGCCGTTGCTGCACTGTGCGGCTGAAGCGGCGTCAGCACCACCCGTGGTGCTCCAAACATATCCGCAGACTCCGCCCCAGGTGTCGAGGTCGCTGTTCGCACCGGCGCTTACCTGTGAGCCCTGAAGGAACTTGGCATGGCAGTCGGCCATCAGGAAGTTCGAACCGTTCGTATGTCGGCCCGCAGCCGCAGTGAAGGACGAATCCGTTGCAGAGCTCCCTACGTAACTGTTGGTCATATAGCCGGTAGCATACTTAAGGCTGGTAGCGCCCGTTCCCGCATTGGAGCCGTCTGGGTCGGCGCCAACATTACCAGTACCGTTGCCAGAGGGAGAACAACCACTAAAGGCAGCATCCCAGTTGCCGTAGCCTGACCAGTTATTAGAGTCCACGGTGGCATAGCTGCCGCCAGGAGCCCAAGGAGCAGTTATGTCTACATAATTGGCGTTGGCAATTTCGAAGAGCATAACGGTATTGGACGGGGCTCCGAAGGCGGACAGGGTTTGAGCCTGTGATGGATCTGATGCAACTCTAGTGGCCGGATAAGGATTGATGCCGAAGTTCGAGTTCAGTCCATAAGAGGTGGATTTTACTTCTCCAACGCTCTGGTTGCCAATACTTGAATCATCAGGACAGGCGAACGCGCCGACACTCTTTACATAGGGGTATATCTGGCAGGCCCAGCCCGTTTCTTCTCCCCAGGCATTAAAGCCATTCGGCTCGGTCTCATCGTAATCCTGCGTGTACTGCGCTACCGCCAGACCAAGCTGTTTCATGTTGCTCAGACAGGAGATGGCCCGAGCCTTTTCGCGAACTTTTGCGAAAACGGGGAATAGGATGGCCGCTAAAATAGCAATAATTGCTATGACGACGAGTAGCTCGATAAGTGTAAAACCTTTTTGTCGTTGCATTGTATTTTCCTCTTTGATATGTAGATACTCAAGCTGATAATGGCTTGTCGGCCTGATCAGTGCACTATTGCCGATCAGAAAAGAGCAATCAGTGCCAGTCATCAATATTTTCTGGATGATGCTCGTGTGAATTATCGATAAACTCACGCTGCATGGAACTTAGTACACCATTATAGTAACACAGTTTTTATTGCGTGTCAAGAGCTTTTCAGAAATAATTTCTGTAATTTACATACCTTCAGTTATTTTCAAGACCATCACAATAATAACTATATGGATGCTAGCATAGGATTACGCTCTATGAGCCACGTACAGACAACTTATGGTCACAATGACCGAATTCCTGACGGGAGTAAACCGAAACTTTATGGATAGCACAGAAAGAGTAAAATCTGTTGATTCCTCGTTTTGGCCTAAAGTTCAATCATTTGCCGAAACTGATTGCATTTCCTGAAAATTGGTGTAATAATCGATGTAACAGTTTCAGGGAATTACTTAGGAGTCGGCCGGCAAGATCGCACTCGCTGGGCGGGGAAGGTTTGAAGTCGATATGGAGCTCACCAGGCAGTTCATAGAGAATGGGTGGACGGTGCGCGAGGCATCTCCGCCGGATCCGCCACACAATCAGCTAAAGTGTCTTCCAGCTCAGGTTCCGGGGAGTGTCCATCTGGATCTTGTTCGCGCGGGAGTCATTGATGATCCGTTCTTACGTTTGAACGAGCGGGGGGCAGGTTGGGTGGACGATACCGATTGGGTGTACGAAACCACCTTTGGTGTTGCTCCCGCGCAATTACAGTCAGGCCATGTTTCAAACCTCATATTTCACGGCCTGGACACTATTGCTGAAATAAGATTGAACGGTTCGCCGCTCGGAACTGCCGACAATATGCTCATCGCACACGAGTTTCCAGTGACGGACCGTCTTGTTGCCGGTGACAACCATCTGGAAGTGACGTTTCGATCGGCGCGGCGTGTTGGGCAGGAGCGCATGGAAGCGTGGAACTCAGCAGGAAACGATACTGCAGGTTTTCACTGGGACAACTGGAATGCAAGATCGTTCGTACGCAAAGCGCAGTACATGTACGGATGGGACTGGGGTCCCGTACTTATTTCGTGCGGCCTCTGGAAACCCGTTGAACTGGTTACGTTTTCCACAGCACGCATTTTGGACTGGAAACACAGCGTCGAGTTAACGAAAAACGGCCCGGCCTCTGTGACTGTTACGGCTACGATTGAGCGCACTCCGAACAAATTGCAGCACCCGCTGTCGTTTACTGTTCAGTCCGGGGACAGCAACTCGTTTGTCCCTGCAAAGAACGACGTACCCAGCGGTCGCCTGGTCTCAGAAGTTTCTGTCTCTGTTGAAATTAAAGATCCCGAACTGTGGCAGCCTAGCGGGCTTGGAGAGGCTACGCTGTACCCGCTTTCACTGATTGTGAGCGACGACCGAACTAGAATGGCGCTAGATAGCCTCTCGCCGTCTGTCGGTCTCCGAACCATCGAACTGCTTCATGAGCCGGATCCCGATGGCAAAGGCGAGGGATTCAAGTTCAGAGTGAACGGGAGCGACCTCTTCATTAAAGGGGCCAACTGGATTCCCAACGATTCCTTCCCTTCCCGCGCCGATGTGAGGCCGCGCATACAGCAGGCAGTCGACTGCGGCTTCAACATGCTGCGCGTGTGGGGCGGCGGACTTTATGAGTCGGAAGAGTTCTATGATGCCTGCGATGAGCTTGGCATTCTCGTCTGGCAGGATTTTCCTTACGGCTGCGCTTATTATCCCGATACAGGGGAATATGCTGAGGCGTCGAGGGTGGAGGCTGTAGCTGCCGTGCGAAGGCTGCGCAACCGCGCCAGTCTTGCCCTGTGGTGCGGCAACAATGAGAATTATGTGATGTACCAGGGAAAGTGGAGCGGCATCCAATCCCCTCGCCTCCTTGGCGAACATCTCTACGAATCCATACTTCCCGAGGTTGTTGCTGCGGAGAATCCGCAAACATCCTACTGGCCCTCTTCGCCCTACGGAGGAACAGACGCCAACAGCGACGACTATGGAGACTGCCATAACTGGGACGTATGGCACGGACGCGGAGACTGGAAACACTACACCGAAAGCAATAGTCGGTTCTGCTCGGAATTTGGCTTTGGAGCCTCCTGCGGACTGCCTGCCTGGGAAAGCTGCCTGGCGCCATCCGACAAGCATCCCTACTCTCCTGCCGTTCTCTGGCATGATAAGACGCGCAAGGGATACGATACCTATCTTTCGATGATCCACCTCCACTATCCGGAGATCAAAACGTTGGACGATCTGGTTTATTACAGCCAGGTCAACCAGGCCGAGGCTTTAAAGTATGGAATAGAACACTATCGACGCAACAAGGGGCGATGCTGGGGCACGCTGTTCTGGCAGATCAACGACTGCTGGCCCGTGCAGTCGTGGTCGATTATAGACTATCTGGGAGATCCCAAGGCCGCGTATTATGCCGCCATTAAATTTTATGCGCCTGTCCTCGTGTCCCTGGTTCGAGAAGGATCCGGAGTAACAGTCCACCTGGTAAACGACCGACTACAGGAGATCAAGGGAACACTGACCCTCAGTCTGGAAAATCTGGACGGCAAAGTGCTGGAAACAGTGACCTCACAGACATCGATCGGCCCTAACAGTGCCGGCCCGGTGGGCGAAATAAGTCTGGCCAGCGCCCTGGGTTCCGAACGACAGACCTTTGTGACAGCAAATTTTGTCTTCGAAGACGGAGGCGGCAGTGCGGACAATCTATTACTTCTCGCGGAGCCCAAAGAGCTTGCACTTCCTGTCGCCGGGATAGAGATCGAAATTGCCGGAGAGGATCCGAACAGCTTCCACATAAAGATTTCGGCGAGGCGATTCGCTCCTTATGTCTGGATTCGTCGAAAAGACAATGCCCTGCTGTCTATTTCCGACAATTTCTTCCACCTGCGCGCGGGAGAGTCGAAATGGGTTTCGGTGAGTAAGTCCGAAGATCTGTGCTGTGTGGATGGCCTCATGCAAATGCTGACCGTGCGTACTCTGCAGGCTGAAGGAAAATAAAGACGTAAATTGTCGCTAAAACTGCATGCGGCCCTATCCCGACCGGAAACTCTAATCCCTAGGCCTCCGAATAACCTGTTCGGAGGCTCTTTTTTTGCCGGTATCTCCCACCGGCGGATCATGGTATCTAATCCGCAACCAGCTCCAGTGGGTGTTCCAGCGCCGGCTCCTCTGAATACGGATCATGTGGAGACTGAGGTAATTCAACGTCTAATACCACCCGTCCGTCATCCAGAGGATTGCGGACCGCAGTCTTAAGAGCCTGTATCAGGGCTCGTAGATCTAAGAAGCCGCCGACGGTAAACCACACTATAGCCGGAATGCACTGCGCCAGATTAATCCAGATGTAGACGTGCCAGAACTTGGCCCAGAACTGATCGGAGATGGCGTTGAAGGCAAAATGCTCGACTCCAATCACTATAAAGACTATCCACCACCCAAGGGTGTTTACAGTGAGCAGAACGGCGCACAGAGTATCCCCTTTGGAGAACTCCTTGCCTATGCCAAGAGACTCCTTCCAGCGGGCGGAAACGACAGCCTTAACTTCGTGTTCGTGCGGATCGACGGAATATATCCCGCGGTGCAGCATCTTCTCCAAATTGAACGGGTGCTTTGCACCTCCAGTAATAAGCGATATTACTACGTAGAGAGTTATCGCAAGCAGACTGGCCCAGAGCATAAGCCACTGCCCGTTGATGGGAAAGGGAGTCGCGTGGTGGGCTTCCCAGATCTTCGGCACGACCATTCCGGCGACACCAAGGACAGCGCCGGCGATCATTGCGCAGTAGGCGCCGGCAGTCGTCCCAAACCGGCTGTACAACCCTCCAATCATTACCGACCCTGCTCCTGCAAGCCAGATCGTTCCGGTGATAGCCTGAAAAAAGAGGATCTTGTCGGATTCAACATAGAGAAGACTGAAGAAGAAGGCAAACACCGCGACCGCAAAGATAGACCAGCGCAGCCAGATGATGTGTTCCCTGGGCTCAAAGGGCTTCTGGCGCAGCGGCATAACGATATCCTGAACGAAGATGCTGCCCCAAGAGTGCATGTAGGTGTCGTGGCAAGTGAAGGAAAGAAAGACGACCACCATTACGAGTAGGCCCTTGATCCCCACCGGCAAGATATGCGCCAGTGTCACAGGAACGAGCATTTCGTTTTGTATGGCCTTATTACCGATATGATGGATTACCTGATTGATTGCGGCGGCCTGGGATGAGTACGCCTGAGAATGCAGGACGGTGAAGGCTGCAATCGGCAGAATAAGCTTCATCAGATTGAGCGGGGCATTACGGAACGTCCCAATAATAGCCCCCATACGCTGTTCGTGCGGGTTGCGCGCGGAGGTCATAAAGCCCTGACCGCCAAGCCAGGTCTGGTAGCCGTAGATTGAGATGAACACACTGATAAGATAAAACCAGACGTTGAAATCCTTGATCTGACTCGTATGGAAAGGATTGAGCAGCGATGCGTTTGCGGGAGCGGTACTGAGCGCCGCAACTTCCTGATGCCACGGGATAATCAACAAAGCCGCGATGGCGATGACAAAATAGGCAACACAGGCGACCATGCCCTGCGCACACTCGGTGACAATAACGGAGATTTGCCCCCCGCCATTGACGAAGACAAGGGCCAACCCGAGATCGGCCGCCATAATGGCCGGATATGTGGCGATGTGCAGTCCAAGGCCAGGGATGAGGAAAGATGCAGGCAATCCACAAAAATAGATGAGGAACCGACCGGCGATGGCCGGGAAAATCCCGAAGTTTAAGATGCCGGAGAGCCAGCAAAGCATCCCCGCGAGAACACGAAAGCGGCGACTGTAGCGTACTTCGAAGAACTGCGCCACGGTGAGAGCACGCGTCTCGCGGAGTCTATAAAATATCCATCCCGTCATGACATAGATCAAACCAAGAGGCGCGGACATAAAGCCCCACCATATCGTGGGAAACCCCGCGGACGTTATAGCTTGCCAGCCTGCCACGAGACTGATGACCCCGAAATTACCCATCTCCCCCGAGATGGCCAGAAGATAACGCCCGGCGACACGATTGGCCGAAAGGAAATCGGCCACGCCACGCATAAGGGAGCGCGTGCTCCAGCTCACCAGGCGGATCAAGATAATGGAAACGGCGACAATGGTCCAGTCAATCCAACTCAGGTTCATGGGTTATGGTTCTCTGTATTGCAAATATTATCATGCTACTCTATAGTAGATAACTGCCAGAAACCGGATCGGGCTAGCGCCGCAGGGTTCCTGCCTCTTCTCCCCCATTCGGATGGTGGGAGAAGATTGAGATGAGGGGGTTATCCGGATAAATTTACCGATTAAATCTTACTCACCCGCCGGTAACACAAGGGCCAGATTCACCCTTGTCTCAACAGAATCCAGAGGCCTATACCGCACGCCCATCCTCTTCAGTCGTTCCAAATGCATGGGCAGCCTACCCACAAAATCGTCGTAGTCTCTCAGTCCTACGTTTGTCCACGCCACTTCCGCAAGCGCGCAGACTCTGGGGAATGCCATGTATTCGACCTGGTTAGAATCGGGCATGTACTCGGTCCAGAGCTGCCCTTGCACTCCAAGGATATGGTGTGCGAAGCGGTCAGGAAGATCGGACGGCACAGGCTCGTAGTTATAAACCATCTTCAGAGTGATGACCTCCGGAAACGCGAGAGGTTCACTCGTATGGTCTTCGGTCTGGTAATAGTCGAAATACGTGTACTGATAGGGAGCCATGACAACATCGAGGCCCAGTTTGGCGGCGGCAATTCCACCCTTTTCTCCCCGCCATGACATAACAACCGCGTTGTCCGCCAGTCCGCCCTGCAGGATTTCGTCCCAGCCGATGAGTATGCGCCCCTTTGCCATAAGAAACACGCCGATGCGCGAAATGAAATAGGATTGAAGCTGCTCCTCGTCGGAAAGTTCAAGTTCTCTCATGAGCTCCTGACAGAAGGCGCTCTCTTTCCATTGTCTCTTGACGGCTTCATCGCCGCCGACATGAATGAACTTTGACGGAAATATCTCCATAATTTCGGTCAGCACGTCTTTAAGAAAGTTAAACGTATGCTCGGAGGGCTTATAGAGATTGTCGTGGATGCCCCACCGAGGACTTACTTCCAGTTGTTCGGGCGTACACCCAAGCTCAGGATACGCTGCAATCGCCGCCTGAGCGTGGCCCGGCATCTCAATTTCCGGGACGATGGTTATGTGGCGCGCACTGGCATACGCCACTATCTCTTTTGCTTCGTCCTGAGAGTAGAAGCCGCAGTGCGCTACGCCATCGAAGACTTGCCGAGCGGGATCAAAATCTGTGTCCTTTGGACTCTGGTCGGCATATCCAACCAGGGTTTCACTTCTATTGGCGCCTACCGAAGTGAGTTTCGGGTATTTTTTGATCTCAATGCGCCATCCCTGGTCGTCGTTCAGGTGGAGCTGCAGCACATTGATTTTATGTAGGGCAAGCGCGTCGATAAACTTTTTAATAAAGTCCACGGGCATAAAATATCGGGCGACATCGAGCATGACTCCACGCCATGGGAATCGAGGGCAGTCCTGAATCTCGACGCATGGGAGCGACCATGCCGCTCCGGAATTGGGAGCGTTTGTTTCTTGCAAAAGCTGGAGCAGAGTTTGAAAAGCATAGAACAGGCCGGCGAGTTCTGCGGCGACAAGCCGCACACTCTGCGGGGTCACCTTTAGCGAGTACCCTTCAGCTCCGTACGATTCGTGCGTGGGATCTAGGCAACACTCTATTTTCCGGCCATGGCTTTCCTGCCCTTCGATCACCGGCAATGCAATAGAAATGGATATCTCAAGCTGAGTGGCGAAAAGAGCTGCTTCGGCATACGTCTCCTGGTCCGACAGGATTACAACATCGTCGTTCAGAAAAAACTGACCGTCCATTCGCCTGACATGATTGGGTTTGGGGACTATACTGAGCGGAGCAACAGCGTCATCGTTGTAGTGTGGATCGATCAGTGACATAAGATATTTCCTAATACCAATTTACGGAGCGGCCGCAAGAGCCCCTATATTTTCCGCCGTAGACTCTCGAACGATGAGGTCTGCGCTCAATACGGCGCCTGTGGTGTTGATTCCCGATGCAATTTGAACGAGGGCTTCCGCGGCGGCGGCGCCGAGCGCGAATCGGGTTTGGCGAACCGTGGTGAGACCGGGCAGCATATAGTCTGCTACGGAAAAATCTCCAAAGCCGATTACGGACAGTCCGCGCGGAACAGAGAGGCCGAGGTCACGGGCTGCTTTAATGGCTCCAAGCGCTGAAAGGTCGCTGGCGCAGACAATGGCTGTTGGCCGGTGTCCGGCGGAAAGCAGGCGCCTTGCTCCGGCGTAGCCCTGTTCGGCGTTAAAGCCGTTGCCTGCTTCGGGAGCCACGCGCAGGCCATTCTTCTTGACGGCGCTGCGGAATCCGCGGAGGCGATCGATGGCATCCAGATTCGTGGGCGGACCGGCAATAAAGCCAATCCGGTTGTGCCCGAGGGCAACGAGGTGATCGACCGCGAGCTCCACGCCGGCCGCGTCGTCGATATAAACCGAAGGTATGGAACGGCGTCCCGAGTAGCGGTTGATAGCCAGCACGAGAAATCCGCTGTCCCGCAGCCTCTCCAGGCGTTGTACTTGAGCTTCCTCGAAAAGGAGGCAGGCAACGGCAGCTCCAGGGTCTAAAACGGGCGAGCCTTCCAGCAAATCATCGGAATAGACGGCGGTTCGGTAGCCGCCCTCTTCCATGACGTGCTGAAATCCCTGAAAAACTTCAGGAAAGTAGTAAGGATCGAGCTTCTGCGCGTCCGCAGGGAAAAGCAGCGCCATGGGCCGCTGGGTACGCAAGGAGGAGGAGGACTCCCCAGGCTGCTGGACCACAAATGTCCCCTTGCCTGCAATTCGCGTAAGAAGGCCCTCTTCCACGAGATTGGCTACGGCCTGACGCATCGTCATGTGCGCCACTTCGAAGCGACGGGCAAGATCCTGTTCGCCGGGCAGACGCTCTCCCAACTGCCATAGTCCGGATTGCACCTCTTGCCGCAGCGCCCGCGCTACTTCACGATGCTTTACTGTTGGTGATTTGCTTGTTTTTGCCACGTTCTCTTATTCCTTAAAATTGTTAAGCAGCGCAACATATCTAGCTTGTCTACGTCACAACGCATCAGAACTTAACCACAAGCTTAACTCCTCTATAGTACCACAAGATAAGCGGCATTCGGACTAAGGCTTTAGTGATGGATAGTAGGCGTACTGGTGTATCGCGTATCCATGGAACGACGGTTGAAGTTTTAGGGCAGGCACGCCTTGAGTGAGCACATCTTCCATCTGGGCATTGCTCTTCCCAAAGAACGATGTTGTGGGGGTATCCGGAAGCGGGGTCGTTTCAACTCCGAGCCAGACCGGCTTGCCTTTTTTCGTAGCGTAGCTCAGGATATCCTGGGGATCGTTAACGAGCTGTCCTACGGTAGTCACATAGTCCATAACAACGATTTCATCGGAATTGTCGATGATCTGCCGGTCGAGGAAGTTAAACTGGGCCTGGCCGTACCATCGCGGAATGCAAGAGGTAAGGATCAGATGCTGTCCCGAAGCCTTAATTGCGGCATTGGATTTAACCAGCAGTTCGACCGACCCCTGCTCAATAGCCACGGACGGCCACCCTGGCAGAGAGTACGGCTCGACGTCGTACTGAAAGCCATCGTATCTCTCGCCCGCCGCACCGGCCTTGTTGAAGGCGAGGATCGTGTTGATGGTGCCGATCGCCGCGGGAAGCCCGGCGGGTGTGGCCCAGCTTGGGTCGCCGGTCAGGAACTCCACACGAAGGCCGCGGGCATGGGCGTCCTTCAGAAAGCTGCGAACCCCGGCAACAAGCAGCGGGTTGCCAAAGTCTGCTGTGTTCATCCCATCGAAGTAGACGATCTTTATCGCATGGTCTTTATCGCCGAAGGGAGCGGCTAAAAATTTAAAGAACTCTGCGCGAGCTGCTGCATTATTGCGAATCGGATATGTGTTCCAAACCCATATGGCCCGATGGGACTCGGCATTGGCCTGCCCCGCAAGCAGGCAGCATAGAGTTGCTATGGCGATTAGTGCGGAAATACGGTGTTTCATTCGTAACCAGGCTCCAAAGTACGCCGGCAAAAGCGCACGGTTATTAATATGTCGAAGTGCTAAGGTAATCCGTCTCTTCAAAGCCCTTTGCTTGGAAGAGACGGACGAGGTGAGCGCCCCTCGAATTAATTGCGGCACATTAACGATTGGTGCAATATTGCTGCTTGCCATCGTAAGGCAGCGCCGTCAGGCTGTCCGAGGTGTCACCACTAATTTGCCAGTTGTAGGGCGTGACGCTACCACGAGCCATCGCTTTGACATGTCCGTCACAGAAGGCAAAGTTGGCGAATCCCGTATGGCGATACCTGACCTGACCTGGCGACGTTAAGTCAATGTTAGTATCGT
>Ga0302312_10002359_pt1 | contig 11034 bp, 9 predicted proteins | sample III_Palsa_N2_1_FD_200529 | JGI IMG/M metagenome (GOLD analysis project Ga0302312, IMG submission 200529) | Peat permafrost microbial communities from Stordalen Mire near Abisko, Sweden - III_Palsa_N2_1 | ecosystem: Environmental > Terrestrial > Soil > Palsa > Peat permafrost | place: Sweden...
TTTTAACGGGCGTTTTAAGTACGGGCAGCAGCAATACGATTTTGACGAGGGGATTATGTTTTTTATATCGCCGGGCCAGGTTTTTGGGATTGAGATTGAAGAAAACCAGGAACTAAGGCATACCGGATGGATGCTATTGCTGCACCCCGATTTTTTGTGGAATACGCCGCTGGCCAAATCCATTAAGCAATACGAATATTTTAGCTACTCGGTACACGAGGCTTTGTTCCTTTCGGAAAAAGAAGAAAACACGGTTATGGGCCTGATGCAAAATATTGAGCATGAATACCACTCCAACATTGATAAATTTAGCCAGGATATTATCATCGCCCAAATTGAATTGTTGTTCAACTATGCTGATAGGTTTTATCACCGCCAGTTTATCACCCGTAAAATAACCAACCACCAGGTACTTAACAAACTGGAAGATGTGCTTGCTAGGTACTTTAATAGTGATGCTTTAGCGAAACAAGGCTTGCCAAGCGTGGCCTATATTGCAGGCGAGTTAAACGTATCACCGGGTTATTTAAGCGGCCTGCTTAAAACCTTAACCGGGCAAAGCACCCAGCAGCATATACACGATAAGCTGATTGAGAAAGCAAAGCAGCAATTATCCACCACCGCTTTATCGGTAAGCGAAATTGCGTACGAACTGGGTTTTGAGCACCCCCAATCGTTTAGCAAACTATTTAAGACAAAAACTAACCTGTCGCCGCTGGAGTTCAGGCAATCTTTTAATTGAGAAGAAGAATTGTTGTTGATATTTTATGATCCTTTGGCTTAATCAAGCGCCGATACAGTAAGATTGATAATATCCTCAAAAACAGATTTATCGGTAGTTGATTTTGCGGTTACACGCATGCCTTTTACCGCGTTAAAAATAAACCTTGCCAGTGCGCGGGCATCCTGGCTGTTTTTTATCTCGCCGCTATCTTTGCCCTTTTGTATCACCTCGTAAAAAGCCTGCTCCATTTGCTGTTCATTTTTGCAAACCAGGTTATTTACTTCGGTATCATGCGGGGCTACTTCAACTTCGGCGTTCACCATAAAACAACCCTTATGCTGCTTATCCTCCGCCATTTCGCCAATCGCTAATACAAGTAATTTTCTGATAGTTTTCTTTGCCGGACCTGAATGATTTAAAATTTCCTGGATTTTAGCAGAGCCGGATTCCTGGTAACTTTCCAGCGCTTTTACAAAAAGGGTATGCTTATCGGTATAAGTGTCGTACAAGCTCGAGCGGCTGATGCCTAATCCGTCCACAAGGTCCTGCATAGATGTACCATTATATCCCTTATGCCAAAAAAGCTGTATGGCTTTGGTCAGCACTTCATTCTCATCAAAATCTTTCGTTCTTGCCATAACCGGAAATAGCTTTGCTATTTAAAGCAAAGCTATCCATTTTAAATTTATTTTTCTGCAAAAGCAGGTATTACCTTACGCCACCGCTGGCCAGTAATATCTCGCCGGTTAACCAGCGCGAATCTTCCGAAGCTAAAAATACAGCCACATCAGCAATATCATCCGGCTGACCGGTACGGCCAAGCGGGGTAGTACGTATCAGCTCGGCCTCAAAATCGCTGCCTATAAAGCCGGCGGTGTGTGCGCCTTCAGTTTCAACCATGCCGGGGTTAATAGAGTTTACACGTATTTTTTTACCACTAAGTTCTTTTGCCAATACATGGGTAATTGCATCAACAGCGCCTTTTGTTGCGGTGTAAATAGAACTGCCAACCGGGGCGATATTGCTAACAGCCGACCCTATATTGATAATGCTGCCGCCGTTTGCGCTAAAATTTTTTACTGCTCCCTGTGTAGTTAACAATAAGCCAAGCACATTGGTGTCAAACTGCCTGTGAAAATCTGCCGCGTTAATTTCTTCAATAGCGCCAAACTGGTAAACACCGGCGTTGTTCACTAAAATATCAACCGCGCCAAAAGCCTTTTGGGTTTCATCAAATAACCGGGTGATATCAGCTTCTTTTGATACATTGCCTTGTACGGCTATTGCTTTACCGCCTTTAGAGGTAATTTCGGCAACAACTGCATCCGCACCATCTTTAGCCGATGAATAATTTACTACTACGTTTGCTCCTGCTGCTGCCAGCTGTTTAGCGATACCTGCACCAATACCTTTTGATGCGCCTGTTATTACTGCTACTTTGTTTTCTAATTTTTTCATTTTGTGAGCGATTAATTTTCTATATTTGGAATAATCGTTCCGCAAATATATATTCATTTAGGAACGAACGTTCCAAATAATATTTATTATTATTTAGGGATGACAAAAGCCGTCTTCTTCGGTAATTAAATCACAAAAAGCAAGTCTTAATTGAGAGAAAGATTATTGTAGCCTTTTAGCCTGTGGTCGGTGTTTTCACCGCACCACATTTTACTTCCCAAACCCATCCGGCAGAAAATCCAGCGACACGGAATTCATGCAAAATCTTTTGTAGGTTGGTGGCGGCCCATCATCAAATATATGGCCTAAATGCGAGCCGCAGCGGGCGCAAATAACTTCAGTGCGCTGCATGCCGTAGGAGTTATCGGTACGGTAAATAACGCGGTCTTTACCAATAGGCGCAAAAAAGCTGGGCCAGCCGCAATCGCTCGCAAACTTAGCATCAGAGCGGAACAAAACATTGCCGCATACCGCGCAGTAGTAAGTGCCTTTGGCGTTGTTGTTTAATAACTTGCCGGTAAACGGTTTTTCGGTAGCCTGTTCGCGGGCTACAGCGTATAAGTCGGGTGGTAAAATCTTTTTCCACTCCGCATTGCTTACATTAAGCTTGCGGGTATCGGTATTGGAATAATAAGGGTTGTTTTTATGCCCTTGGTCGGTTTTTAATTGCTGGGCATAGCCGCTGCAAAACGGCAGCAGCAAAATGGCGGTTAATGTGAATATCAGTTTCATTTTACTTGGTTGGTTTCAATCTGTTTTTAAATACCTGGTTAAATTTTGCCAGTTCGGGCTGTATTACAAATTTGCAGTAATACTGGTTGGGGTTAAGGTTATAAAAGTTTTGTTCGCTTTCTTCGGCACGGTAAAATATGGTATAGGGTGCAACCTGGGTTACAATTTTATTTTTATAAGCCTTAGCCTGGTTTAATTGAACAATGTAATAAAGCGCTTTTTGTTTTTGCGCCGCATTATGATAAAATATAGCCGAGCGGTATTGTGTGCCTATATCGTTACCCTGTTTATTTAATTGTGTAGGGTCATGCGCGGTAAAAAAAGCTGATAGCAGCACATCGTAACTAATTTGTTTGGGATCATAAATAATATTGCAGGCTTCGGCGTGGCCGGTGGTGCCGGTACTTACCTGTTTGTAAGTAGGGTTAGCCAAATGGCCGCCGGTATAACCCGAAACCACTTTTATTACGCCCTGCAACTGCCTGAATTTTGCCTCGGTACACCAAAAACAACCGGTAGCAAAGGTTGCGGTATCAATACTTTTTGATGCAACGGTATTATGCGTTTTGTGGCGCGATGCTGCGAACGTACTGCTTGTAACTATAAGGAGAAATATAAAAAGAACTATTTTTTTCATGAATAATTTGTGCTTTGTTTATACTAACGTAAAAAGTAGGTGCAGGGTGGCTTGATTGCTGATAAATATACCGGTTTTATATAAATGTGATGAGTTATTGACAAAAGCCATCTTACCCAGTTTGCCGTATTATGTTATTTTTGTCTTTAGATTAACACGATCCCCATATGTCAGAACTTAAACTATTTATGGTTTTATTAGGCTGCAAACCCGAAGGCAGGCATATCGAGCAGCATGATATATTTTTCGGCATAGGGTATAACTTAAAGGAACTGGTACCCGCCATGAAAGAGTACTGGCCCGGCGGACGAATACACATTGATGCCTGGCGCGAAGTAAATGCCGTTGAAGGCTGGCATGTAAATGTTGTGCCGAAGGAAACCACAACCACTCAACCAACTGAAAAACTATTTTTCATCAACCTGGGCGGCTACCAGCATAATAAATTTGAAGAGCAGCATTATATTTTACTTACCGTAAAGCCCAACAAAGGCGCTGCTTTTCGAGAAGCGAAAAACACTTTATTTTACCAGCATAATCATATTGAAGGCGGCACCTCGCATATCGACGACCAATACGGCGTTGACGTTGACGACTTGTACCAGATTGAAGAAATGTTATCGCCTCAATTAAAGGCACAATACACCATCAGCCTAAAACAAGTCGATAATTTAGCCGAAGACGCATTGCATTTGGGTTATATAAAACTGATGGAATAAACCGGCGACCACTAAAAAAACAAAATTACGAAGTTTGGTAAACTTCGTAAGTTAATGTCTGGTGGGTCAATCTAAAATATCGCTTCCGCAATGCGTTTCGTAGGGCCGGCGTTGCTCATGGTGTAAAAATGCAATACGGGTACGCCAAATTTTATCAGCTCACGGCATTGGTTTATCGTCCACTCAACACCTACATCTTTCACATCCTTTTCTGTTTTGCAGGCGTGTATGGCATCGCTCAAATCCTCGGGGATATCGATATGGAAAGTTTTGGACAGGGTAACCAGTTGTTTTGATGATGTAACCGGTTTTAAGCCGGGTATAATAGGCACATTGATGCCATTTGCACGGCAGTTATTTACAAAATCGATATATTTCTGGTTATCAAAAAACATTTGAGTTACAATAAAATTGGCGCCCATATCTACCTTTTGTTTCAGGTATTTGAAGTCGGTTTTCATATTAGGCGCTTCAAAATGCTTTTCGGGGTAACCGGCTATACCTATGCAGAAACTAGTTTTTTGTATCTCGTCGTAAGTTTCGTGCAGGTAAACGCCGTTGTTCATATTCACCACCTGCTGCAATAAATCGGTAGCGTAGTTATGGCCGTTGGGTGTTGGCACAAACGAAGCATCTCCCCGGCGGGCATCGCCACGCAATACCAGTACATTTTCGATACCCAAAAACTGCAGATCTACTAAGCCATTCTCCGTTTCATCCTTAGTGAAGCCCCCGCAAAGCAAATGCGGAACGGTATCCACCTTATACTTGTTCATAATAGCCGCGCAAATCGCAATAGTGCCCGGGCGCTTGCGGTAGCTCAGCTTTTCCAGCAAGCCATTTTCGTGCTCCTTATAAATAAAATCCTCGCGCAGCGAAGTAACATCAATAAACGGCGGCTTAAACTCCATCAAAGGGTCTATCGCATCATAAATACCCTGTATGCTGTGCCCCTTTAACGGCGGTATCAGTTCGAAAGAGAATAGTGTTTTGCCTTTGGCGTTTTGTATATGTTCGGTTATTTTCATTAGTGTTGTGTTGTAGGTTGCAAGTTGTGTGTTGTAAGTAATGCAACTGTTACTCGGTATAATATCTTATAAAGCCATTAAGTAGCTTACGAACGATCTCTAAATTGATTAATAAATTTTCAAGTTCAGTTGAATCAATAAAATCAAGATCGTTTGATAAATATAATTGTGTTTCTAATTCATATAAAGAACCTCTTGATATGTAGAAGAACTGTAAGCTATCTTTTTTATGATTTCTCCCGCATCCTTCAGCAATATTCGAAGGAATTGAAACAGCACATCGTCGCATTTGATTACTCAATGCATATTGTTCCTCTTTGGGATATTTTTTAGTTACAGAATATATATTTGCTGTTAGTTTCCTGGCTTCAATCCAAACATTTAATTCAGTATATTTTTTGTAGCTATTTTCCATACAACTTACAACACACAACCTACAACTTAATAATTAAGATTTGGCCCCAGCCACCTTTCAATTTCATCAACACTCATATTTTTCCTCACTGCATAATCCTCCACCTGGTCCTTACTAATCTTACCCAACCCGAAATACCTTGATTGCGGGTGGGCGAAATAAAAACCGCTTACGGATGCAGCCGGTGTCATGGCCAGGCTTTCGGTTAGGTGCATGTGAGCGTTGTCTTCGGCCTTCAGCAGTTCGAATAAGGTTGTTTTCTCGGTATGGTCGGGGCAGGCGGGGTAACCCGGTGCCGGGCGTATACCCTGGTATTCTTCTTTTATCAAACCAGTTGTATCCAGCGTTTCGGTTTTGGCGTAGCCCCAGTACTCTTTACGTACCAATTCGTGCATTTTTTCGGCGAAGGCTTCAGCTAACCTGTCGGCAAGGGCTTTGGCCATAATGCTGTTGTAATCGTCGTGGTCGCGCTCAAATTCGGTTACCAACTCATCGCAGCCAATACCTGTTGTTACCGCGAAGCCGCCCCAGTAATCGGCAATACCGCTATCTTTTGGGGCGATGAAATCCGCCAAAGCATAGTAGGGTTCGCCCTTTACTTTTTCGGTTTGCTGGCGCAGGGTATAAATGGTGGTTAGTTTTTGCTGGCGCGATTCATCCGTATACAACTCTATATCATCGCCCACACTGTTTGCCGGCCAAAAACCAATTACACCGTTTGCCTGCAGCAGCTTTTCATCTACTATCTTTTTCAACAACACCTGCGCGTCGTGGAATAGCTTGCGGGCTTCATCGCCAACAAATTTATCATCAAATATTTTAGGGTAGCTGCCGCGAAGTTCCCAGGTATGAAAAAACGGAGTCCAATCGATATACGGCACCAATTCTTCCAGCGGGAATGCCTCAAAAACCTTTGTACCCGTAAAGGTAGGTTTTGGCGGTATCATGCCGTTTAAGTTAATCTGGCATTTTAAGTTACGGGCATCATTAAGGCTCACAAAACGCTTATCCGATTTTTTATTCAAATGCGCTTCGCGAGCTTTTTCGTATTCGTCTTTTATGCCTTGTATGTAAGCACCCCTACCACTTTCGCTCATCAAACTACTACAAACGGTTACGCTGCGCGAGGCATCCAAAACATGGATAGCAGGCCCAGAGTAATTTGGCGCTACCTTTACCGCGGCATGTATGCGCGAAGTGGTCGCCCCGCCAATAATCAGCGGAATGGTAAAACCCTGGCGTTCCATTTCCTTGGCAAAATGCACCATTTCATCCAGCGATGGGGTTATTAAACCGCTGAGGCCAATGATATCCACTTCCTGCTTTATGGCCTCATCAATTATCCTTTGCGCGGGTACCATCACCCCCAAATCTATCACCTCGAAGTTGTTGCAGGCCAATACCACGCCCACAATGTTTTTACCGATATCGTGCACATCACCCTTAACAGTGGCCATTAAAATTTTACCTGCGTTGGCGCGCGCGTCGGCAGCGGTATCTTCGCCGGAAGCTAACACACGCTGTTTTTCCAGTTCAATATAAGGCAACAGGTAGGCTACCGCCTTTTTCATTACACGGGCTGATTTTACCACCTGCGGCAGAAACATTTTACCCGAGCCAAACAAGTCGCCAACGATGTTCATGCCATCCATAAGTGGCCCTTCAATCACTTCCAGCGGACGGGCATATTTTTGGCGTGCTTCTTCCACATCATCATCTAAATACTCAATGATGCCCTTTACCAAGGCGTGTGACAGGCGACTTTCCACCGGCTCTTTGCGCCATTCTTCATCGCGCACTATTACTTTGCCCTTGCTTTTTATGTTATCGGCAAATTCAACCAAACGCTCGGTAGCATCGGGGCGGCGGTTAAGCAGCACATCTTCTACCAGCTCCAGTAAATCTTTGGGTATTTCCTGGTATACCTCAAGCATACCGGCGTTAACAATGCCCATATCCAGGCCTGCTTTTATAGCATGGTACAGGAAAGCCGAGTGCATAGCCTCGCGCACGGTGTTGTTACCGCGGAACGAAAAGGAGATATTACTTACCCCACCACTTACCTTGGCATAGGGCAGGTTTTGCTTTATCCAGCGGGTGGCTTCAATAAAATCAACCGCGTAATTGTTGTGTTCTTCCAGCCCGGTGGCAACGGTTAGGATGTTCGGGTCGAAAATAATATCCTGTGGCGGGAAGCCAATTTCGTTAACCAGTATATTGTATGATCGCTGGCAAATTTCCTTACGGCGTTCCAGCGAATCGGCCTGGCCGGTTTCATCAAAAGCCATTACTACCGTGGCGGCACCGTAGCTTAATATTTTGCGGGCGTATTCCTTAAATTTTTCTTCGCCTTCTTTCAGCGAGATAGAGTTAACTATACCTTTGCCTTGCACGCATTTTAAACCCGCCTCAATCACCGTCCATTTGGACGAATCGATCATGATAGGCAGTTTGGATATATCAGGTTCAGAAGCTACGAGGTTCAAAAACTTAACCATCACCGCTTCCGAATCAATCATGCCCTCGTCCATGTTAATGTCTATCACCTGCGCGCCGCCTTCAACCTGCTGGCGGGCAACAGACAATGCTTCCTCATAATTCTCGGCTAAAATCAGCTTCGAGAACTTGGGCGAGCCGGTAATATTGGTACGTTCGCCAATATTTACAAAAATGCTTTCGGGGGTTATGGTAACGGCTTCTAAACCGCTTAAACGGAGGTATGGGGTAATTTCAGGTTTTTTCCTGGCGGGATATTTTGCCGCTTTTTCGGCAATACATTTTATATGCTCGGGCGTGGTGCCACAACAACCACCAACAATATTTACCAGGCCGGCCTTCATAAAGTCGTCGATTTGGTGGGCAGTTTCGTGGGCAGTTTCGTCGTACTGGCCAAACTCGTTGGGCAGACCTGCATTAGGGTAAGCCGAAATAAACACATCCGCTTTTTGCGAAAGCTCTTCCAAATGTGGGCGCATTTCTTTAGCCCCCAAAGCGCAGTTAAGTCCTACCGATAACAGGTTAGCATGCCGTATCGAGTTCCAGAACGCCTCCACCGTTTGCCCCGATAAAGTGCGGCCCGAAGCATCGGTAATGGTACCCGAAATCATAATAGGCAATTGCTTGCCCGATTCTATTTCGTAGCGATTAATGGCGAATAATGCCGCTTTGGCATTCAGGGTATCAAATATGGTTTCAACCAGCAATAAGTCCGAGCCGCCGTCAACTAAACCTCTAACCTGGTCGTAGTAAGCCTCGGCCAAATCATCAAAGGTAACAGCGCGGTAACCGGGGTCGTTTACATCCGGCGATAAGGAGGCGGTACGGTTAGTCGGCCCAACGGCACCGGCAACAAAGCGCGGTTTGGATGGGTCTTTCGATGTATATTCATCCGCTACTTCGCGAGCTATGCGGGCGCCTTCGTAGCTAAGCTCGTAGGCCAGTTCTTCTAAATGATAATCGGCAAGCGAAATGCGCTGCGTGCTGAAGGTATTGGTTTCGATGATATCCGCGCCGGCATCCAGGTACTCGGCATGTATTTGCTTAATAACATCCGGGCGCGTAATATTCAGCAGGTCGTTATTACCCTGCAAATCAGAAATATGCTCACGAAAACGCTCCCCGCGAAAATCCGCCTCGGTTAGCTGGTACCGCTGTATCATGGTGCCCATTGCCCCGTCAATTACCAGGATGCGTTTGTCTAATTCTTTTTCTATTGACATTTTTTGATTTCACCGATTATGTTGGATGATTTCACCGATTATGTTGGATGATTTCACTGATTGCATTAAGATAGCACAAATTGAAAACCAATCTATACAAATTAATCATCGGTGTAATCGAACATTAATTAGTGTAATCCAAAAACAGCTTATATCGAAAAGTCGGGCGGTATGTTTGACTTTCGCTTATCTTTCCTAACCGTTTTGCGCGGGTTAAGTAGAATGTAGCACCTTGTTAAGCACAGGTTGCTAAGACATCGCAGGGTCTAATCCCTCCGTCTTTCTCTATAAGCACTGCAAATGTGCGTAATAAATTGATAAAATGCAATAGGGCTTATATAAGCTGGTTGTCATATCATTTATGTTTATTTAACAACTGTAGGTGTAGCCTACAGTACCTACACCTCCTACAGTACCTACACTAACCTACACCCTCCTACAGTACCTACACCTTCCTACACCCTAATTATTACGCATAAAAAAAGCCGCCTATTTGGAGGCAGCTTTTAAATAATGTTTGGTTACAATTATCTCCTCCTGCCGAATATGCGCAACATCGACATAAACAGGTTAATAAATGTAGTATAAAGCACAAAAGCGCCTATTAAAACCAGTTTTTTTGAGCTATCGGTACCAAATTCAATACCTGCACCAATGCGCTTTAGCATTTGCATGTAATAAGCGGTAAGCCCTATCATCAGCGCTACAAAAATAAAGCTGAGTATATATTGCAACTGATCGCTTCCTAAAAAGAAGTTAACTACACTGGCAACTATAGCACCGATAAATATCATGTACATAATTGAACCGAATTTTGTAAGGTCTATTGTGGTTCTGTAACCGGCTACCGCCATTATACCAAAAATAAGCGAGGAGCTTAAAAACACACTAAATATAGAAGATGATGTATAGATAAGGCCAAAAATACTCAAGGTAATACCGATAACTGCAGCATAAGCAATATACAGCACTAATAAAATCGGGTACGATATACGGTTAAAACCAAAGCTCATTACCATTGAGAATGCAAGCGGGGCAAATACCGCTACATATCCCAGCGTTGTAAACCCGGCATATCCGCCACCGGCAACCGGAACAAGTATCAAACTCATTAAACTTGGGTTCATATAAAATTCAAAAGCGCAAAAAGCTGAAATACCTAGTGCCACAAACATCCACGTAAATACTTTAGCTAAATATTTGCGGGTGGTTGCTTCACTATCATCCATTTGCATTACGTTACTATAAACGTAATTGGGGCTATTATTTTCCATTTTTTTTAAAACTTATTTTTTTATTATACAATTATAAATATTAACAACGATAAATTGATATACGTATTGTAAAATCTTAACAGGCTATTACAATTTGCATACCCGAGTATTAAACAAGCCTTTTTGGCAGATAGGCAACTGATGAATGGATTTCTTTCAGCCAGTTTTTCCTAATCTCTAACCTCCGATCACAAATCACTTAATTCAATCTCTTTATCAGTTGCTCTTCAACTTTTTTAAATACTTGCAGTGGTTTTAGCGCACGCCAGTTTAAATCATCCAATGCGCCGCCAAAGTTGATGTAGTAATCGATATTGTTGCGCTTAAA
>Ga0302312_10002362_pt1 | contig 11025 bp, 8 predicted proteins | sample III_Palsa_N2_1_FD_200529 | JGI IMG/M metagenome (GOLD analysis project Ga0302312, IMG submission 200529) | Peat permafrost microbial communities from Stordalen Mire near Abisko, Sweden - III_Palsa_N2_1 | ecosystem: Environmental > Terrestrial > Soil > Palsa > Peat permafrost | place: Sweden...
CCTCGCTGGATGCGATGATCAACATGGATGCGCCCAACCACCTGCAGCTGCGCCGCGAGCACATGCCCTATTTCACCCCGGCCTATCTGCGCACGCTTAACCAGCGGGTCGAGGATGAGGTGACCCGCCTGCTCGACGCCATGGCGCCCCTGGGCCGCTGCGATCTGGTGCCCCAGCTGTCGGCCCAGCTGCCCCTGTTCACCCTGTGCGAGATTCTCGGCGTGCCTCAGGAGGATCGCCCGAAGTTCCTGACGTGGATGCACTTCCTCGAAATGGCCAACTCCTTCGCCGCCGAACGCGCAGGCTCGGGCGGCGGCGGGCTGGAAGGCGCCGCGGCGCAGATACCGCCAGAGGCCCAGGCCTTCCTCGACGCCTTCAAGGCCGCGGTGGACGAGATGTTCGAATACGGCCGCGACATGCTGCACAAGCGCCGCAAGGACCCCCAGGCCGACCTGATGTCGGCGATCGCTAGAGCCCAGATCGACGGCGACTTCCTGGCCGACGAATATCTCGACGGCTCCTGGCTGCTGATCGTGTTCGCCGGCAACGACACCACCCGCAACACCATTTCCGGAACCATGGGCCTGCTGACCGACTTCCCGGACCAGAAGGCCAAGCTGATCGCCAAGCCGGAGCTGATGGGCGGGGCGGTCAACGAGTTCATCCGCATGATCAGCCCGGTGATCTATATGCGCCGCACCGCCACCCGCGATGTGGAGCTGGCCGGCCAGCAGATCGCCGAGGGCGAGAAGGTGGTCATGTACTATGGCTCGGCCAACCGGGACGAGGCGGTGTTCGCCAATCCGGATGTGCTGGATGTGGAGCGGCCCAACGCCGACAAGCACATCGCCTTTGGCTATGGCCCCCACACCTGCATCGGCAAGCGGGTGGCGCAGTTGCAGCTGGAGGCGGTCTATCGGCAGATGCTGGCGAGGTTCCCCGACATCCATCGCGACGGCGAGATGACCGTGGCGCCGAACAATTTCGTCTATGCGATCCGCAGCATGCCGGTGGCCTTTACGCCGAGGTGAGGGCCGCTGGCCTAAGTCTTTGTAGACAAATATCTAACGCCGAATGTTATCGGCGAGGCTAAGCCGAGGGCTCGTGCACGGCGGTGAAATGCAGGATGGCCGCCAGCAGGAGGCCCGAGACCAGCAGGCCCGCGCCCATCCACAGGGCGCCATGGACATCCTTGTCGCCAACCGTCAGGGCGGCCAGCAGCGGGCCCAGGGCGCCGGCCAGCAGCTGCACCGCACCGCTCTGGACAGCGGTGCGGCGTGACGGGTCGACCTCGATGGTCATCGGCACGAAGAAGGGCGGCACGAGCAGGATGATGATGCCGTTCACCACCATCGCCGCGAAGAAAACCCAGGCTGGCGTCGCAATGCCGAACAGCAACCACGTCACGAGCCAGGCCGCCGCGCCGCCGATGAAGACCCAGAGATAACGCGTCCGCCCGGCGATCAGGGCGGCAAGCGCGCCGCCGGCGACCTGAGCGGCCAGGCCGAGCGTGATCGACGCATCGGCCTGCGTCGAGGACAGGCCGTGCTGCTGTGCGATCGGCTTCAGATAGACGGCGATGGCCGCGACCGCCGAGGCGATCAGCAGGATCGACGCCAAGGCCAGCCAACCCCGTGGCGGCGGCGCGCCGCTTTCATTCTCTCCTTTCGGGAGTGGGGCGAAGCTGTCGGGAATGAACAGGCAAAAAGCCACGCAAAGCAGCCCCGCCGCCGCCAGCAGGCCAAAGCCGCCGTTGGCCCCCAAGCGGGGCATGAGGAAGGCGGTCAGGATCGCCGCCGCAATCAGTTGGGCCACGGTGCTGGAGGTGAAGAGTATGGCCGCCCAGCGCTCGGGGGTCGCGGTGCGGGCGATCATGCCGATGGTGATCCACAACAGGATCCCTTCCGGGATACCCGCCGCCGCGCGCAGCAGCATGATGCCATTGCCATGCATGAGCATCGTCGTGGTGTCGGCGCCGGCGAGCAAAAGCGAGGCGACAGCGCCGATCAGCTTCAGCCGGCGCGTCGGAACCAATGCGCTGAACAGACCGGTCGAGATGGCCATGACCAAGGCCTCGCTGGCCGCTGAAAGGCCGATCCCCGCGGGGCTGAGCCGGCCTTCATTGACCAGGGCGCCGAACAGCAGCGAGATCAGGCCCGCCAGCAGCAGAGAGATGACGCCAACTCCGGTGGCGGCGAGCAGTTGAAGACCGCTGAGCGGTGGTCCGAAGGCGGAATGAACAATGTGGTCGTCGTCGGCGGGCGGAGAGTCACTGGCGGTCATGGCGCGACCGTAGCGGAACCGGCGCGGCTTGGAAGCGAGGAAATCACTGGCTTTGCCGCGATCGCGATTTTGGCCTAACCCCGGCGGCGTCATGCAGCTTGTCCCCATCGACGCTATCGACGACCCCCGGATCGAGCCCTATCGGGCGATCCGCGAGCGGGACGTGGCTGGCCGCGAGGACGCCTTCATTCTCGAAGGCGAGGTTGTGCTGCGCGCCTTCGCCAGGGCCGGCCGGCATGAGCTCGCCTCTGTCCTGTTGGCCGAGAAGCGGGTCGAGAAGCTGATGCCCGTGCTGGAGATGCTGCCGGCCACGCTGGCCCCAACACCGATCTATGTCGCGCCGCAGGCCGTGCTCGATGGGATCGTCGGCTTCCACATCCACCGAGGCGTCCTGGCGCTGGGGCGGCGGACGCCATTGCCGCCGGCGCGGGATCTGATCGGTGGGCTCGGACCGGGCGCCCTGGTGATGACCCTGATGGGGGTCAGCAACCACGACAACATTGGCGGGCTGTTTCGCAATGCGGCGGGGTTCGATGTGGACGCTGTGCTGCTCGACGGGGCCTGTTGCGATCCGCTTTATCGCAAGGCCATCCGTGTCTCGGTCGGCGGCGTCCTGATGGTCCCGTTCACGCGCCTGCGCCCGGACGAGGACGCGGTGGATTTGCTGAAGGCGAACGGCTTCCGCTGCCTGGCGCTCAGTCCGGCGGGCGCAACCCCTCTGTCCGAGGTCAAAAGGTCGGGCCGCACCGCGCTTATGCTGGGCGCGGAGGGCCCTGGTCTTTCGGAGGCCATCCTGTCGCGCACGGAAACAGTGTCGATCCCGATGTCAGGCCGGTTCGATTCCTTGAACGTGGCGACCGCCAGCGGAATCGCCCTGCATCACCTGAACGCAGGGCGCTAAACGCTAAGCCGTAAGAAGGTCGTTAGACCTTCTTCGGACGACCGCGGGGCGCGGCGACTTTGATGGGTTTGACGGCGGCTTTGCGACCGCCTTGGCCCAGGCCCATCTGCTTGGCGAGCTGGGAGCGGGCGTTGGCGTAGGCCGGCGCCACCATCGGGTAGTCCTTGGGCAGGTTCCACTTGGCCCGGTACTCTTCGGGCGAGAGGTTGTATTTGGCGCGCAGGTGGCGCTTCAGCGACTTGAACTTGCGGCCATCCTCGAGACAGATGAGGAAGTCGTCGGTGATCGACTTCTTGATCGAAACCGCCGGAGTCTTGATCTCTGGGACAGGTTCAGGCTCGATGCTCGTGCCGCTCAAGGCGCCATGGATGCTCTTGATCAGACCTGGCAGGTCCATCGCGCTAACCGCATTATTGCTCACGTAGGCGGATGCAATATCCGCTGTGAGTTCGATCAGAGTCGCGTTCGAAGTATCAATATCTGTCATGGCCGTCTCCGACAGGTTTCACCGGAAGCGGAAGCGATGAGAGTTTCTTTGCCCGCCGTCGCAGTCGCCTATTCAGTAATCAAATACGATTCCGCACATAAAGCCAATAAAGTCTATGCGGATGTCGATAACGCAGCGGCAAAAGCTACAATTAAGCCGTGCAGTGGGGTGGAAATCACTGACTGGTGCGGTGCGATCGGGCCCTTGACCGTCTCGCCGTCCGCCATACTGTCGCTGAACATATGGTGGGTGCAGTAGGATTCGAACCTACGACCCGCTGATTAAGAGTCAGCTGCTCTACCAACTGAGCTATGCACCCCCAAAAAGGGAAGCGCCTTATAGCTCAGAGACTTCTGTTGGCAAGCCCGACGCGTGAATTAGGCATCGGTATAGTTCACCGGCAAATGGCCGCTCTCAGCTGGCGATCGCCGATTGGGTCGCCTCGGCGATGTCGGCGGCGATGCGCAACGCAAGTCTGGAGGCCTGGAGGCGGATGTCGGGGACGGCGGTCACCTCCCACAGCGCGCCGCGCGTGAGGGGACCAAGGCCATAGAGGCGATCCTGTCGATCGCCGTTCAATCCGAGCAGGCGGCCGTCCAGATCTACATCCAGTCCCAGAAATAATGGGTCAGGTCGAGCCAGACCGGCTTCAATGAGCCGGCGGACGACCTCATTGGCCGATCGGCGAGGATCGCCCTCGGGGCCCGTGCAATTGATCACCCATTCCGTGCGATCGGCGCGAACGCTGGTATGGGTCCTGGGTCGCCAGGTAATCGTTACGCCGCCGACTTCGGCGCGCAGGGATAGCATCCGGCCCGCGACGATCCGCAGCCGCCCTTCAGCGATGCTGCGGTCTATCCGGATAGCAATCTCAGGCGCCATGCGGTGGCGATGGACGTCCCACCAGGGCCTGAGATGCCGCAAGGCGCGTCTGCGCTCGATCTCGCTCAGACTCGCCCAGACCTCCTGGATTTGTTCGCGTAAGCCGTCGAAGGCCCGCCGCCAGTCCGAGAGCCGGTCGGCCTGCCGGCGGAAGCGGTGCAGCGACCGCGACAAGGGCTCTCCAGGCTGGCGTTCCCACGCGATCGCCGACCCGGCGGACCGCATGTGCCGGCGCGGCAGCTGGCCATGGCGGGACAGGGCGACGACCTCGCCACGGTGGCTGGCCACATCCAGGCTGGTGACGACGTCGACGGCGGTCAGGCCGGACCCCAGGAGAAGCACCCTGTCGTCCGGCTTGATCTGGTCGAGCGCCCCTTTGGTCCAAGGATCGGACACGTAATGCGGATCGCGCGAAAAGCGGCTGTCGCGCGAAACGATTTCAGCTGGCGCGCCATGGCCCGTGGCCAGCACGACCGCGTCCGCCTGCATCGCCCGGCCGACGGCGAGGCGGACCACCAGCCGCCCGGCGGTGCGCACAACCTCCGTCACCTCGTCGCCGACCAGGGTCAATCGGCCGACCGCCTCCGCGCTCTGGGCCGCGGCGCGCAGCTCGGCCTGCAGATAGTCGCCATAGACCCACCGGGGGGCGAATGAGAACGGGTCGGCCGGCTGGCCGGTCTGCACCGCCAGCCAGTCCTGAAAATGAGCGGGCTTGTCGGGATAGGCGCTCATATTGCCAGCGCGAACATTGAGCAGGTGATCCGGGCGGTAGGTCGAGTAGGCGACCCCCCGGCCAAAAGCGTCGCCCTTCTCGATCAGATAGACGTGCAGCCCGCCCGTGGATTGACGGAGCAGCTGCAACGCCAGCAACGCGCCGCTGAAGCCGCCGCCGACGATCACCACCACACGTCCGCTCATCACGCGCTTGTCCCTGGCTGTATTCGCTCGACAGAGTGTGGTTTAATGTCGATCATTTCAATAGGAATAACCTTTTCAGACATCCAGAAAAACTACACGCCGCCGTTTCAACCGCTACGGTCTATCGTTACGCGACGTGGTTTGAGTCGGAGGCGAGATGGCCAGACGGGACCTGACGGGGGCGGTGGACTTCGCCTATCTCGAAAACTACGCCGGCGGCGACCTCGGCGTGGTCGAAGAGGTGTTGGCGCTGTTCCGCGAACAGGCGCAAATGTGGATGCGGCTGCTCGATCCAGGTTCGCCGGGGCAGGGGTGGCGTGACGCGGTCCACACCCTGAAGGGCTCGGCGCGGGGCATAGGCGCAAACGCCTTGGGGGAGGTTTGCGAGGTCGCCGAACGCGCCTTGCCGGATGTCGAAATCCCAGGCCTGGAAAGGGTTCGCGATCAACTCGACCTGGTGCTGGCCGACATCGCCGCCTACACCCACGAGCTGGCGCTGAGATCGCTTAAGACCCCGCCCGCCTGACCTTGCGCCTTATCCAGGGAATTCGCTGAGGTCGTTATATTTCAGCCGTGAAAGCGCGAGATTAAGCGCTGCAATAATTGAAGCGTGACAGAATGTTACGTGGCGCCAGCCACACACGTTTCGATTCTGAACGCGCGAGCCTTGCGGCGGCGTAGGCCGGTTTGATACGTGGGCGGCGCCCATGTCGGTAAGGCTTTGTATGAACGCCCCAAATCGCTCCGCTGGGGCTGTCTTTGTGATGATGCTCGCCTGCGGTGTGTTGGCGGGTTGCGCGAAGAAGCCCGCAAAGCCGCCGCCGCCCAATGTGACGGTGGCGACACCCTTGCGCGAGACCATCGTCGATTGGGACGACTATGTCGGCCAGTTCGTGGCGGTGGATTCGGTGGACATCCGTCCCCGGGTGTCGGGCTATCTGCAGACCGTCGGCTTCACCGATGGCGCGCTGGTGCATAAGGGCCAGCTGCTGTTCGTGATCGATCCCAGGCCCTATCAGGCGGCGCTCGACCAGGCCAAGGGCCAGGAAGCGCACGCCGAGGCGTCCGTCGCCGACGCCAAGAGCCAGCTCGAACGCGGCCAGACCCTGCTGACCGCCCACGCTGTCAGCCAGCAGGCGTTCGACACCCTGGCCGCAACCGAACACCAGGACGAGGCGGACGTGCTATCCGCCAAGGCTCAGGTTAGCACCGCGGCGCTGAACCTTGAGTTCACCCACGTCACCGCGCCGATGGATGGCCGCATCTCCGACCGGCGGGTCGCGCCGGGCAATCTGGTGACGGCGGACACCACGGTCCTGACCAACATCGTCAATCTGAACCCGATCCGCTTCGCCTTCACCGGCTCAGAGGCTCTCTATCTGAAGCGCCAGCGCGAGAGTGCTCACGGCGCGCCGCTGCCGGTGGAGATCAAGCTGCAGGACGAGCCTACCTATCGCTGGAAGGGCAAGCTGGAGTTTGTCGACAACGCTCTGGATACCGCTTCGGGCACCATCCGCGGCCGCGCCGTGGTCGACAATCCCGCCTTCTTCCTGACCCCCGGCCTGTTTGGCCATATGCGCCTGCGCGGCGCCGACCCCTATGCCGCGCTGCTCGTGCCCGATCAGGCTGTGGTCACCGACCAGACCCGCGAGGTGGTCTATGTGGTCGACGCCAATGACACCGTGCATGAGCGGGACGTCGCGCTGGGGCCGCTGTTCAATGGCCTGCGCGTGATCAAGGGCGGCCTTGGTCCCAACGACAAGGTGATCATCGATGGCGTGCAACGGGCGCGGCCGGACCAGAAGGTCACGCCCGCCACGGGACAGGTGCAGCAGGTTCCAGCCTCGCCCACGGGCGCGCCGCAGGATCAGCCCGTCGCGCCGCCGGCCGCCTCCGCGACTCTCGCCGATGCTGGCGAGTAGGTAGGCCCTGGCCAGCCGATGAAACTCTCGCACTTCTTTATCGATCGACCGGTGTTCGCCGCCGTGGTGGCGATCATCATTACGCTCGTGGGCGCGATCGCCTATCCGACGCTGCCGATCGCCCAGTACCCGGACATCAGCCCGCCGACGGTGAATATCAGCGCCAGCTATCCGGGCGCTTCGGCCGAGGTTCTGGCCGACACCGTCGCCGCGCCGATCGAAGAGCAGATCAACGGCGTGGAGAACATGATCTACATGTCCTCCCAGTCGACCGGCGACGGCCACGTGACCATCACGGTCACCTTCAAGCTTGGCACCGATCCCAACGCCGCCCAGGTGCTGGTGGAAAATCGGGTCTCGGCCGCCACGCCGCAGCTGCCGCCCGAGGTGGTGCTGTCGGGCGTGACCGTGCGCAAAGCCTCCACCGACTTCCTGATGGCGGTGCATACCTATTCCCCCGATGGCTCCCTGGACCAGCAGTACATCGCCAACTACGTCGGCCTGCACATCCGCGACGCCATCCTGCGCACGCCTGGCGTGGGCGACGTCTCCAGCCGGGCGGCCCGCGACTACTCCATGCGCATCTGGATCGATCCGGACCGGGCCGCGGCGCGGGGTCTGACGGTCGATGACATCACCGGCGCCCTGTCGAGCCACAACGTTCAGGTCGCGGCCGGCGCTATTGGTCAGCCGCCACAAGCGTCCGGCGGATCGGCCTACCAGTACAATGTGGAAGCGCTGGGCCGGCTGACCACACCGCAACAGTTCGGCGACATCATCGTCAAGACCGACAACCAGGGCAGGGTGACCCGGGTGTCCGACGTGGCGCGGGTGGAGCTCGGCGCCGCCGACTACACCACCAACGCCTATATGAATAAGTTCAACGCGGTGGCCGTCGCCGTGCTGCAGCAGCCGGGCTCCAACGCCCTGACCACCGCCAATGCGGTCAAGGCCAAGATGGTGGAGCTGAAGAAGAGTTTCCCGCCGGGCCTCGACTACAAGATCATCTACAACCCCACCGAATACGTCCACGACTCCATCACCGAGGTCGAGAAAACCCTGGTCGAGGCGCTGATCCTCGTCGTGCTGGTGGTGATGATCTTCCTGCAGAGCTGGCGGGCGGCGCTGATCCCGATCATCGCCATTCCGGTCTCGCTGACCGGCACCTTCGCGGTCATGGCCTTGGCGGGCTTTTCGCTGAACAGTCTGTCGCTGTTCGGCCTGGTTCTGGCCATCGGCATCGTGGTCGATGACGCCATCGTCGTGGTCGAGAATGTGGAGCGGCATCTGCGCGCCGGAATGGGCCCCCGCGAGGCGGCGCACGTCACCATGGACGAGGTGGGCGGGGCGCTGATCGCCATCGCCCTGGTGCTGATGGCGGTGTTCGTGCCGACGGCGGCGATCTCCGGCGTGTCCGGACAGTTCTACAAGCAGTTCGCGCTGACCATCGCCGTGGCCACGCTGATTTCGCTGATCGTATCCTTGACCCTGTCGCCGGCGCTCGCCGCGCTGATCATGCGGGCGCATCCGAAACACCTGGAGGCCTCGCCGAGCCGCCGCTTCAGCCTCGCGCGCTTCGCGGACTGGTTCAATGACGGGTTCGACCGGCTGTCCGACCGCTATTCCAAGCTGGTGCACCGGCTGGTGAACATGGTTGGCGTTATGCTGATCATCTATGTGGCGCTGTTGGCGCTGACGGGATGGCGGCTGGCCGCAACGCCCCGCGGATTCATTCCGGCGCAGGATCAGGGCCAGCTGCTGATCGCCGCCAACCTGCCGGCCGGCGCGACGCTGGAGCGGACCGACGCGATCATGCACCAGGTCTCGCGAATCTGCCTCGACACCCCCGGCGTCTGGGCCGCCTCGGTCTATGCCGGCGTCGACGCCACCACCGGCACCACCGCCTCCAGCGCCGGCCAAGTCTATCTGATCCTGAGCCCGTTCGAGAAACGGCATGGCGCCGATGTGCAGACCTCGGCCGTGGCCGCCAAGCTGCGCAAGAGCCTGGGACAGATCACCGGCGCAGACATCCGCGTGATCCAGCCGCCCGCCGTCCGCGGCATCGGCTCGACCGGCGGCTTCAAGATGATCGTCGAGGATCAGGGCGGCCACACGCCGCAACAGCTGGAGCAGGTGACCAATCAGCTGGTGGCGGCGGCGAACAAGACACCGGGCCTGACCAATGTCTTCGCCACCTACAACACCAAGACGCCGCGCCTGTTCGCCGACATCGACCGGTCCAAGGCCGAGATGCTGGGCGTGCCGGACTCGGCGGTGTTCGACACCCTGCAGACCTATCTCGGCTCGACCTTCGTCAACGAGTTCAACCTGTTCGGTCACACCTTCCAGGTGCTGGCCCAGGCCGACGCCCCCTATCGCAATGACGAAACGCGCCTGACGCAGCTCCAGACCCGCTCGACCTCTGGCGCCATGGTGCCGCTGGGGTCCGTGGTCAATGTGCGCCACACCACCGGGCCCTACCGCGTGCTGCGCTATAACCTCTATCCCTCGGCCGAGGTGAACGGCGACACCGCGGCCGGCTTCTCCAGCGGCCAGTCCATCGACTCCATGGAGCAGCTCGCCGATCAGGTGCTGCCGCCTGGCTATGGCTACGAGTGGACCGAGTTGGCTCTGCAGGAGAAGCTGGCCGGCAACACCGGCACCATCGTCTTCGGCATGGCCGTGGTGTTCGTCTTCCTGCTGCTGGCCGCGCTCTACGAGAGCGTGACCCTGCCGCTGGCGGTGATCCTGATCGTGCCCATGTGCCTGCTGGCGGCGATGCTGGGGGTGAACCTGCGTGGCGCCGACAACAACATCCTGACCCAGATCGGCCTGGTCGTGCTGATCGGCCTGGCGGCGAAGAACGCCATCCTGATCGTCGAGTTTGCGCGCCAGGGCGAGGAGGAGCATGGCCTGGAACGGCACGAGGCCGCCGCCGAGGCCGGGCGCACGCGCCTGAGGCCAATCCTGATGACCTCGATGGCCTTCATCCTGGGCGTGGCGCCGCTGGCCTTCGCCTCAGGCGCGGGCGCCGAGATGCGCCAGGCCCTGGGCGTCGCGGTCTTTTCCGGCATGATCGGCGTGACCATCTTCGGCCTGGCCTTCACCCCGGTCTTTTATGTGGTCTGTCGCGCGATAGGTCTGAAGCTGCCAAGATCGTCCACCGCCGCGCCGACGCACGGGAAACCTCATGACGACGCCCCGGCCGCCGATGCGTAAGCTGATCCTTGCCAGTCTGCTGTCGTCGGTCGCGCTTGCCGGCTGCGCTGTCGGACCGAACTATGCCGCCCCGAAGACGCCATCGACCGCTGTCGGCGGCTTTGTGTCCGCCACGCCGGATGTCGCCAGCGGCGAGGCGCTGCCAGATCATTGGTGGCGCCTCTACCAGGACCCGGTCCTGGACGGCCTGGTGCAACAGGCGCTGACCGAGAACGCCGACCTGAAGATGGCGGCCGCCAACCTGGCCTATGAGCAGGCCCTGGTGGGCGAGGCGAGGGCGGGGCTCTTTCCGTCGACGGACCTGTCGGGCGGAACCACCTACGGCCGCTCGTCGACCGGCGCCCTGGTCTCGGAATTGACCGGCGCGCCGAACCCGCCGTCCGTCTATTCCAACGTGGGGTTTACGGCCTCCA